>Ga0307377_10002754_pt1 | contig 20492 bp, 37 predicted proteins | sample TR3MG_FD_202535 | JGI IMG/M metagenome (GOLD analysis project Ga0307377, IMG submission 202535) | Soil microbial communities from Risofladan, Vaasa, Finland - TR-3 | ecosystem: Environmental > Terrestrial > Soil > Coastal area > Acid sulfate soil | place: Finland: Risofladan, Vaasa | collected... | reverse complement strand
TATAGAGACACCTCTTTGGGGCGAGATATGTCGTTATGCACAGTCAATCAATAAGTCAATTAAGATGAGCCCATTTCTTGTCGAATTGATCGAATTGGGCCTTGAGGCACACAAGAAAAACCGAAAAAAAGACAAGTAAGGGATATATAACTATAGAAGGAACACGAAATTATGAAACGACAAAAAACATTCTCACTTTATACGGATGCTGAATTGACCGGCGCGATCAAATCGGCCGCGATAAAAACGCGGCTATCGGCAAACTCCCTAATTATCGCCATTTTGGACTCGTTTTTTTTCCCCGGCAAAAACTCGATGAACGAGGGTATTGCCAAAGAGATAAAAAAACAGGAAAAAAGATAATTCCAAATTTGACAAATTACAAATTTAGAATGGTTACAAAATGGGCATTTTGAGGCAAAAAAGGGCTTAAAATGGCGAAAACGAGCAAAAAAAGTTAAAAAAACTTTAAAAAGGGTAAAAAAAACTTGCCGATTCTGTTTAAATTGTATATATTATAACTATCAGAACGAGATAGGAGACAAGCCATGAAACAACTAACCATAAACGAGCTAAAATACAAAATAGTAAACCTAGAAAAACTTGACGAAACGGACGCGATATTGGCTGAAATTCAAAAATTAACGAGCGAACGAATTGCAAGACTGCGAACGTTTGAGTCAAAAAGAAATTTGGGCGACTTTACCGCGGCAGAATTAAACGAGAGAATAGAATATTCGGCCATGTCAATCGCAACCGGATGGGACAAAATCGAGGACGAAAAAAACCCAATTGGCCCCGACCGTGTGTTTTTTAGATTTGGGGCACCACCTCCGGTTAACCAGTGGGGAGAACAATGGAGCTGGAACACCTGGGCAAATCGCTGGGAAGACGGGGTCAGCGTATACGTAACACCTCGACCGGGCTCAATGGCCGGCATGGAGCTAGAACAAGACAATGTCTCATTGTGGTACGGTCGCGGTCAGCAAATCGGTACAGGTGGGGACTCTGAACCTGTTATAAAAATTACGGGCGAATGGAAAAAAATTAGCAAAACAATGTTGAAAAAAATCAGACCATCAAAATAAATAAAAAAAAACAGGAGACCAAAATGAAACAACAAACAGAACAAAAGTCAATTTCACAATGGATAAAATATCTAAAGGAAAAAAATAAAAATGAAAAACCCTCCCTCGCACCAGATCAAATGAGGGGATGGTATACGTATCAACGGAAATTGGCAATGTTAAGCGAGCATCAGGAATACATAAATAATAAAATGGACGGTGAAAACATATTCAGACAGATAAGGCAGGGAATACGCGAGTTGGACGCGATAAAAAACGATGTATTAACCTATAAGTTTTAATAATCCCTATCGCCCTTGTCAATTGCGATTGACCGGGGCCGTGGCCGATTATGGCAAATAAAAAAATAATGGAGACAAACAAAATGAAAAATAAAGAATTAAGCGATCTTGTACGTGAGGAAGGGATTGATAAATATGCGATACTGGAAACAAATGGCGAAATATACAGTCAGTTTGAGATTAACCTAAGCGCGATTTTACAGTGCGGACACTCGACTACTAGGTATGACATCAAAGAAATGTGGCAGTGTGGATTTGATTATGATGATGATATTGTAGAGGGATACAACGGGACAATTTTAGAGCTTGAATAAAAAAAACAGGAGACAAATCATGAACATAAAGTTTAACGAAAATCAAAAAAAAATACTATTTAAAGTTTTAGACCATATAAACAACGTCACCTATCAAAACGACAATGGGGACGGTTATGAGGTTGAGAGTCAAGATGTATTGATTTTTTTTACAAACGAAGAAAAAGCAGCTTTTAACGAGGCTCTTAAAAAGTTGAGATAATTATGCAAGAAATTAAACCAATTATAATAAAGCATGAAGACAATGTGGGCGAGATAAAAATGACCAGCAATATATATAAGGGCAGCCCCACTTGTAAGCTAACTATCGAGATAGGCGGGCAGTCGGTAACGATAGACAAGCCGGCTATAATGAGTCTGAGATATAAGTTAAAAAAATTTATCGATGCCGTTCATAAGTCCAAGTTTTAGAGCTTGAATAAAAAAATAAATGGAGACAAATCATGAAACAATCAATCAAAGAAGCGATTAAAAAACACAACGAAAAACACAATGAAAACCTAGTCGTAAAAAAAATCTATGAATCTAAAAACTATTTCTTTTTAGACAAAAAAATTTACGGGGTATCTGGTAACGAGATAATCGGAGATTTGATCGAAACAGATTTGATCGAACATATAGATGAACTTACGGAAGATATTAAATTGATCCCTTGCTCAAGAATTTATGATTTTTTAGGTAATGATGGGGAGGTTTTTCTTGCTGAAAACGGCATGATAATTTATTTGGAAAATGGACGTGTCAAGTATGCAAATAATTTTCAAGATTTAATCGAAAACGTTTTTGACTACCCAGACACCGAAGATTATGACGAGCTGAAAGAATATTACGATGCGGCAATGAAAAAATTATCAGAAATTAAAACCCACAGGAGCAACAACATGATAGATACAATCATCAGAGCAGACGAAATAGAGTCGGACAAAATACTGGACGCAATCTGCGAGATAGAAGAAAATGACGACCTATGTGATCGAATTTATTACATAGTAAGAAACTTCGAGCGTGGTTACTTTGGTGACATGATCGAGGCGGTTGCAGGCTATATAGTAGATAACGACTCAGACTGGGTTCATAGCGAACAATTTCCCGAAGATTTCGAATAATCCCTATCGCCCCTGTCAAGCGATTGACCCGGGCTCTGGCCGATTATGCCAAAGGAGCAAAATTATGATACAAATAGAGGTTTCATCGCCATTAGAAAGATTTGTTGTAAAATGTGCCAGTCCAGACTTTCAGAGGCAGCTAGAATATTTTGTCGTCACCGCACTTGGAGAGGCAAAAGATAAAGACGCTAGGATTATTATATCAAACGTTAGGGAGATCGAGGTAGAATAGGCGCCCATACTGATAAAATACAGGGATAGCCTGATCGAAAAAGGACGCCATACATAATTTGTCTCCTTTATTCGGGGCGCCCTCGGCCCCAAATTTTTACCTACCGTGTAACGGCTCATTGAGTGACCCGGACGGACGGCAGGTAAGCCGTTCTCTATGCGGAGCGCAAGCTAAATTAAACCGCATAGACTGATTATTATTGATTTCGATATACCCCCGTTTCACCCGACAATGAAACGGGGGTCACTTTGGAGGTAAATTATGACACAAGTTCAAATGATTGAAGCCAAAATTTTAATTGACAAATTTGGACTTGCCCAGATTGTCTTGGATTATATGCATGATAAAGATTATCTAACATATGATGCAGTGGTGAGGCAACGAAAAGAGTTGATCGACATGGCGGAGAGAATCGAAACAAGAGATAACTGGAATTAAAAAGGAGAAAATTTATGACAGATTTAGAAATCGTACCCATCAACAGCATAGTTGAGCGCGTAAACAAATTTAAGGCGCTAGTAGAATCAGACCTAATGAAACAGGGCATACATTGGGAATATGAACATATTTTATTTAAACGAAAGGAGGTACCCGAAAAGGGGAAGAAGATTTTATTAAAATCAGGTACTGAATTGTTATTTATGGCATTAAGCATATACCCCAGGTACAAAAACATTATTACATATGATACACTTGGTCATTGTCACGTAACAACCGAATGTGAGCTATTGACGCACGGAACTCATCAGGTTGTCTCAACCTGCTGGGGAAGCGCGACATCAAGGGAGTCTAAAAACCTACATGCTACCGGGGCTATGGTAAACACGGGAAATACGGTCCCACAAGAATTTTGGAAAAGCAAGGACCAAAGCCTGCTTGGCGGCACAGGATATTTTGCTCAAAAAATAGGAAAACAATTTTTTATTTTTTACCTCGATACGGAATCAGCAGACCCTTCGGACATTGAAAATACTGTCTTAAAAATAGCCCAAAAGCGGTCCGCTGCAGGTGCGATGCTGGGCGCGGGCTTCAGTCAGTGGTTCACCCAAGACCTTGAAGACATGGTGCCTCACGATAAACCCACAGACACGAAGCCTGATTCAAAAGAACCCACAAAAAGCCCAAATAAAGAACCCAAAAACGATCCAGAAAAAGACAAGATGCATATTATAAACTCGTACGTGAACGAGGCTAGTGGAGATAATAGAATGTCGGAATTATTTGTCCTCAAAAAGATGTTAAGCTTTGATCAGATCAGTTTTTACAACCTGCTAATTAATCTAACAGATAGGGATAATCGCCAAAGATTAATCGAGACGGCTAAATTCATGAAACTAAAGTCAAATACAGTAATTGACGATGCCAAGTTCATTGCAAACCTAAAACATTGGGAAACTAAAATAATCACAGAATACATGGCTAGAATAGACGGCATTCGGATGAAAAACGAAAAATTCGATCACTTCGTAGGTCCGATAATTGCCACATGCTCGCCAGAATCTATTGGTTTAATTTACAGATCAATCCCGAAAAATGGAGACGATCATTTATTGATGTCAGCATTGAAATTAATTGACCCGGAAAAATTTGAAACATCCCTTGCCGACTGGGAGAATCGTGAAAAGCCAGAGGAAAAGAAACCAGAAAAATCGACTAAAAAAGACGAAATAAATTATCATCTTAAAGTTGTCGACAAAATATCCGATGATGAAATTTTGCAAATTGCCTATGGTTATATCCTAGCCGGGGTCAATCTCGAACAGGCTGCGATAAGGGCAGAGCAGTTTTACAATATAGGCCAAAAATGCTTTTGGGACCCAAATATAATGGAGCCACATATTGACGGTATAGTAAGCGGGGCATTAAAAAACGCGCGGGATGAATATGTTCAAAGAGGTGCAAAATGAAACGGATTAAACGAATCCAGAAAGCGCGAATTGACGCGGTAAAGTTTTATGATTCAAGCTGTGTTTTTTGCGATAGGTCAAAACCTGACGTACAAATCGAGGGTTCACATCTGATTAAAATAGGCTGCAAATGTCCCCAATTGGGTCTGAAAAGCGGCCTTGAAGTTGCCGATGACCCGCGCGGGATATTGGCCATGTGTGCGGAATGCCATAGAAAATTTGAGATTCTCCCACTGGTTAATCGGTTAATGTTGATTTTTATAGAATGCGATAAAAAAACAAAGGGCCGAATCTTAGAATTCTGTGAGTCAATAAAAACAAATGATGAATGGCGGCGCTACATAAAAGGGGTTGATTTTAGCGACATAGACGAAACGACAAAAGAGTACAAAGAAGATTTAGACCGTGCGCGAATATGTGAGAGCAACCCATTGGCCCCAATGATAATTGTAGATCAAAATTGGCTCTCAGAAAATGAGGCATATAATGACTTTATCCAAATATATATGCCTGACCCACAAAAAGACGAAGTTAAACCGGCCGAAATAAAAAAGGAGATCAAAAATGTATAACAAAAACCTACCACAAAACATAGAAAATCTAGTAAACCGGTTCCCCAGCGCGGTGACCGTTTACGACCCAAAGATTCATGGCATGATGCTAAAAAATCGACCAGAATTAGACGCACTCAGGGGAGTATGGGTAAATTTTCCCGAAGATGCATATTTCCAAATTGACGCTGCTGTGTCATGTTCCTCAGTGATCAAATACTGGCTAACAATGAGCACGCACAGCGCACACTATGCCGAGTCTACGCCACTTATAGGCTCTGATGCAATCAGGATAGGTAAGGCATCCGATGAAGCGTTTTTCTATCCGAATGAATTTGCGTCAAACTACATTAAAATGCCAGTGGGTATAGACAAAAGAACCGCTGCAGGCAAGGCGAAATTTGCTGAATTAGAATCATCTGGTAAAATAATTTTGGCATCAGATGATTATGATAACGCCCTAAAATTTGCCGAAACACTCAGGGCGGATAAGGCGGTTTGTGAACTTTGGAAAAATTGTATACCACAAATAGTTGTGGTGTGTGATATAGAAATTGGACATGATGCCGAAACGGGCGAGGTGATAGAGATACCGGTCAAGGGGATGATTGACCTAGTGGATTTCGAAGACCCCAGACCCATTGTTTGGGATCTGAAATCAATTGCGGACATCAGAAAATGTGATTATCAGATTGATGATTTTAATTACGATGTACAGCTAGCAATCTACAGGATGCTACTCAGACAGGCTTTAGGCATAGATATTAATAGATGTGGAATTTTGTTTTGGGAAAAACAATCGCCCTATGACGGTCGAATCAGATATCCAGACCAAAGGGATTTAAAAACCGCCACTGACCTTTTTTATATAAAAATGTTATTGCGAGAAAAATGTAAGAGGGATAATTTTTATCCTCGGGACCTGATCGGACGAACCCATAAAAGATCGGGCCAAAAGTCGCTCAATCCGGATGGTGAAACAACCGCCAATGAAGCTGATAAAAACAATCAAATCGCAATACGAAATGAGCAACGCCGAAATAGACGAAATCGAGTAGGGGATGAATAACATGTCAACCGTACAGATGATATCTCACATAGCGGGTCTGAATTATAAATATTTGCAGACCCGCGAAATGCAGCTCGTAACATTTAGGATTTCGCGCGGCTTTGGGACAAATGTTTCGTTTGAAATTGCGGGAAAGACTATTGAACTTGGGCGAAATCGGAGAACTACATTTTCTTTCCCAATGAAAAAAAGGGCATATACCAAACTGATTTCACATCTAACGTCAGAGCTTTTAGGCGCAATGGAAGAAATTTCAGCGGCATATAAAAACATAAACGAGGTAAAAAATGATTAAAGACATTAAAATAATATACATAAAAACCCATATTGGCCCATATTTACCGCAGTCGGTGCGGGATATAGCTAATAATATTAAAATCGACCCAATTGATCCGCTAAAATGTGCATCTATTGGGCCGTATGATGCGCATACACATTGTCAATATCTAAGACAGGGCAAGTGCGTTGTGTGGACACCTAGGGTGCAATTGAGAGGTGGATATAATCGATGCAATAACTGCCTCGACCTAATTAAGGCAATAAAAATAACGTCCTGTGACGCGGGGTGCAGTAATTTTTATTCAAACAGAATTGGCGCTGCTTGTATTACAGCCAAGGGCGCTAGGTTTTTAAAATCAGTAATGGAATTATCTGAGGGCGACAAATTACAATACAAAAACGTTTATAGGGCACATAAAAAATGCCCATTTTTGGAGGTTGGCAATGAAAACAATTGAAGATTTAAAAGTAGTAATAGAATTTCTAAATTCGCACTTTAAGCCGTATACAGAACGTGGGCCATTTGATTATGCTTCATTTCGCTCGAGTAAAAAAATGTTAAGCGTGGATATGTTTTTTTTCGAGAATAAAATTGTTGAAAATGTAATTTTTCCACTCGAAGACTTACAATTTGCAATTGTAAAAATAATAATGCAGGATGCGATGCGGGACTTTGTTGTAAGCATGAGTAAACTACATAAACAGTTTTTTGATAAAGGCGGATTGTACAAGATAAAAGGGGCAAGCAAAAATGAAAACCATTGAAGATTTAGAAACAGCAGCTTTTTGATAAAGACGGATTTTATAGGATAAAACAATGAAATGTAAATGCACAAAAAAACATGGACACAAAATAAATCATGTCGGTCTCATTTATTACTGTACTGGCGATGGATTTATGACAACAGGTTTTGTCGACGGAACAGATAGACCCATTGCTGCGATACCTTGCACGATGAGAATAGTAAAAGAGAATGACCCGTTATTGGCGCGAAAGTTAAAAAATACGGAGTATATGCATGATTAATTGGGACAAATGGATAGAAAATATCTGTCAGAGGCACGAATCAGGAAAAATTGACGATGCAAATCTTAACAGATTGGCGTTAATTTTTGATAGATTTCATAGGGCAAAGGCAGCGCTGAAATTGCCACTTTGTGAGTGCGGTGAAATACCTAACGTATACCATGATTGGCAATCCCCAGCGCTACACTTCAGGACGCAATACTACAGGGTAGGTTGCTCGTCTAATGATTGTTTTTGGTCAAGCGGGACAATGAATATAGCGTCATGGTATATTATTATGTCAGACGATGTTGTCGTAAATAAATTTTGCCCAAATGGACATCTTGGTATGCATTCGGGAGATTTTTTATTTGAATGTCAGACGCTAGGTTGCCAATATAATGAGCCAACCGGGCATAGAAATTGGAATAAAAAAAATTAAGGGTTATGAAAAAAATGCTTGCCGATTTGACGAAACGGATATATATTGTGATTGTCCTTAGTACCACCAGGACGAAGGCCGTAAAAAGCCCGTTTGCATCCCGTGATCGCGGGAGGGTGGTACCTAGCAAGCGGGTTTTTTAGGGCCTTTTTTTTTGGGGATAAATCATGGAAAAAGACGATGTGGAAAAACTTAATGAAATAAGAGACAAAATAGAACAGCTTATTGAGGTAAAAACGGCCAGGATAGCCGCTGTAAATGGTTGGTATAACTCAAAATCGGACGATGAATTTTTGGTAGAGAAGCTTGAATTAGCAAAAGGTATTCTTGAGTTGTGAGAAAAGTTTAGTCACCATATATTTTAATGTTAGCGCGGCCAATTTTGGCAGGGGTTGCCGGTGACCATACACACCGGATTAACGCATTTACCGGGCGCTGGGTTTAGAAAGTGTTAAAATGTAGACAATGCATGGAATGAGGTGTCACCGCTCCATTTTAGTTTGCTGTCACATGCAAGGCGGGACGTCAAAGCCTGAATGGCGTTAAATTGTGACAATCGGGCAGCCCAATGCAATGTTATAGTGGCATTGGGCGAAAAGTGCGCTCCTATGCCATGAAATGCCACATCAAAAATTGGTGGCTGCATCTAAAATAGGATTGCCCCGCTATGTGTCTACACATGAACAGTGACTCAGATCACGAGGGGCGAATGATAAAGGGTATAATAGTACACAGGAAGGGCAATGAGCTTGTAATTCACGCAATGGACTGCAAATTTTTTGATAAAATAGAAGTCGGCTCGCCTGAGTGTAAACAGTGCAAAGACTTTGACGGAACTGGGTCTATTACATTCAAGGGCGATAAGGCAAAAAGTTATTTTGTGCTTTGTGACAAGCTGATGAGGGTAGGGCGAAAATATGACCAAGAAAATGAGTGACGATAGAAATAATGCCATAACTAGATTGATTAAAAATTTTTCTGAGGTCTTTGAAGGTGGAGTTACTTACGGAGAATCCCAAAAATGCCCGCTATGTAGATATAGCTATGATTACGCGCATAACTGTAAATTTTGCCCGGCTGGTGAAATTTTTAAATCGAATAAACAATTTCAATCTTGCGGGATAATATGTAAAAAGATTCAGACAAATATCAAGAGTCATAAAAATTGTGATGCAGAGTATGAAGATTTCTTATATTTTAGGTTGGATAAAAACTGCAAGCAATGTGTCAATCTACACAAAAAGTGGGTTAACATATTTGAATCATTAAAAATAAAGGATGTCAAAAATTAATATGGACGATCAAAATATAACAAGAGACCATGCTTATCAACTAATATTCTGTGCGCCGTTTGTTTTATATCGGCCACTAATAGCAATCGCTTTTAAGTGCCCAAAAATTGGGCTTTTTCTTTCCAGCCTACTGGGATTGTCTGAGATTGCAACCCTGCCCGATAAATGGATATATAAGACCAGATGGGCAATGAGAAGAGAAACTGGCTTGACGCGGGAAATGATCGAAACAGTGGTCAAAAAATTGCTAGAATTAAACGTAATTGAAACAGAGATTAGGCAGATCAGGAAATCACCGGTCACACACTACAGAATCAGATTTGACGACTTTATGGCATTTATGCTTGACTTTTTTAATTCACAATTGTGGAAAACTTTTGACATCTCACATGCGGGAACCACACATGTGAAGGCTGACACATGCGGGAACCACACACCTGCACATGCGGGAACCACACATGTGGACATGCGTGAACCACACATTTCATCTTATATAGATACTAGCATAGATACTAACATATATAAAAAAGAGCAAATTGAAAAAATGACACCTTCCAAAATTATGAAATCGGATATGGAAAAGTTAGAAAAACTAAAAAGAACGCATAACCTAAAACCCGCAATTCCATTTGAGAATCAATATGATTCAAGTCTTTTATCAAAAGAATCGATGGATATTATTTCGATGTACCAAAAAATCGGAACCGGGCTGAATGGCGAAATAAAATTAATACGCCTAAACCCGCATACTGTGGGCAGGTTAGCCGAAGCCGAAATGGTACAAGACCTTGAAAGTCAAGGCATAAAAATAAAAATAGTGAGGTGAAAATGAAAAAAATGGTATTAGTATACGTGGCCGGGCCATATAATTCAAAAACGATATTTGGCAAAATTTACAACATACTGCGAGCGCGGTACTGGGCAAAAAAAATTTGGCGGCTAGGGTTCGCGGTTATTTGCCCGCACAGTAACACCGCTTTTTTTGACTATTGGCGACCGATCCCGGAAAGCCAAATCATGACGGCCTGTGTGGATATGATAAATAGGGTTGACGTTGTGTATGTCATCCCGCAAAGCGATAAATCAAGAGGTGTAAGGGCCGAAATTAATGCAGCTAGGGAAATAAATCGGCGCGTCATTTTAGATTTTGAAAAATTAAAATATTATAAAATAGGAAGGGACCAATGATTACAGCAAGCGAATATATCCGGAAAAGTGACCTTGTGAATAGGCTTCAGTGTATTTTAGATAAAAAAATAAAACCGGGCGAAGACCAAGAATTTAAAATTTCTTTGTCGGCAAAGATATCGATAAAGAACGGAATTGGCTCAATAAGGTCAAAAATGTCTGCTAGAAGCCCGTCCGAGGGTGGCGAGTTGATTGACTGTCATTTTGACGCACCGGGAGGCCTCTTTGACACAGAGCCTGACGAGTCAGACAAATTGGCCCATTTAAACTTTTGGCAAGATAGGAAACGTGATGCGGAACGGCGATATATGGGCAAATGCAATGGCGAAGAAAAAAAAATGGCTTGGGAAGATTTACACCAGGCGAACGAAAAAATATGTAAACACATAGTAGACCATCAATATCCACTGCCAGAGTTTACCGACGATGAGACGATAAAACAATCGGACGTCATACAGCAAGCAAAAGACGACATCGATAAAATGACTGACGAGGCGTCAATGGAATTGGACCAGAGCAAACAGGAGATGCTGTTGGAGATAGACAGGCGCATAAAATCCCTACCCGACATGGGATGTGAGTGCACAACGCAGAGCGGTCAGGTTTTAGACGCGAATGACATAGGTGACCATATCGCAGATATGATAGGTCATGGTGAGTATCTAACGGATGACGGCGAAATTTTGGGTAGTGATGGAATAGAATCAGACTTTGACCTTGCCGATCAAATCGAAATAGCGCGGATAGATGCAGCCGGCATAATTGCAGCCGCCGCAACAAATACAGATCCAAATCTGACCGATAGATACAAGGCCGAGGCCATAGCCGCAATAAAAAAACTTGCACAATTAGGTCATGGGTATGAAGATCAAAATGATATACAACTCAACCCTGAAAACATAGATGAGTACATGGATAGCCTGACGATACAAAAAAATATGGCAGAATTTAAGACGAATACCGAGGGGGTAAAGCATGTCATCGAATCAGCTATGGCAAATTAAAAATGCAAGAAAAATAATAGATAGTGGGGATATTTTTTTTCTTCCCGTAAACGCTATGGGATTTTATCTAGAAAATGGCGAACAAGGATTATACGGGGATAAAATACGTATAAAAAAAACTTCGGCAATCATAGAGATTGACAGCGGGGATACTGTATTCGGCGACGGTAGTAAAATAAACTTTTATACCATATTGAATCAAAAAAGTACATTATTCGGAACGGCAAAAATCGAACAGGGGAATGGACTAGAAATAAAATGCCTTTATCCTGGATTTAATTTCGAATGGTATGTTGACGGGGGCGAATACGATTATAGTTGGCAGGCAGACATGGCAAGGCGCGAAGGTTTTAATACAGTGGGTAGTCTCTTGGGAAGCTTGGGGTACATCAAAGACAAAGATTTTCACTACACCGGCATTAGATATATTTTTAAGTGGGTTTCAATTAGTTTTGATAAAAAGCAATTTTTTAGAATAGGGGGTTTTAAATGCGGGAAAATTTAAAAATGCTCACAGCGATCGGGATACTGAACGCGCAATCCACTGACCGGGCCGAATACCAAAAAATTAGGCGGGAGATTGTTAGGCTAGAAACAATTTTGACTAAAAAATTAAAACCGTTTACAAAGTGGGGCAAAGATGAAACTCGATAAAGAGAAATGTGAAAAAATAGCCGAGGAGCTTGATAAAGAGAAATGTGAAAAAATAGCCGAGGAGCTTGATAATATGCCGACCGAGGCCATAGGCTGGATATTGATGGACTGGCAAACCGCCAAAGGGGGTACGGCATTGCGTGTCTTGGGGGAGGGGTTTTATTACTCAAAGAAAGGAAGCGCATTGAACCGATGGGAAATCCGAAAAATGGAGCGTGACTCATGACAACTCTGGATATAATTGTCGTGGGCGGGGCGATCTTAATAGTAGCGGTCTGCACATATGTATTTTATAGGCTAGAAAAGCGCGGGCTTAGGGGTAATATTGGGGTGCGGCGAAATAGGCCGAAAAGGCTCTGACCGAAAAAACTCAGTATTATGGAGTGCATCATAAGGATTAATTATGAATTATATTATTTTAGGCAATGAAGATCTAGACTTTATCTGGAGGCACTTAAAAGACTCGAAATGTTCTGGAACAATTACAGAAGAAGAATTTTGGCCAGATTTTGACTGTGAAGAGTGCGTTAAATTATTCGAAGATTTTGAGGGAAATAACTAACAATGCTATTCACCAGAAAAGACCAAGCCATAATAATTTCCCTGTCTGCCATTATAGACAGGTGCGAAAAGAGAAATCTCGAATTGTCTTTTGAGACAGGATATTTACATATTGTCAAAAAAGGAAAAGGCCAAAACGACATGGACTGATGTGAATATGAGATAAAATGGGACGGGATAACTAAAAGATCGGGCGGGCTGAGGTGAGAATAAGATATAAAAATCACAGGGGAGTCATATCAATGCGGACAATAACTACAATAACTAGATGGTATGGGCTTTCTGAGTATCATAGAGATGCACAATGGTTTATTCGAGGCATGGACCTAGATAAAATGAAAATTCGAGATTTTGCCGAAAAGGATATATTGGTGATCATAGATGATTGAGCAAATATGCGCTGACATGACCTTATATCTCAAAGATTTGAAACGAAAATTTAATCTTATTATCGTAGATATGCCATTTGGGACAACGGCCCTTTCGTGGGATATATTTATTCCGCTAGAAATACAGTGGGCGCTTTATGAGCCAATTTTAGCGGATCGCGGGGTAATTGCGTTTAATTGTTCGTTCAGGTTGGCTATAGACATAATAAATTCAAAGCCTGGTTGGTTTAGGCATGAGTGGGCTGTTGACGGTGTAAACCATATAAATCATCTTAATGTACGATATGGGCCATTAAATGTAATGCAATATATTTTAATTTTCGGTGAAAGTAATTATTACAATCCGCAATACATACAGGCTAGTGACGAGGTCAGGAAAAGGCGCGAAAAGGGCGATCTGGGAAAAACAAGCACGAAAAGCAAGACACTAGGGGCTAAAAAATGCTCGAACGAAACATTCTCTTTGCTTGAAAAGGGTATTGAGTTTTCGTACAAGACGAATCTAATACGGATGAATTCACTGGCCGAAGACGCCGCAAATGAATACAGAATAAATGAGACCCAAAAACGACTTGACCAGATAGCCCTACTAATTGACGCATACTGCCCAAAGGGTGGTAAGGTATTAGAGTCCTTCGGGGGGTCGATGGGCGGGGCGATAATTTCTCACGATACAAATCGAGATTATTTGGGCATAGAAAAAAGGGAAAGTCAATGGAAATCAGCGGTAAAGCGGCTTGAATTGCACAAGGCAAATCTGCCACAGCCACGGAAAAAAGAGGTGTCACGAGGCCTTTTCGACATGGCCGGAGAAACTCAAGCGAGTGGCGTATAACGTAAAATGGAAAAGGACTAAATGATAACACTAATTAGAGATGATATGAGACATATCGCCCAGTATATGCCGCAAGGCTTTGCCGATATGGTTTACGCTGATTCAAATTGGGGCGACACCGAGGCATATTGGGACAAAAACCCGGTGCCCTACGATGAGCAATGGAAAACCTATCACCATGCGCGCAAGGAGAACGGCGCTATTTTGTTGCAATCAAGCCTTGGCATTTATCCCGATGTCGTCAGGGATGCCCCCGAAAAGAGAAGGTTTACATGGGTTTGGAATAAAGGAGTTGCCGGAGCGTTTTTACTAGCAAAAAAAATGCCTTTAAATTTTGTGGAAGTGATACCCGCTTTTGGCTGTAGATATTTTTTTAAGCATCTACTTGTTAATGGTGCGCAAAAAAATTGTAGCATGGCTATACCCAAAAAGAGTAATACAGCTTTTGGGAACCGTCCAAAAGTACAGGATTCCATAGGGCTAACAAAAAGGTATCAACCAAATATTATAACTGTATCGAACCGTGGCCAAACAAAATATGATAAATCTACAAATGAAATGAATTGCACTCGAAAGCCCATTGGTCTTTTAGAAAAATTCGTCCTAGGTCATACATTGCCGGGTGAAACTGTTTTCGATGCCTATGCTGGCAGTGGCCAAATGGCAATCACTTGCATCTTGCATGACCGCAATTATGTCGGCATGGATATAAGCGAGCATGAGTTCGGCATAGCTAAGGCTAGGTTGCTTGATTTCTTTCCGATGAGAACGGACGAATTTGTATTTATTGAGGCATGAAAGGGAGCCTTTCGCCTGACCGGGAAAACTCAACCAAGTTGCGTATAACGTAAGGAGTATTTATGGAAAATCAAGGCGGATACATAGAACACATGGAATGGATCGATCGGATTGAAAATGAATGGGATAGAAAAATGATACTATTTATTGTCGACATAAACAAGGTAAACGATATCGGAATTTTCTTTCGTAGGGATAAAAAAATTAATTTTACATTGCGGAATATAATGCGAGACCATACGCCTTTTCATGGCATTATTCACAATTTAAATGAAAAGAAATATATTATACTGGAAAAAAGGGTTCAGCGGTGGGTGAACAATGAAACTATATAATTATAATGGCTAAAAAAGAGGGGGGTAAAATAACGAGGCGAAAACGCCAATTTATCGAGGCGTATTGTCAGCTCATTTTCGCTAACGGTTTTACTAACTATAGAGTTGGCTCGGACGCGGCAAGGCATATAGGTTTGAGCGGACATTCGGCGGAGGCGACGGCTTCGAAATGGTTGAACATGGCTGAGGTCAAGGAAGAAATTACAAAATATATAACAAACAACTCTGAAACAATGCCAAAGGCCGAATTGGAGCGCGCCAAAAATTGGGCGCGTGAGGGCATCTATTTTAATCGAGCGGACATTTTAAAGTTAGACGTAAACAATAGAATAATTTTTGATTTGGCCAAAATTAAAGAATACGGGCAATACATAAAGTCCACAAAATTTAAAGACGGCGAAATTTCAGAGGTCACGTTTATTGACCAATTGGCGGCAAATAAGTTTTTCCAGCTTCTCTTGGGAAATCTTGAACCCGAAACGGGAGATTTGAATGTTGTAAACCTTATACAAATCAATACCGAGATTATAACTAATATATGAGTGACACAAGTTTAACAATTGCGGAAAATCTAACTCTTGTCGCGCGCATAGGCGAAAGTGAGTTTGTTCTTTCCGACAAACAAATTGAGGCGTTTAAATTAATCCAAAAGCAAGGCAAGCGGTTTATAAAACTGTGGGGCGGGGGCAGGGGTGGTAAGACGTTTGTTTTTTGCCTGATGATTGCACTCAGGGCGGCGATTTACTCGGAGACCAGCCATGTCATTTTAAGACACACTAGAGAGTGGGCCAAAATATCAGTCTGGGAACAATGCATGCTTCCAATTTTGCAAATATTTGAGCGCGCGGGTTATTGTAAAATTGTAAAAACCGAGGCTCATTTTATAAACGGGTCGATCATTAGGATAAATGGTTGTCGCGCCCATGAAATTTCATCAGTTTTATCGGCGCAGCATCAAACAATCTATATGTGCGAGGGCAATGAAAACAGCGCGTCTATTTTACAAAAATTATACTCTCGTTTAAACGTAGATAAAACCAAGGGCCTTGACGTTAGCGGTAAACAGATTGTACCAAAATTTTTTCTTTGCCTCAATCCAACCACTGAACTGCACTGGTCTTTTTTAATGTGGATGAAGGGCGTTCACGCCGATTTGGACGACCCACGTCCGATTGAAAATTATGATGAATATGCCGAATTGCATTTTATACCGCAGGACAACCCAATGTTGGATCCTGGATATATTCGCGTTGTGAGCAGTTTTTCAAAATGGGATCGCTTGAGATTTCTTGATGGGAAATATGGCTCGCAAGATGGGCTTGTTTATCCAATGACTGAAGAAAATTTGATTGACAGCATACCAGAGCATCTTACGCGTGGTCTTAAATGTGATCAATATGGCGTCCCGATCCGACATCCCGAATGGCGCAGAGGGGCGTCAATTGATTTTGGGCTAAAACACCCGTTTGTCTTTTTGGCGGGAGTGACCCATAAGGAACATACATATTTTTACAAAGAGCATCATAAATCAAATTGGGGAATCAGAGCGCACGCGGAAGAGATAAAAAGGCTTTTTACAATACATGGCGAAAATTTGGAAATAAACGACATTTTTGATTGGATTGTCTCAGACCATGACGCGGGCCAGATTGAAAATTTACACGTAGAAGGGATTATGACGATCCCGGCCAGAAAAGACATTGCTGCAGGTGTCTCAACAACCTATGACGAGGTTGAACGCAACACCATACATTTTATCCGGTCGGGTTGCCCGAAGACAGCGCTTGAAATGGCTATGCTGCAACATGACGAAAAAAAAGACGCTGACATATCAGGTCGAAAACCATTTGTTGGCCCTGATGATGGACCTGACGCGGTAAGATATTTTTTAATGAAAGCGGTGCCTCCATACGGGAGCGCAAAAATAGACACGGCCGTTGGTAGGTACAGAGTAAAAATACAAGGACGATAATAAATGCCAATAACATCAAACGATACTTTAATATCTGATTTAATAAAACTAAGGGACGCAAACTATATAGCCCGAAATGAGTCCGTTGAGTTTTACAGGACCTCGGCAAATGGCGCGTTGTCGAAAACACCTCAAAAATATAGCGCCGAAAATTTTGATTATGACAATTCTGAAAGTTCTCTTTTTACAATACCAGAAAAGTCGTGGCTTTCACCGTTCGGAAAAGAGGATATTTTTAGTTATGCGCAAAGGTTGGCAATCTCTGAAGCTCCTGATATGGCAAAAAAGATTTTGTCCCAAATGACGGGCAGCTATTCAAGCGCCAATCATAGTCCAATAACGGGCTTGCCACAAAGCCTTAACGATTATTTTTTTTCTAATTATTTTTTAGGTTCTAACTATAAAGAGTCTTTAGGTATGATATTTCGCGAATTGGCCACCACCGGACATTTGTTTTTGTATACAGATAAAGCGGCTAGCGGATCGCCATACTCTTTTATTATACCGGTTGAAAACGTGTTATATTCAAAATATGCCGACGGTGTAATACAGGAAATGTCATTTTGTCACTCCGAAACAATCCAAGAAAATTTCATACTGAAATCAATTGATTACATTACGTATATTGACAGCGTTCATATCTATAAGATAAAAAATTATGACAATTCAAAATGGGAATTGGTTTATGATATGCCTAACGTGCTAGGCGTTGTACCATGCTCTTACTGTGAGTCACAATCTCTCGTAAAGGGGCCGGGCGTTTTGGATTGGCGATACTACAACGTTCTTTCGTGGCTGTATTTATTGTTGATGAATAGTTCAATCGTTATAATTCAGACTCCCGCATCAGCGGAAAAGAGCTGGCCAAAAATAAACGGCCAAAAGATACTTAAAAATAACATGATTGTACCGGTAAACGAGGGCGAGGCCGAAATTAAAATAATAGGATTTCCAGCCGGGTCAGTGGCGGGGCATGAAAACGCCCTTGCCGCAATACAGGCGGAATACAAAAGAGAATCTCCAGGACTAAAAACCGACGTCGAACAATCCGGGGCATCAAAAGAAATGGATTGGCATGATTCTGAGTCTGTTATAGACACTTATCATCCGCTCATTGTAACGTTAGTTATTGACAGCATTATTTTTAGATCAAAATATATGGACGTACCGTTAAGCCCGGAACCAAATTATCCAAAGGTAGATTTTGATTTTCCGTCAATTGACGAATTGATTAAAAAAGCTGTTGATTTAAGGGGCCTAGGTGTTGGCACAACCTATTTGACCATGTCGATACTAGACATAGTCAGGGCGGATAACCCAAATTTGGACGAAAAGACGCTCAAAATAATCGAGGCCGAGATAAGGGCCAAAAGCGAGGCGTTATCTGGAATCCCTAAAGATTCGAGCGTTAAAGATTTGCAAGAATAATTATAAAGGAAAAAAAATATGAAACAAATAAAATTTATGGGAAAACTTTACGACGTGCCCGATAATTTAGAGGGTCAAGAGCTTCTTGATTTTGTTACAAAATTAGAAGACGCGGCAAATACAACAGTGGCGGCCACTAAGCAAAATGAAATAAAACGCGGTGCAAAAAAATTGGCCGAAGATTTTGATATTGAATACGATGACAGCATGTCAATAAAGGACGTTAGGCAGGCCATAAAAGACAAAATAAAAGTAACCGATAAAAAGAAAACCGACAAGCCGGACGATGAATCACAGCAGAAACTTGAGCAAGCGTATCTTGGTAAAATAAAATCCCAAAAAGACGAATACATGGCAGAGTTGGAAAAGGTAAGAGTCAAGGCGTCATTCGAAAGCCTAGGCGCGCATCTTACATCATTGGGGATTGTTCCAAACGAGATTGAGCCAACAAAATTTTACGCCATGTCTCAATATAAAACAAATGAGTCTGGCCACTTTTTGGACCCCGTTTCTGGCCTTGTTTTGACGGATAAAGACCAAAAACCTATAGACACAAGGGGCCTTGCAGAGATTTTAAAATCAAGCAACCCAAACAGATTTCAAAACCCAGTGAGCGGGCAGGGCATAAAGCCCGAATTTAAGCCTCTTGGCAATCAACAAGATCAAAAGGCTGGCCAAACTAGGGAAGAACGGAAAAAAGCGGCTTTGGGAAAACTGAGACCCCAAAAAAGCTCATTCGAGACCAAAGACGAATAATTTATATTTTGTGGTTGACAAACTGACCAGATAAAAATAATGGCATTATAAAGTAAAAATCACCCCTACCCAGTGGGGCAAAATTGGGTCTTAACCTCTTATCGGGGTCAACCGATTAAATAAAACGATAGGAGGTTAAATATGCCAACACTAGCGGAGATTGCAGGCCACACCCCATCGGGAATGTTGCCAGAACTAATCTACGATATAATTAACACCAACCCATTGATGGGTTATTTTGATTTTGGCAGTGAGCCAAGTTTAAGACTAAAATGGTGGAAGGCAAGTACGTTGCCTACCACGGGATTTCGGGCATCAAGAACGCCATACACCGCGTCAAAAGGTACGATAAAACCGGAGGAGGTTCAGCTCCACTACTACGGAGGTAAAACAGAAGGCATCGACCGAAACGAGGCCAATATACCGGGCTTTGATGGATTGTCGGAGCGAGTTCGTCAGGTTGACATGATGACAGAATCAATCGCATATGACATGCCGTGGCAAGTTGTAAAATCAAACGCATACGGTATACCGGACCCGGCGGCATTTGACGGAGTTTACGCGCTTGTAAATCAGATCAATCCCAACATTTCGCCCAGCGCAGAAGATGGAGGGAATTTAAAGTGGACAGGGGCAGCTAACGCTAACGGTGTCGCCTTGGGAACCGACGCGAAAGTAATTATGATGGAATTGCGCAGATTGTTTAAGGCGGTCAATACGACACGTCCCACAGTTTTGCTGATGCCAGATTGGATTCAGGCGGAGTTAGAATCAATCAGTTCAACACAGGGTTCATTTGGGCCACTCGCTAACGCATTTCAATATCGTGACGTGCCATTTGTGATAAACGGCGAAACCCTAACTTACTCAATTCTTATATATCGAGGCTCTATACCATGTATCGATCCTGGTTTCAACAGCCAAGGCGCGGCAATCATGGATTTTGACGAAACGTGGGGTACGAGTGACGTAACGGGATCGATAGTGGCCCTGAGAATTGGCGTT
>Ga0307377_10002753_pt1 | contig 20495 bp, 21 predicted proteins | sample TR3MG_FD_202535 | JGI IMG/M metagenome (GOLD analysis project Ga0307377, IMG submission 202535) | Soil microbial communities from Risofladan, Vaasa, Finland - TR-3 | ecosystem: Environmental > Terrestrial > Soil > Coastal area > Acid sulfate soil | place: Finland: Risofladan, Vaasa | collected... | reverse complement strand
GTCAGAGTTGCCATCAACGATAAAGGCGGTAAATTTTTCTCCGTCGATTTTGGCATAGACGATAAAGACGTCAGCCATTCCGGCAGTCGTGATAAACTGTTTGCTTCCGTTCAAAATATAGAATTGACCGTCATTACTAAGTACAGCTTTCGTTTTAGCCGCTAAGGCATCAGAGCCCGCTCCTGGTTCGGTCAATGCATAAGCCCCTATTTTTTCGGCGCTAACCATACCTGGTAGATACTTTTTCTTTTGTTCTGCGTTACCAAAAAAGACGATCGGGAGACTGCTAATCCCAGTCTGCCCTCCTTGGGTCATGGCAAACGAACCCGAGCGACCCATTCCTTCAGCAATCAGAGTAGAACTGATTTTATCCAGTTCCATACCGTCATATTCCTCTGGGATATCTGCACCTAAAAGGCCTAGTTTCCCTGCAGCTTCTAAAAGTTCGCGAATCAGGCCTTCCTTTTTGGACTCTAGATCTTCCATGTTAGCTAATACTTTGTCTGTGACAAAGTCATCGACCATTTTGGCGATCATTCTGTGTTCTTCGGTGAAATCTTCAGGGGTAAAAATATCTTGAGGATTCGTAGGGCTAAGAAGAAAACTTCCCCCTTTGGGTAAATTCACGATTTTCACCTCGCCTTGTCTGGCATTATTTATCCGTAAAATTAGGTTTGCGTTTTTCCATAAAAGCAGACATGCCCTCTTTGCTGTCATCACTGGTAAAGGCTAAAATGACGTTTTGTATTTCTAACTTCAAGGCTGAGGTAATATCGAGGTTCATCCCTGTATTAATAGAAGCCTTGGCCATTTTCATTGCAACAGCGGGTTTAGTTGCTAGTTTTTTGGCAAGTTCAACCGCTTCTTCCATGAGAGAACTCAGTGGCACAACTTTATTGACTAAACCAATAGTTAGAGCAGTTGTGGCATCTATGATATCCCCCAAGAAAATTAGTTCTTTAGCCTTGGCAATACCAATCAAGCGAGGTAAGCGCTGAGTACCTCCTGTTCCGGGAATGATTCCAAGATTAATTTCGGGTAGACCAAACTTAGCTGTATCTGAGGCAATACGAAAATCGCATGTCAGAGTGAGTTCCGTACCACCGCCTAAACAAAAGCCGTTAATAGCAGCAATAACTGGTTTCCCAAGATTTTCGATTTTGGAGAAGGCAACCATGATATTATGGCAGAAGGTGTAAACTTCCACAGGGGTTAAATTGGCCATTTCTATAATGTCTGCACCGGCTGCCAGAGCTTTTTCCCCGGCACCAGTAATAATAACAGCCTTAACAGAAGGATCAACCTGGATGTCGTCTATAGCCTGAATTAGCTCTCGATACACTTGAGTGTTCAAGGGGTTCATAGGAGGTCTATTTAATGTAATGGTCGCTATTCCATCTTCCTTAGTTAGAAGAATTACTTCATATGCCACGGGCATACCCCTTTCTCTAAAATTTGTATTTATTAAAAGTAATACTTAATACTTATAGAAACCTTCACCGCTCTTTTTCCCAAGTTTACCCGCCCGGACCATTTGCTTGATAATCTGAGGTGCAGCATATTGGCTATCCCTAAACTCATCTGCAAAGTATTCCATTACAAAATATCCGATATCAACACCGGTAAAATCCATTAATTCGAAAGGACCCATAGGATAGTTAAGTCCTAATTTTATCGCTGTATCAATATCCTCTGCTGAAGCTACTCCTTCTTGCAAAAGACGGGCTGCCTCAACGAACTGGGGAATCATGATCCGGTTCACTATGAAACCCGGTGAATCTTTCTTAACTTCAACAGTTGTTTTGCCAAAGGCCCGTGCTAATTCTATGGCAGTAGTAATAGTTTCATCAGAACTCTTGATGCCACGTATAACCTCACAAAGCCGCATAATTTGAGCCGGGTTGAAAAAGTGCATGCCGCAAACTTTATCTGGGCGGCCTGTTGTGGCTGCAATTTCCGTGATAGACATCGAAGAGGTGTTGGTTGCCAAAATCACGTCAGGACGACAGATCCGATCAAGGGCTTGGAAAACCTCTCTCTTAAGGTCCATTTTTTCAAGAACAACCTCGATTACAAAGTCGGCAGAAGCCAGATCTTCAAGCTCTGTAGTAGGTTTTATTCGAGACAAGGTAGCTTGACGAACATCTTCCGTCATTTTGCCTTTCTCCACTGACCGAGACATAAGCTTATCCATGGTTTTTAATGCCCGATCAACAAAAGCCATATCAATATCCCTGAGGATAACATCATATCCAGCCATAGCGGCTAAATGTGCTATACCTGTTCCCATTGTTCCTGCGCCTACTACGCCAATTGTTTTTATGTTCATTAACAATTCCTCCTTTATAATTGAACCTCTAACCGATTAGGACACCTTGATAACGAGGGCTGCACCCGTGTCGCCTGCTGCGCATCCTGTGAATAGACCATAACCCCCGCCTAGAATAGCCAGTTCTTCAATCATTTCAATAATCCCCCGACCGGCAGTAGGTCCCTGTGGATGCCCGTATACAAGTGAACAACCGTAATTATTCATCGACATAACATCAAGGCCCATTACGTTAGCCATGTACAAATCATTAGCCGTAAATGGATTGTGCGATTTGATCGCTTTTAGGTCCTTAACACTGATCCCTGCATTTTCCAACGCCATCCTTGATGCAGGCACTACGGCCATAGCCATATGAGCCTTTTCAGCACGGGAATAACCGTAGGATAGGATCTGTACTTCAATGTTTTTATCGGTACTCAGTTCCCGCGCCTTATCTCTTGTGGTTACAATAAGCCCGCAGTTACCATCAGCCGGATGGGTTTGAGCCCCAAATGAGTGTACGCCACCAGGAATAACCGGTTTTAATTGAGTCAAACCTTCAAGAGTTGTCGGAGTCACGCCTTCATCCGCTTCAAGTATTCCCGTTTTCTTTTTGCTTATTTTATATTCTGCTGGGGCCATATAACGTTTTTGGAACGCCCGATCATTAGCCAAAGCATCCTGATATTGCTCGTAACGTCTAGCCGTAACCCGATCAACGTCTTCCTTGGTAATCCCGCCAGCCTTTTGAACCACGTTCTCTGCAGTCTGAATCATGGCAACTCCGCCCCAAGGGTCAGTAGCAAAGTTATCCATAAGCCAACTTTCCGAAATCATTTCGCCACCAGGGCCCTTTGGATTAGGCCAGAGTGTGTAAGGGCCATTGGAACATCGGTCTGTGAGCAAACAAAATGAGGTTTCATAAAGGCCTGTCTCGAGACCTGTCGCCGCTTGATTTAGAACAGTAGTGGAAGTAGAGCATGCCTGAGTAATATGCATACCAGGAATATCTGGAGCTCCCATTAGAGCCGCTGCCCAAGGAGCATCGTAAAAAGTATGTAGTTGTCCAATTGTTTTACCAAAAACAAGGTATTCGAATATTTTTGGATCAATTTCTTTTGTTGACAGCCATTTCTTGGCTGTTGAGGCTGCCAGTTCAACAGCATGTTCATTTTGCAGACTCCCCTGCCAGCGAGAAAAAGGTGTACTGTAGTAACCACCATATGGAATATAAGCTTTTGAATACACTTAAATACCCCCCCCCATAATTTACCAATTGTTACAAAATTGGTTATTATTTTAATCATTGTTATTTGAATTACCTTTTTCCTCTTTAGAAATCCCTGTTCAATATCCCCCCTTTGAGATCAATTAATATCCTGGGCCTCTTGACATACCTTCTACACATCATCTTCCTAATCTTCAGAAGATTGTGTATTAGGGGCAATTTTATTATATATTACTATCGTCTATAGTACAATTAAAAAATAGAGAGATAATTCGTCTAACGGGGCTATATTCACGCTATTATTCCCTCCTTAGGATTCCATGACCTCTTCCAAACTAATTTGCCTAATCCCTTTATGGCAACGTGCAGGTAAGGCGAGGTAGTGACTTGTTGCTTCATAAAGATTTCTTTGAGCCTTTTCAGAAAGGTCAGCAACTATTTTAGCTGGCGAACCAACGACAAGTTTATAAGGTGGAATAATCGTATTTTCTAATACTAAAGCACCAGCGCCAATCAGACATCCATCGCCTATACTTACATTATCCATAATGATAGCACCCATGCCGACCAAGACATGTTCAGCGAGCTTAGGGGTATGAAGAATCGCCCCATGACCAATGTGACTCCGTGGCCCAAGAACAGCTTTACAACCGGGAGAAGAGTGAATAATGCAGTTTTCCTGAATATTGGAACCTGCTCCGATCGTAATTTTACCCCAGTCCCCTCTAATACGTGCACCAGCAGCGACATAACACCCTTCCCCTAGGGTAACATCACCAATTATTGTCGCTTCCGGAGCAATATAGCTTCCCTTTCCGATTGACGGTCTTTTACCCTCAAATTCGAAAATCGCCATTTTACTCACATACCTCGTCACACCCAGCTGCCTCTTTAGCTTTATCTTTTAAAGCCTTGAGCACCATATCTGGGGTAATGGGTAGGTTGTAGAATCTTATGCCGATGGCATCGTAAATAGCGTTAGTGATAGCCGGGAAGGTAGGTTGAACGGCTCCTTCGCCTGTTTCCTTAACCCCAAATGGAGCTGTTGGGTCATAACTTTCTACTATGTTGGTATCCATTTCCGGCATTTCCATAGTTGTTGGCATTTTATAATCGTGAAAATTGGGATTTAAATGTTTACCGCTGACATCTAACTTCTGATCTTCGTAAAGGCATGCCCCTATATTAAACATGATGGAACCTTCCACCTGTCCCTCTACACTCATGGGGTTAACGGGCGTACCGCAGTCACCGGCTTCGGTCACCTTCTTCACATAGATCCGACCAGTTTCTACATCCACTTCTACTTCGTGTACTTGAGCGCTAAAACCAAACGTAGGCGAGTGACCAATATTAGCGCCCTGAACCCTATTACCTGTTATGAGATCAATTCCTTTGCGTCGCGGCGGAGAGAAGTTGCCCATACTGACCAACGACCCATTAATACTGGTATATGCTTCAACGGCTTTTTCCCACGGTATCCGCTTTTTGGTCTCGTAAATGGAATAGATCTCACGATTTTTAATGACCATTTGATCGGCACGGCATCCAAGCAAACCAGCAGCTGTTTCTTTAATTTTTTGATTAATTTCCACACAAGCCATCTTAATAGCCGCTCCGGATGCATAGGTAAGACGGCTGGCGAAACTACCTAAATCAAAGGCTCCTATTTCCGTATCTCCTGCCTGTACATGCACATCTTCGAAATGGATGCCTAGCTCCTCAGCGGCCATCTGGGCCATTACGGTATTGCTACCCTGACCTATATCGGCAGCTGCGCAGAATAAAGTAACACCAGCCTCGGTGTCTACCCTGATCATTACCGAAGTATGTGGCTTGTAATTCTGATAGAGAGTGTAGGCTGTGCCGGTGATGTAATAGCCGCCAGCCATACCGATGCCTTTGCCAAAAGGCAGCTTACCATGCTTATCCTGATAGCCTGATTTATCTACCGCTGTTTCAAGGCATTTCTTGAACTCGGAATGAGGGACGAACATATTGTTTATGCAGGTATGACCGGATTCGATAGCGTTTTTCATTTTAAGTTCGTATGAGCTGATGCCCATCATTTCGGCCAGCTCATCCATCAGACATTCCATTGCCCACCTAGGCTGAACCCCGCCGAGACCGCGCATGGCCCCAGTGCTAGGCTTGTTAGTATAAACACTTCTTCCCCGGAACCTTGCATTAGGCACCTTATAAGGCAAGTGGATCATAGACGCAGTATAGAACAGTACCACGACGCCCCAACCTGAGTAAGCGCCTTTGTCCAACGTGTTGTCAAAGTCTACGGCTTGAATGTAACCGTCCTTATCCAGACCTATTTTTAGCTTCATATGGCACGGATGTCGACCTTTGTTCGTAACAAATACTTCATTGCGCTCATAAGTCACTTTGACTGGCCTGCCGACCTTCCTAGAAAGCAAACAAGCTACAAATTCTGAGGGTGCTGCTTCGCCTTTACCTCCAAAGCCGCCACCAATCGCAGGTAGAGTAACACGAATTTTGTTCATAGGGATTTCTAAAACGATGGACATCTGGCGATGCAGGTAGTGGGGAACCTGGGTACTAGCCCATAAATGCAGATGACCGCTTTGGGGATCATAACTGGCCAAGGCTGTATGTGGTTCGAGAAAACCATGTTGAGGATAGTTCGTATGGAATTCTCTTTCTAAAACGTACTCACACTGGGCAAAGGCCTTATCCACGTCACCGTAGACCTGATCACCTTTGTTCATTATATTTCCCGAGCTATCTTCATGTATAAGCACTTCTTTGGCGCGTTCCATGGATTCAAACGGATCCAACAATACTGGTAGAGGCTCATATTCTACTTCAATCAATTCAAGGGCCGCTTCTGCGGTTTCTTCATCCAGGGCGGCAACAGCAGCCACGCCTTCACCATAAAAGCGAACTTTACCAACTGCCAAAGCAGTCTCGTTGGCAGCCTGAGGTACTATACCCCATCTGTTGGGAGCTTCTTCTCCAGTGATTACGGCCAGAACACCCGGTAGCTCTAAGGCTTTGCTGTAATCAATCTTTTTAATGATGGCGTGGGCGTACGTGCTTCGCTTTATTTTTCCATAAACCATGCCAGGTAACGTCATATCTCCTGTATAAATCGCTTCACCCTTAACCTTAATAGCACCATCGACCCGTGGTACACTTCTTCCCACCTGGGTATATTTTTTCTCATCCTGATAGGCGGGTACCCCTTCGAGATTCCATCCTTCTGGAGTCAGATTCCATTTAGATTTCAAATCATCCTTTTCCATTATTGTACCCCCTTTATAGACCAAACCTTAGCAGCCGCTTCAACTGCTTCGATTATTTTTTTATAACCAGTGCAACGACAGATATTCCCACTTAATTCATGCTTTATATAGTGCTGAGTAGGATTGGGTTTTCTATCCAGTAATGCTTTTGATGACAGAATCATACCCGGTGTGCAGAAACCGCACTGGACAGCCCCTTGATCAACAAACGCCTGCTGAATCGGATGAAGCGCCCCACCTTCCTGTGCGAGGCCTTCAATTGTGGTGATTTTTTTGCCCTGACAGGCAATTGCAAGCTTAATGCAGGCTAACTCCGGTTTCCCATCAATTAACACGGTACAAGCCCCGCAGTCACCATCTCCACAGCCTTTCTTGGTGCCGGTAAGGCCTACTTTTTTTCTGACGACATCAAGAAGTAAATCCCTAGCGTCAACAGCTACTTCATATATTCGGTTGTTTATAGTTAATTCAATCAGTTGTTTCATCAATTAACCCCCTTCGCAGCGGTATAAGCCTCTTTAAGCAACCTGCGCGCCAGTACTTTGACAATTTCACGCCGGTATTCAGCAGATGCCCGAATATCATCAATAGGCTTAGCCTCGCCTTGGGCTGCTTCTGCTGCCTTTTCGATCAGTTGATCACTTAGCTTTTGCCCGAGCAAGAGAGCAGGAACTTCTTTTGATACCAAAGGCCTAGGATAAACGGATCCCATCACAAGCTTGACATCTTTAACCGTCTCGCCATCCTTTGCCAATTCTATAGTCACCGCCATATTAACACAGTCGATTTCCATAGCATCTCTACGTCCCATATAGGCATAACGGCTGGCTGACTTCTGTGCAGGTTCCGGTAATATGAATTTCGTTAACATTTCGCCTTCAGCAAGGTCAAGTTTCCGGACGCCTAAAATAAATTCTTCTAGGGGCAGTTCTCTCTCCCCTGAAATGCTACAAAGCACAACTTTCGCACCCAGTGCCACCAGTGGGATCGGGGTCTCTGCCGCCGGAGAAGCATTGCAAGAATTACCTCCTAGACTAGCCATGTGCCTTACTTGAGATGAACCCACCTCACCTGCTGCATATGCAAGTGAAGGATATTTTGCCTGAATTGCCTCAGAAAATTGAATCTCAGCCAACTTAGTATTTGTTCCGATAACAGCACCTTTTCCTTGCTCGCAAAAGATACCTTTAAACTCTTCTACCCCATTGATATCGATCAGATAATCCGGACGAACAGCCTTTGCTTTCATCACAATCAATAAATCAGTTCCGCCGGCGAGTATTTTAGCCTTACTTCCCAAGCTAGCGAGCAATTCCAGTGTTTCTACTTGTGTTTTGGGTGCAAAATACTCAAAGTGATTCAAAAACATCTTAGAGCCACCTCCTCTTCTTTTTTGAAATCGTACATTGTTGCTAGTCCATGCTTTAAATAGAATATTTCAAACTCAGGGTTATCAGGGGTTTTAAAGCGAGATTTTACTAAGTCATTCATCTCTAGCATTTTTCTCTTAATGTTTAAGTCTATACCGAAAATTACTTCTCCACTTACTCTTACAGTGACAGAATCTTTGGAGGTTGAACAAAACTCTATCGCAGGATTGCATTGTAATTGGCAAAATACATCCTTAGTATTTGCTGTACAAAACCACAGTTTACAATCCTGTTCGAACATAAATTCCCAAGGTCTTACGTGGGGTCTGCCATCATCATCGATAGATGCCAAGCACCCCATTGGGTTATCGTACAAAAAATCAATAATTTCTTTCATCATTGTCCCCCCATAACTAATCAAAGCTATTTGTACTACAGTATTATAGAGATTTCTTAATAACTTTGGTGTGATAGGAAGCTCATCAACGAGGCCATGTGTTAATATTTTATTCCATAGTATTATTGTCTATAATATCACATCATAAATTATTTGAAAAATATGATTTTAAGTTTTACATCCAAAAGTTAACTACTTCAAGAGACAATTTATTGTGAACTATAAGTTAAGAAATTCCTCAATCAAATTTTCTACTAGTTTTTCTTCCGTCATTCGAAGAGCCATAACATTTCTCTTAATCATAGATTCTTTCGATTTATGAGGAAGTTCTGAAACGTCCAGACGAAGTTTCTTTAAACTGTACCTTACAATCTCTAGCCTATGTTTCAAACAATCCCTTATTTCATCTGGACTGAGAATATCACTACCGTCAATAGCTACATTTAAGTCTAGGTAATACCATTCGAGCTTAGTTAAGGCATCCTTTACTGAAGATTTCAATATTTCTTTACCTTTCTCTGTAAGAAAATACCGTTTTCGCTCGGGAGCCTTTCCTTCACGCTCAATCTCGAATTCCAGATAGCCTTTGCCGTTTAATCGAGTCAACACTTGATAAATCGAAGCTATACCGATTCTAACCCATAATCGCATACTTTTAGCTTCAATTTGTTTTTCAATCTCGTATGCATAAGAAGGTTTTTCATTAACTAAACTTAGTATGATTAACTCTGCGTTAGAAAGCATTTATTAAAAACCCACCTCATCACTCTAAACTATTATTATCTATAATAGCATGACTTATTACTTAAGTTCAAGTTGTCATTTCCAGATATGATTTAGAGACGTAATATCTTAGCGGCGTTATTTCCCAGAATATTTTCTACACCCTCTGCTGGCAGAGGCAGCTTCGAGATAGCATCCATATTGCGTTTAATCCAAGGCATGCCAGGCCAATCGCTACCGAAGATCACTTTATTAGTAATACGAGCTAAGTCGGGAAAATAGTTCATCAATTTTACTGGTGGGAGGCCAGCAAGCTCCATGTAGACATTGGAGTGCATTTTGGCCATGAAATAAGCATGATCATACCAAACCCCTCGTCCAGAGTGTGCCATAACTAACTTTAGCTCTGGGAAATCTCCGGCAACATCATCCAGATGCAATGGATCGCCGTACTTTAGCCGTGAACCTTTAAACACCGAGGAGCCGGTATGAATCAATACTGGAATATCCAATTCCTGAGCAGCCTGGTATAGAGGGTACAGCCTCCGGTCGTTAAGATAGTAATGCTGGTAAGTAGGATACAACTTCAACCCACGAAAACCCTCATCTTCGATTTTTCGCCGCAATTCTTCCCCTAAATTAGTATAAATATGAGGACTAACGTCACAAAAAGGAATCAACCTTGGCCTGCCCTTACAGAAGTCGCGCACCTGTTCATTGGTGCAGAACCCTGTGCTAATATAGCTCAATTCTGCAAGAACGCAAGCATAATCAACTTCTTCGGCGGTTAACAGTTCTTCAAAGGCACCCGGATCGTTATAACGTTGGATATATTCTTCGTATCCCACAGGATGGGCTTCCTTCATCCACTCAGTCACCCATGGTTGGTGATAAGTGTACACCCCCATATGAACATGAAAATCGATTCGAAGATTACGGGACTCTTGGTTAGTATTGGTTAATGTCAAAGGTCAGATCTCCTTTCTACCAGCCCCTGCTGTATTCTGTTATTGTAACCTAATTAAGCGACTAATAGAATCTTCTTTGGACTCCCTAATTGGCTTAAACACAATATATCAAATATTCTCATATTTCTATTCACTATTTGGCCAATTGCTCATTCTAAAGGTTTTACGGTTGAAAACTCCGACGAATGGATTTTAACTAAACTGGCAATGGGCGTAATCCGACTGCGAGCGGTTTTCTTAGCTCGAAAATCGGCTACCTTAGCACTTACAAGGACTTTACACTTCAGTATTTTTTGATAAGATAAAGATATTATTTAAATTTTCAGAATAATGTATACGGAAGGAGGTGTATTTTATGTTAGGGTTAACTGACCCAGGAATAATAGCTGCTTATCTCTTATCAATCGGCAGTGCCCTTCTTTGTGTTGTATATGGAGTAATCAACTGGGAAAAAGAATAAGAAGTCTATGTAATACAAGGAGGGGATTAATCAATGGGCGTTTTTTATATCATTGTAGCTATCTACTTAGTGATCACTGCATTCCTTGGTTACCTAGGGTATAAACATACTAAATCTTCTAAAGATTATATGGTGGCCGGGGGAAACATTCATCCATATGTCATGGGCATGGCATATGGTGCTACCTTTATCTCCACCTCAGCAATTGTAGGTTTTGGTGGAGCTGCTGGTTTTTTTGGAATGAGTCTGTTATGGTTAACTGTCGCAAATATTTTTATTGGAATATTTATTGCTTTTGTTTTCTTTGGCAAAAAAACACGCGCTCTGGGACAGAAATATGGAGCCTTTACTTTCCCTCACCTTTTAGGGTCGCATTATGAATCTACCTTTATCCGCCGTTGGTCAGCAGCACTCATGAGTATCGTTTTACCCATATATGCTGCCGCAGTACTAATCGGTGGTGCAAGATTCGTAGAACAAACCTTTAAAATGAACTATACAATCGCGCTCTTAGTCCTCTCTCTCATAGTTATTGTTTACGTCTTTTTTGGCGGCCTCAGAGGAGTTGTTTATAATGATGCCTTCCAGGGCACTTTGATGTTCGTTATGATGCTCCTGCTAATCATTTTTACGTATCGTCTATTAGGCGGAGTCTCTGTTGCCCACGCTAAGTTAAACGCAATGAATAGTTTAGTACCTGCAGCGCTAGCAAAGCAGGGAATGGTTGGTTTTGCATCAATGCCTAAATTTTTATCTCAAAACTGGTGGTTTGTAATATCAACCCTTGTTCTTGGGGTTGGTATCGGTGTATTAGCCCAACCCCAGCTCATCGTTCGTTATATGACCGTTAAATCTGGCAAAGAATTAAATAGAGCATTAGTTTTTGGCGGAACTTTTATTCTTTTTATGACCGGTATAGCTTTTACAGTTGGTGCTCTATCTAATGTTTACTTCTACGAAGCAACCAAAAAAGTTTCTTTGATGGCTTCTGCTGTCGGTGGAGCTCCTCCTAACACAGATAAAGTCATTCCTTTGTTTCTAACTCAAGCTTTTCCCTCCTGGTTCTATTACTTCTTCTTGCTAGGACTTCTAGCTGCAGCTATGTCTACCTTAAGCGGCCAGTTTCACTTTATCTCAACCTCTCTCAGTTATGATTTACTTGGTAAAACTAGTAAAGATGACTCTACTAAAACTGTGTGGTTAGCCCGTATGGGTTTGTTAGTGGGCTTTGTGATTACCGTCTTTGTAGCCTATCTTTTACCAGGAAGCATCATTGCTATTGGGACTTCTATTTTCTTCGGCCTTTGCGCTACTGCTTTCCTCCCAATGTATGCCGGTGCACTTTGGTGGCCGCGTGCTACAAAATCCGGCGCAACATGGAGCATGGTAGCAGGATCCACTATATACCTCTTTTTGTGTCTCTTTGTCAATGCTAAGGAATCGGCGATCTTTGGATTGACTAAAGCCTTCTTCGGAACGGTTTCTCTGGCAGGAACTGGCTCCTTAAGTTATATCGATCCACTGATAGTAGCCCTACCTGCCAGTATTGTTATTTTTATTGTCGTGACTTTAAAAACCGAACCCTTAACTAATATCAAAAACGATGTAATCCAACTATAAACCTACTGGAATAAGCACTACAATTAGTTAAGTTATCTTTAAATTTCAAGATAACTCGCCTGCGTAAAAGCCTTAGTTGCCCATATACTGACCCGATACTCATACAAAGTAAAGAGTAGCCACTCCCCATTGTTTGGGAAGTGGCTCTTATTATAATGACTGATTAATTCTGAAATTACAGGAGGATTAACAAGTGGTTAGTCTATCACTCGATTTTCCGCCCTTTAATACTTTATCTGACGAGGTTTTAGCGGATTTAATGCCAAAACTTATTCTTAAAACCTATGCTAAAGATAGCTTTATCTTTGCTAAAGGCCAGCCGTCAATTGGCTTTCTGTTAATTATCTTAGCTGGTTCTGTAGGAATAGTTGTAGAAGGTGAAAAGGATAGCTCCAATGTCGTAAGCTTTCGCTACGCAGGTGATTTTTTTGGAGAAACTGTAATTTTGACAGGTAAAACTTATCCCGCATCTGTGAAGGCTGTAGAAGAATTAACTTGTTATTTATTAAAAAAAGAGATTTTCGAGGATTTGCTTCAAACCCAGAACGAATTTGCTGGTTTCTTCAATAATATTTTAACTGATCGTCTTCGAGATTTGTACGAACAAATGGTCCAAGAGCAACCGGTTGATTCTTTCGGACTTAGCTCTGAACCCTTTAAACATCGACTTAAAGATATTATGTCAACTCCTGTTATTACTTGCTCACCTTCAACACCGATCAGTCAAGTTGCTAGAATTTTTTCGCAGCAACATATTAGCACTATTGCTATTATAGGGACAACCGGAAAACTATTAGGTTTAGTAAGTGAAAGAGATTTAATTAATAAAGTCCTAGCTTTAGATTGTAATCCCACAGTTGTATATGCCTCAGATATCATGGATAAGACTCCCCCAACTTTACCAGCAGATGCATTTTTTTACGAGGCGTTATTAACCATGATTAGACGCCATGGCAAATATATTTTAGTAGTTGAACACGGATTCCCTCTAGGAGTTATCACAATGGGGGATCTTACACGATTACGAAAAACCAGTACTTTAAGCATTGTTAGCAGAATCGAAGCAGCTGAAACCACTGCCGAACTCAGTTATGCTGCCAAGCTTATCCAGAAGGTTACTGTTAATATGGTGACTGATAAGGCTTCCGCTAATGATATCTGCGAGGTTGTTTCAGAACTCAATGACCTTATCACCCGTCGCCTCTTAGTTTTAGCCGAAGCAGCGCTAGACAAACGCGGTCTAGGTCTACCACCGCTCGATTACTGCTGGTTAACCCTGGGAAGCGGTGGGCGCAAAGAACAAACTCTTTCTTCTGATCAAGACAATGCCCTTATCTATGCTCAGCCACCCCAAGATCAAGAGCAACAAGTCAAAGAGTATTTCCTCACTCTAGCAAATTTTGTAGTTAATGGCCTTGAAGAAGCTGGTTTTTCCAAGTGCCAACATAACATCATGGCCAATAACCCAGTTTGGTGTCAATCTCTACAAGCTTGGAAAAATGCTGGTAATAGTTGGATTTTTACACCTACCGAGGAATCCTTCCGCCAATTTACAATTTTTTTGGATTACCGAGCGGTTTACGGTCAGGAAAGACTAGCCCAAGAATTACGGGATTTTGCACATCGTCTTTTCAGATTAGCCCCAACGATTCTTCACCATATGGCTAAAGATGATCTTCAAACCAGAGTACCGTTAGGACTCTTCAAGCAGGTTATTTTAGAAAAAAAGCAAGGGCATAAAGACGAGGTCGATATCAAGGGTTCTGCCTGTGTTCACATTGTTGACTGTATACGTATTTTTGCTATGCGTGAAGGTATTTTTGATACTTCCACCTTAGCCAGATTAAACAAACTCGTTTCACTCGAGGCAATTTCTGCAGATGATGCTGAGTATTATGAGGCTGCTTACCAATCTCTGATGATGTTTCGGATCCGGGGAAACTTGCAGAAGTTGAGTAAAGGACTAGTGCCAGATAACTACCTTAATCCAAATACACTTAGCAAAAGACAACGCACCGTACTTAGAGAGAGCTTCATTGCAATAGACCGCCTACAGACATTTACAGGCTCCAGTTTTCGGGTAGAAGGCTATCTTTGATTTTGCTTCGAGTTTCTGATTTCTGGCTTCTGATATCTGTCATCTTATTTAGGAGGTATTACATCTTGTTTACTACTTTATTTAAACTAGCTATAAAGAGCCCGACTGATACCTTTCTACTCAGCTCACCAGGACTACCCAGCTTACATGATAAGGTCACCGTCTTAAGAAACCAAACTTGGCCGGAATATATCTTAGAAAGTAGTCGATTCGTTGTTTTCGATACTGAAACAACCGGTTATTGTTATAATAAAAAGGACGAGATCATCTCCGTAGGAGCAGTAACCATTGAAAACGGTCTAATCACTGAATCCTGTTTCTCACAGTTTGTTAATCCCAATCGGCTTATTCCGGCAATTGCTACAGAAATTACAGGAATCACCAATGAAATGGTTGCTAATTGTCCAGATGTTTTAACTGTATTAGACCGGTTTTTAGAGTTCAAAGGGCTTTCACCCTTAATTGCCCATACTGCCTCCTTTGATTTAAACTTCATAAATATAAAACTACGTAGATATTGTGGTCATAGACTTAATACCCCAACTATCGATACTCTTCTACTGGCACAATTACTTTTTCCTAATGAGGAAAACCTTCGTTCTCTGGATTCCTTAGCCCTATATTACGGTATTCAGCCTGCTGGAAGGCACACTGCCCTAGGAGATGCCCTTATCACTGCCCAAATTTACACGAAAATGCTGGACAGCTTATCCGACTTGGGAATAAAGACTACCTATCAGCTGGCCAATCATCTACTTTTTAAACGTTTAATCTAATAAGCAGGACACTAATAATTGTGAGGCTAATTATCCATTATTATTTCTAGAGTAGCGTCTCGTACAGGTACTTTCACCCGATGCCAAACAGCTATCTGTTAGGACAGAGAACTCATTTGATATTGTCTTCAGCGCCGTCTCGAACCACTTGTCACACCCTGTTTGGCATTGTCCTGGTGCTCCGTAATCCTTGAAGGAACCTATCCATGGACAGGCATCATGGATGAGTAGAACGTCATTTCCGTCTTTAGCCGATCTAGCACTTTCTCCCATGACAAGACTTGCTCGGACAAAGGCATTTACTATTTGTTCAAGATCCGCAGTATCCCTGCCACGCTTGAGATAACTTTCTGCTGTACCCTCTCCAACTGATTCCCAAAAGCGATCGACCAAAACGACCGTTTCTTCTGCTCCAAACTTCTCTTCAAGAACCATCCTCCATCGATGAAAAAAATCATGTGAAATGAAAATCATTGAACGCCAATCTCGTTCCATTTTCTTTAGCGCTTCACTATTAACTTCCGTCAAGTTACTTCTCCTCCTTTTTACACTAGATCCGTTCTAATTCCTTCGGGCTTAAGACCCCTTTCCTCATAAAACACTTCTAAGGCCGTCTGATATTCTGCAATGTCTTCCTCTGAAACTATCTGACCACACTCATAGCAACTATTCGTTAAACGGTCATACCAACGACAACCACACTCACTACAGCCGAGTTCCGGGGCCCCACTAGGATTTAGAAATATCATTTTTACCACCCTTTCGCTCTAACGGCAAGCACCCAAAAAGGGAATCCCCAAAACCTCGATTAGGTCTTCATAACCCAAGTCCAGAAGTTCATCCTTAATCTTCATTACATATAAGAGAATGTTACCATTGCTAATTTGTTCTCTCATTTCATTAAACGTATTATCCTGCGCTTGACTATGAAGAGACTCTAGTGCTTCATCATCGGCTACAATTAAAAGATCCACACTCGTATTCTGAAAACCTGTGAAGGATTGGTAAGCAACCTCCATTTTATCCGCTTGCCTTACCCATGTCAGCATGGTTCCTATGGGTGATTCAAGCTCCTTTTTGGGCAATATCCCTAGGCTTGCCCCCGGAAGCATGTCGGCAAAGATCTCCTGCCTGCGGTCAAGCATGGCCTGCCAGCCTTCACCATCTAAGAACATTTCATCTACTGTTGATCCCACTTCATCTCACCCTCGTATCTCTCGTCTAAATCCGTACTCCTAAACGATATCCCTCATGAATGGCCTGTAAGAGTCCCCTGGGAACTAAGGCATCACCAATCCCATGTAACTCATCGACCATGAATTCAAACTCTTGGAACAACTCTTGATTTGGCTTTCTGGGTGACGCAGCAATAACCGTATCTGCCTCTACAAAAATCTCTTCACCTTTGTCATTGACGACAGTTACTCCACCTTCCCCGATTTTTATCGGTTTGCTAAGAGTTAACGTCTTTATTTTCAGTTGTTCTACCCAAGAGGTATGCCGCCATTTCCAAGTGGGGATGACATCTCCAGCAATGCGTTTTTCCTTTTCAATAATGGTTACTTCTTTACCCTCCTGGGTAAGGCCTTCCGCCAAAGTCAAACCAATCTTGCCGCCACCCAATACTACTACCTTTTGCCCCACTCTTACTTTTCTGCTAGCAACATCGGTAGCCGTTACTAATACACCCTCCTGTTCTGGTACCGGAATTGCCATTTTATCGACTCCTGCTCCCACGGCAATCACAGCTACATCATATTGATGAAGAATACTTCTCATAAGCTTGGGGTTTACATCCGTATTGAGATTCACCTTGATTCCCAACTTGTCTAGCATCGTCTTATAGTAATAAATTTGGCTTTGAAGGTCCTCTTTATTAGCCATGTCATAGGCTGCATACCCTACAAGACCCCCGCCAATACAGTCACTCTTATCATAAATTGTAACATCATGCCCTCGCTTAGTTGCGGCAATTGCGCACTCAATTCCGGCTGGCCCTGCTCCGATAATCATAACCTTCTTTTTAACCACTGCCGGAGTAATATGGTATTCTGGCTCAACCTCATGGCCCAAGGCCGGATTGTTCGTACATAAATAGGGTAGATCTCTAAAGAGACGGGAGAGACAATTCATACAACCCAAACAATGTTTTGCTTCATCCAAACGATCCTCAGCTGCTTTATTCAATAGTTCCGGCTCCGCAAGCATAGGGCGACAAACTTCCCAATAGTCGAATTCTCCATCGGCTATGTTCTGATTCGCCATCACTGGATTAGGCAACCGTACCCCGAAGGTTATCGGAATATTGGGTAGAAGTTTTTTGGCCCTTATGGCTAGTCGGTTCCAGTGACCAGGAGGAATATCCCGTCCGATAGAAGATTCAGGCGCTTCTTGCCATCCGACTGTTACACTGATCATATCTACACCGGCATCTCCAGCCATCTTCATTAATTCAAAACATTCATCCTCTGTGTTACCGCCATGAGCATCCATGAGTTCGGCCCCGTTTAGGCGTACGATTAAAGGATGGTCATCACCTTGCGCTTCTTTGATGGCATAAATCAATTCCCTCATAAATCGACCCCTGTTTTCCACTGATCCACCATACTCGTCAGTCCTGCGATTAGTAAACTTGGAATTGAAATTTGCCAATAAATATCCCATGAAACTGGTGACTTCAGTTCCGTCAAAACCAGCTTTAACAGCCCGCCTAGCTGCTTCAGCATGTTGTGTAATCATTGCTTTAATTTGCTCTTTGCTAACTGCCCGGGGCTGACGGAAATGGGGTAGGGTCTGAGGTACTACCGAGGGTTGGACACAGTATCCTAAATCAATTCCTCCATACCTGCCGGCGTGTAAAATCTGTTGAATAGCCACTGCTCCATTATCGTGGATATAACCAGCAATTTGTTCAAATTGGGGCAAAAATTTATCATCAAACAAAGCGATTTGGCGGAAATATGATTTACCTTCGCCTAACGCATCAGGATAGGCACCTTGGTTAGTAATAATTCCACAACCCGTTCCCGCAATAACTTTATCTCGGGCAAGTTCCCTTGGAGTTATAACACCATCACGAGTGTTGTAATTAGATACTCAACAAGCTCCGTATTTAACTCTGTTTTTCGTGGTGTATTTACCAATCTTCCCAGGTTGAAATAAGTAACTTAATTTTTCTTCGCCGGGTTTTTTCATAAAATTGTGACCTCCTTATTTTTTGTTCTACCCTGAAAATAGCTCATTTTCACTCATCAGTAGTGCCGCGCAGCGGCATGGGGGTCTGGCTAGTATATAAAATCAGATTGCATAAAAGCGTATAGGGTGGACACATTTTTTCGTGCACACCCTATAGTGTACTTCATAAACTTCAAGATGATAAACTCATCATTGGGAGCTTAAATTGTTAACTGACCTAAGACCGGCTTGTAAACACCGACCCGTAACAAGAGGTAAAATAAGAAGTAATGCCCTACAAGATCAGCGGCCGTGATAGAACCAACTACTCCCGCGCCGCCGGCTGTGCCCACAAAATAAGACATTAGAAGAGTAAATACAAGCCCAAAACCGATGGCTAATACATAAAATGGCAAGGCGAAAGTTCCGCTAACTAGCAGGCGAAGTGACTCTTTCGCTGCAGCCGTAGCATTGTTCATACTCATTATATAGAGTCCTATGACAACCAGATTTGTTAACAAAAGCACTATTTCCATATTGCTTAAGAAAACAGTTCCAACAGCCACTTGGACAAAGCCAAACTCAATGAGAAATAGAGTTAGTGTAGTTCCGCCAAGCAAAGAATAAAATAAGCAAAGCACTGGCATCATGGCCGTATTCCATAAGGGAATAGAAGGCGAAGAGTTCATTAGAAACCCATCATAGATCGCCACGACAAAAGCACTGAGTGCAGCAATCACTTCGAATACCAAACTTCCAGCACTCCCTACCGGCAAGATTAAAAAGAGTGTTCCCGAGACCATCATAATCATCATAGCCCAAAATCCACGAGCAACCCAGGAAGTGCCAGGTTTCATTAGACCTCGCCAAAAACGTTCCGGTCTCCCCAGATAGAGCAGGTGGGCGCCACCTTTCCCGAAGAGTACGATTAATATCCCTATTAAAGCCCCAACCCATGAACCCGTGAAAAGAGACATTAAAAACAGGCCCGAACCAATTTTCCCAAAAAAGAACGCAGCCGCAATCAAAGTCGTCCACTCGGTTTGTAGACGGAAACCAGAAACAAATTCGTTACCTACCAAAGGCATGGTTTTTGCCAACTTGCTCACCTCCTATTCTAAATAATAAACGGAAGGTTCCGTATTATCCTCGGATAAGGGCTGAAAGCCCCCCCGCTGACGGATTAATCGACTCACCTTACTTTCTGGATTAGATAGATCACCAAAGATACGCGCATCTGCAGGACAAGTCTGAACACAGGCGGGATCTAAACCTTGATCCACCCGTTCTACGCAGAAGGTACATTTCAATACGACGCCTTCCTGCCACTTAGGATATTTAGCTAGTTCATAGGGTGTTAGTTGTTTACCGAAATAACCATTTTTCAAGGAACCTTTCTTTAGAAAGATACGGTTTTTATAAGGACAAGCTACATAACAAGCTCTGCAGCCTATGCATTTTTTATGATCTACTAAGACGATTCCATCTTCTCGCTTGGTAGTAGCCCCTGTCGGACAGACTCTAACACAAGGTGCATCTTCACAATGATTACATAATACAGGTATGAATTTTTTCTTAACTATTGGATATTCTCCAGCAACTTGCTCCAACACTTTAGTGAAGAGGACTTCTGGCGGCGTACCATTTTCCGACTTACACGCAATGGTACAGGCTTGACAGCCCACACACCTTTTTAAATCAATAACCATTCCCAAATGCATTAGTGTCACCCCCTTTCTCAAATTTTAGTAATTTTAACCTTTGTTGAAGTTTCCAAGTGCCCCGTCATCCCACAGGTCCATTTAAGATCCGCAGGTAGCAATCGATTGAAATGAGTATTCCTTTTCTTCTTGGGAATGGGATGGTTCGACCAGCTGCTGATACCATTTGACATAGCGATGCACCCTGGATGGATTTCTTCCAATACGCTAGCCCTTCCAGTGACTTCGCCAAACGGAGAAGTGATCCTAATGATGTCACCATTTTTTATTCCTTTGGCCTTGGCTGTTTTTGTATTAATCATTACGCCCATATGCATGGGAATATTTTCCACCACCTCATTGATCCAAGGTATAGAATTGCTTTCTGAGAAATT
>Ga0307377_10002752_pt1 | contig 20496 bp, 19 predicted proteins | sample TR3MG_FD_202535 | JGI IMG/M metagenome (GOLD analysis project Ga0307377, IMG submission 202535) | Soil microbial communities from Risofladan, Vaasa, Finland - TR-3 | ecosystem: Environmental > Terrestrial > Soil > Coastal area > Acid sulfate soil | place: Finland: Risofladan, Vaasa | collected... | reverse complement strand
GCCGGCACCGTGGCGATATTCGTCCTCTCCTTCATCGGTCTCGCCTACAGCCTGTTTCCGTACGTGGTGATCGACCGGCTGACCTTCTGGGATGGCGCCGCGAACGCCTCATCGCTGAAACTGGTGCTTATAGGCGCGCTCATTGTGCTGCCATTCATCGTCGCGTACACGGCGTTTTCCTACTATGTGTTCCGCGGCAAGGCGCGGCCCGGACTGTACGATTGACGATGGATCCGGCCCTGAGTCCGCATGGAGATGCGACCCCGGAATACGTCCGGGATGCGGAAATAAAATGCGCTCGCTACTTCTCCAGCAGCTTTCTCTTGTCTTTAATCTTAGACCACTCATCGGCGTCCCCCGGCGCATCCTTGCGCTCGATGATGGGCTTCCATACCTTGGACAATTCGGCGTTGATCGCGGTGAATGCCTTCTGCTCGTCCGGCACATCGTCTTCGGCGAAAATCGCTTCCACCGGGCATTCGGCTACGCACAAGGTGCAATCGATGCATTCATCGGGGTCGATGACCAGCATGTTCGGCCCCTCGCGAAAGCAATCCACGGGGCAGACGTCGACGCAGTCGGTATATTTGCACTTGATGCAGGATTCGGTCACTACATAAGTCATGGGTAATATCCTGAAATGACGGCCAAGAGACCAGGGCGCACAGATTTTAGCATAGCCGTTTCGTGGTTCGTGGCCCGAATCTTGAAACCCGCCGGCGAGGCCCCCAAATAGTATTCGACCGGGCGTCGCTGCGGCAAGTTTGAAATAGGATTAGAATCTGAGCCCATTCCCCCTCGGATTTCGCAGCCACGGATCGCGAACCTATCCGATACACGAACCGCGTACAACGAACCACCAACCATCAACCACGACACGAGGATTGCATGAGCGAACATATACAGCACGTAACCGATGCGACATTTGAAACCGAGGTATTGCAAGCGCAAAGCCCGGTACTGGTCGATTATTGGGCCGAGTGGTGCGGGCCGTGCAAGGCGATTGCCCCGACTCTGGAGGAAGTGGCCAAGGAATACTCAGGCAAGCTCAAGGTCGCCAAGGTCAACGTCGACGAGAACCAGGACATCCCGCGCAAGTACGGCATCCGCGGCATCCCCACACTGATGCTGTTCAAGAACGGCAACATCGAGGCGACCAAGGTCGGCGCGCTGTCGAAATCGCAGCTTACGGCCTTCCTTGACAGCAACATCTAGACCCTCTATCCTTGCACCTGAAGCGTCACCGGTGGTTTATCTCAGAGGCTGTTTCGGCAAGTAGAAGCAAGCCCTGACGTAGGGGTGCATGCGGGAAGACATTCCCGCATATCGTAACCACCCCCTCCGGATCCGGACGCCAGTTCCTCCCTGTACTGATTCCCAAGGCTGTCTAGCCTTTTTCGTTCCATACGAGCGTTCTCCGCATGCAATTATCAGAACTTAAAACCCTGCACGTCACCGAACTTGTCCAGATGGCGGTGGAACATGAAATAGAAGGCGCCAATCGCCTGCGCAAGCAGGAGCTCATATTCGCGCTGCTGAAGAACCGCGCGAAAAAGGGCGAATCCATATTCGGCGACGGCACGCTGGAAGTGCTGCCAGACGGTTTCGGCTTCTTGCGCTCGCCCGACACTTCCTACCTCGCCTCGACCGACGACATCTACGTCTCCCCTTCCCAGATCCGCCGCTTCAACCTGCACACCGGCGACACCATCGAGGGCGAGATCCGCACGCCGAAAGACGGCGAGCGCTATTTCGCGCTGGTCAAGGTGGACAAGGTCAACGGCGACCTGCCGGAAAACTCCAAGACCAAAATCCTATTCGAGAACCTGACGCCGCTGCACCCGGACGAGGTATTCAAACTCGAACGCGACATCAAGGCCGAAGAGAACATGACCGGCCGCATCATCGACATCATCGCGCCCATCGGCAAGGGCCAGCGCGGGCTGATCGTGTCTCCGCCGAAGGCTGGCAAGACCGTGCTGATGCAGCATATGGCGCACGCGATCATCGCCAATCACCCCGACGTAGTGCTGATCGTGCTCCTGATCGACGAGCGCCCCGAGGAAGTGACCGAGATGACGCGCACCGTGCGCGGCGAAGTCGTCGCCTCCACCTTCGACGAACCGGCAACGCGCCACGTGCAGGTCGCCGAAATGGTGATCGAGAAGGCGAAGCGCCTGGTCGAGCACAAGAAGGACGTGGTGATCCTGCTGGACTCGATCACGCGCCTTGCGCGCGCCTACAACACCGTGGTGCCCGCCTCGGGCAAAGTGCTTACCGGCGGCGTCGACGCCAACGCGCTGCAGCGGCCGAAGCGCTTTTTCGGCGCCGCGCGCAACGTCGAGGAAGGCGGCTCCCTCACCATCCTCGCCACCGCGCTGATCGACACCGGCAGCCGCATGGACGACGTGATCTACGAGGAATTCAAGGGCACCGGCAACATGGAAATCCATCTCGACCGGCGCATGTACGAGAAGCGCATTTTCCCGGCGATCAACGTCAACCGCTCGGGCACGCGCCGCGAAGAGTTGCTGATCGCCAAGGAAGTGCTGTCGAAGGTGTGGGTGCTGAGGAAGCTGCTGTATCCGATGGACGACCTGGAAGCGGCGGAGTTCCTGGTGGACAAGATACGCGCGACCAAGAACAACGCGGACTTTTTTGATTCTATGCGCCGAGGCTGACGCGGTTCGAACCACCCTACCCGGAGCGAGCGCTCTGGAACAAAAAAGTCCCTGCCTGCTTACGGGGTCAGATCCCCAGATGGCGCTACAGCTTGCTCAGCGCCTCGATTTCTGGGATAATCGCCGCCTTTCGCGGCTCCTATTTCCGGACCGCATTAAAGGAAAAGCCATGAAAACAGACATCCACCCCGACTATCACGAAATCAAGGTCATCTGCAGCTGCGGCAATACCTGGCAGACGCGCTCGACCATGAACAAGGAGCTGCACGTCGAAGTCTGCTCCAACTGCCACCCGTTCTACACCGGCAAGCAGAAAATCGTCGACACCGCCGGCCGGGTGGAGAAATTCCGCCAGAAATACGCGAAGAAGCCCGAGGCCGCGGCCAAAACGGCCTGAAGGACAGGCCCTTCCCGGAAAAGGCAGCTGCGGCTGCCTTTTTTGTTTTCTCGCCGAGTAAAATGAGCGCATGAATCCCATGGGTGAAACCACATTGGTGCAGACACTCAAGGCGCTCGTATAGTGTCAGGCGCACGCATCACGCTGCCGCTCGCGCGCGTCCCCCTGTTGATCCTGGTCGCGATCTGGCTGTTGCCGGGCCTGATCGGGCACGAACCCTGGAAGAACGAAGACGCCATCGGCATAGGTATTGCGCACCAGTTCGTCGCCCACGGTCATTGGCTGCTGCCGCGGCTCGCGGGCGAGTACTACCCCGACGACGGTCCGCTGTTCTACTGGATCGCTGCGGCGTTCGCCCGGCTGCTCGGCGGGCTCATGCCGCAACACGATGCGATACGCCTGGCGGCCGGCGCGTGCATCGCGCTGACGCTCGTGTTCCTGCGTCTGGCGGGGCCCGCCTTCCAGAAGGATGACAGAAACGACAGCGACAGCCGCAGCGACCGGAGCCGCGGCGACGGCGTCGTGCTCATGCTGTTGGGCTGCATGGGCCTGCTGGTGCATGCGCACGAGGCCATCAGCGAAACGGCGCTGCTCGCCGGCCTCGCCTGCGCCTACTACGGCGCCGCGCTCGTCGGGAAGCGCCCGTATGCAGCCGGCGTCGCCCTCGGCTGCGGCCTGGGCGCTGCATTTCTTTCTAGCGGATTCGTGCATATCCTGCCGTTCATCGTCGCCCTGATTGCGACGCCTTTGATCGTGCCAGACTGGCGTAGCCGCAGCGCGGGGCTCGCCATGGCTTGCGGCGCGCTGGTCCTTGCACCTTGGGTGCTGATCTGGCCGGTGCTGCTTCATGCGCACTCGCCGGCGCTGTTAGCGGCATGGCTGCACCACAACGGTCTGGCCACACTTGCCCATAGGCCCAGTCTGGCCTTCGCCGCGGAGGAACTGGGCACGCTCTCCTGGTTCGCGTGGCCGGCGTGGCCGATCGCGCTATGGGCGCTATGGCTGTATCGCAGAAAACCCAGTTCCGCACGCGTAGTGCTGCCGCTGGTCGCACTGGTCGCCGGACTGGGGCTGGTCTGGGTTGCGCGCGAGCCGGGCGATTTGCCCTTGCTGCCCTTGCTGCTGCCGCTGGCGCTACTGGCCGCGCAGGTTCTGGGCGATCTGCGCCGCGGCGCGGCCAACGCGCTCGCATGGTTCGGCGCTATGACCTTCAGTCTGCTCGGCGGCCTCATCTGGCTCGGGTATGTGGCAGTGCAAACCGGCTCTCCGCCGCGCATCGCCGCCAACGCGGTGCGCATAGAGCCCGGTTTTGTCGCGCACTTTGCCTGGCTGCCGTTCATCGCCGCAGTCGCCATTACGCTCGCATGGATCGCGTTGATCCTGCGCAGCCGAAATGCGGCGCAGCGCTGCGTTACCTTCTGGGCCGCCGGACTCGCACTGTTCTGGGCACTGACGATGCTGCTGTGGATGCCCTGGATCGATCACGGCAAGAGCTACCGGCCTGTGGCGCGCTCCTTGCTGGCGCACCTGCCCAAGCATTTCACTTGCATTGCCAGCCACGGGCTGGGCGAAGCGCAGCGCGCCGCCTTCGACTACCATGCGGGCATCGTCACCGAGCGCACTGAAATTCGCGCACGTCCTGATTGCAGCCTGTTGCTGGTGCAGGCCAACCGCCGGCTGCCCGAGGCAAACCCGGGCGCGCAGTGGAAAAAGATCTGGCAGGATTACCGTGCCGGCGACCGCGCCGAAATATTCCGGCTATACGAGAAGGTCAAATCGACGCCATGAGCAGACCCAGGCAAAGTCGACCCGGGCGGAGTGCGTTCGGCAAAGCGCCGCAGGCGCGCCGGGCCGGACTGCGCAGGTCCGGATGAACTGAACCGCATGGACAGCCGAATCAAACCGATTTTTTCCTATCGTAAGCACTGGGCGCAGCGCTTCGGCATCGCTCCTTTTCTGCCGATGTCCCGCAGCGAAATGCAGACGCTGGGCTGGGACAGTTGCGACGTCATCGTCATCACCGGCGACGCCTATATCGATCACCCGAGTTTCGGCATGGCGCTGGTGGGTCGCCTGCTCGAAGCCCAGGGATTCCGGGTCGGCATCATCAGCCAGCCCGATTGGCGCTCGGCCGAGGACTTCCGGCGCCTGGGCAAGCCGAACCTGTTCTTCGGCGTCACCGCCGGCAACATGGATTCCATGGTCAACCGCTATACCGCCGACCGCAGAATCCGCTCCACCGATGCCTACACACCAGACGGCGCGCCCGACAGGCGCCCGGACCATGCGGTGACCGTCTATTCGCAGCGTTGCCGCGAAGCGTTCCCCGACGCGCCGCTGGTCATAGGCAGCATAGAGGCGAGTCTGCGCCGCATCGCGCATTACGATTACTGGTCGGACAAAATGAGGCGCTCGATCCTGCCGGACGCCAAGGCCGACCTGCTGCTGTTCGGCAATGCCGAGCGCGCGCTGGTGGCACTCGCGCACCGCCTGGCCGCGGGCGAAAACATCAAGGCAATACGCGACCTGCGCGGTTGCGCCTTCATGGTGCCGCGCGGCTGGCAGCCCGAGGGCTGGAGCGAGGCCGATTCGACCACGGTGGACACGCCAGGTGCGATCCATGCACGCCCGGATCCGTATGCCATGGTGCAAAAAGCGCCCACCGCTGCTGTGGCGACGACGGCGACGACGCACGCCATCCGTTTCCACGGCCGCGAGGAGCGGCTCGCCGCGCGAGCGCAGGAGCGCGCCCGTACCGTCATCCGCCTGCCCTCGTACGAGCAGGTGAAACAAGACCCCGTTCTCGATGCACACGCCTCGCGCACCTTCCACCTCGAGTCGAATCCGGGCAATGCGCGCGCGCTGGTGCAGGCGCACGGCGATCGAGACCTGTGGCTCAATCCGCCGCCGCTGCCGCTTTCCACCGCCGAAATGGATCATGTCTACGGCCTGCCCTATGCGCGCGCGCCGCATCCGGTTTACGGCGAGGCGAAAATCCCGGCCTGGGAAATGATTCGCTTCTCTGTGAACATCATGCGCGGCTGTTTCGGCGGCTGCACCTTCTGCTCCATCACCGAGCACGAGGGGCGCATCATCCAGAGCCGTTCGGAGGCGTCTATCCTGCACGAGATCGAGGAGATCCGCGACAAGACGCCCGGTTTCACCGGCGTGATTTCCGACGTCGGCGGGCCCACGGCGAATATGTACCGCATGGCGTGCAAGGATCCGAAGATCGAGTCCTCCTGCCGGCGCCTGTCCTGCGTCTATCCCGGCATCTGCGAAAACCTGAACACCGACCACGCGCCGCTGATCAGTCTTTACCGCAAGGCGCGCGCGCTGCCCGGCATCAAGAAAGTCCTGATCGCCTCGGGGCTCAGATACGACCTCGCCGTGCGCTCGCCCGAATACGTGAAGGAGCTCGCGACCCATCACATCGGCGGCTACCTGAAGATCGCGCCGGAACACATCGCGGAAGGGCCGCTGTCGAAAATGATGAAACCCGGTGTCGGCAGCTACGACAAGTTCAAGGCGATGTTCGACAAGTTTTCGCGCGAAGCGGGCAAGGAGCAATACCTGATCCCCTATTTCATCGCCGCGCATCCCGGCACCAGCGATGAAGACATGCTCGCGCTCGCGCTGTGGCTCAAGCGCAATGGCTTTCGCCTCGACCAGGTGCAGACCTTCCTGCCGACGCCCCTGGCGCTGGCGACGACCATGTACCACACCGGCAAGAACCCGCTGCACAAGGTTTCGGCCACGTCGGAAGAGGTCAGTGTGGCGCGTGGCGGCCGCCAGCGCCGCCTGCACAAGGCCTTCCTGCGCTATCACGACCCGGCGAATTGGCCGCTGCTGCGCGAGGCGCTGGCGCGCATGGGCCGCGCCGACCTGATAGGCAACGGCAAGAAACACCTGATCCCCTCGTTCCAGCCTGCGGGAGCCGGCGCAAGTCTGCAGCGTGCCGGCGAGCGGAAAGCAACCGGGCGCGCTGCGCCGCTGCGCCGCGCGGCTGTCCCGGCAAAGCCCGGCGGCAAACTCAAGCACGCGCGCCGGCCGTAGCGTTCTATTGGCATCGGTGTGGCGGTCGGCATCAATCTAATGCGTTTTGTGCGGCTTTGGACTAGAATTCCTTCATGCCTAATAAACGTTCAAGCAAGACCCAAGACATAAATCAGATTGCTGCCGAGATCCTTGAGGAGGCAGTGGGCGAGCCTGCTCCCATTACCCCGGCTGGCAAGAAGAACCCTGCTGCCGCGGATCGGGTGCGCAAGCTCGAACGAGGTGCGGCTAGGGTTAAGGCCAAAAAAGCTAGGCCTAAACCTAAGCCAATATCTAAGCCTAAAGCCAAGCCAAAGACTAAGGGTCTTCGCTCCAGGGAACGGAAAGCATGAGCGAGAGCAAGTTGGATATTGAGCGCGCGAAGAGTCTGGTGGAGGAGATATCGGAGAATCTCGCCGACTTGCCTCAGGACAGCGCGAAATACGCGCAGCTGCGCGCGGAGGTGGAAGACCTGAAGGCTATTCTTGCCAGCTCCGATGCGCATCTTCCGATGATCGAGGACAGGATGAAATCGGTGCACGCTTCCTTTGATCAATCGGCTGCCGGACTTCGCGCGGACGGCATTCGGGTAGGCATTTTTCTAAGGGAAATCGGCCGTATGCTTGGGCTGGATTGAACGGCCGTGTTTCGCTAGCTCAACTCTGTCCTTGGCCGCCCCTATCTGCGCAGTTCCTCAGGCGTCGACCTGCACCGACTTGCGATCGTAACCGCTCGCACCATCCGGAAACGCATCCTGGCGCTGCGCCGTCTGCAGTTCTCCCTGGCCGTCGGTCGCGCGCACCTCGAGCGTGTAGCGTGCCGGGCTAGGCTTGTTCCACTCGTAGCGCCACAGGCTCCAGACGTTTGGCGTTTGCGGGCTGAGCAGCTTGCACTCGGCCCATGTCGCGCCGCCGTCGAGCGAGATTTCGACTTTCGCGATGCCGCGCTTTCCCGCATATGCGATCCCCGATAGCGCTACTCGCTCCTCGGCTTTGACTTCCCCGCGCGGATCCAGGCGCGACATGGTCTTGACCGGAACTTCACCTGCCCAACCGCGTTTTTCCCAGTAGGAAGTGGTCTGTGCCTCTGCCTGCAGCGCGATCCGGCGCAGCCAGCGCGGCTGCTTCATGCCATAGAGGTCCGGCAGGATGACCCGTGCCGGGAAGCCGTGCCCGGCGGGCAGGGGATCCCCATTCATGCGCAGCGCAAGGAAGGCGTAATCGTCCAGCGCGCGCGCGGCGGAAACGCTGGAGTAGAAATCGTCCAGGCCGGTAAACATCACCGACTTCGCCGCACTCGTCCCACCTTGCGCCTCGGCCAGCAACTCCTTGAGCGGAATCACGTGCCACTCGGCGTTCCCGATGAGTTGTCCGCCCACGCCGTTGCCGATGCATTCGAACGTATGGCGCACCTTGCGCGTGGCGCGTTGAAGCAACTCGTCGTACCGATAGCTGCGCGAGCGCGCCCCGACACCACCGAGCTCCAGCGTCCAGCTCGTCTGAACGCTGCGGGCGTCGAATCGCGGACGAAACGAAGGATCGACCGCGACCAGGTAGAAGTCCTTGTTTGGCGTGATGAACGGCGTTAGCTGCGCCGGTCGCGGTGTCTTGCCCAGCGCCCGCCACTGCTCGAACCAGCGCGTAAACGGAAGAAAATCGACTGCCATCACTGCGCCGGCCTGCAAGAAACCCCGACGGCTGGCGAAACCGGAGTCGGAAAATCGGTCAGACGGCATCACTCACCTCGCTCGACAAGTCCATCGCTGCGACCCAGGCGATGAAGCGGCCGTGCAACGGCTATGTTCGCTGGAACAATATGACCGAAAAATGCGTCGACGTATGCGACGCACCCGATTTGACGCAGGGCTCGCGCCTTTAGTTCAATGTGGCAGGGTGGCCGGGATTGCATGGTGCCGGATAGACCGAACTGCGCAGCACTGCTCATGGCGACGGTCGAACGAAGTTCGAGCTCGAAGGGCGCACATCCGGCAAGATCGAGATCAGAACAGCACCGAGGAGCACGTACAGCGCCAAGGCCGCCACAGCCATATCATAGCCAAACGTCCGCTCGCCGAACACCGTGAGTATGCCCGACCAAGTGGCGTCGCCCAGAACGCTAGCAGTGCGGCCGGACAGGTTGTACAAGCCCCAGAACTCAGCGGATTTGCTCGACGGGGTGAGGGCCGTGAGTAGGACCCGGCTGGAAGTCCAGACGCCGGCGAGGCCCATGCCGGCCAGCGGTGCCACCGCTATCCCAAACAACAGCTTCGTACCCAGGTGGAATCCGCCAATATCGAGTGTCACTCCGGGTCTAATCGTCAACACCAGGGCAAAAAGAATGAGCCAGATCACGAGGTCCACAAGCACTGCTTTCTTGGGGCCGATGAGCCGGATCAGCGGGCCGAAAATTGCCCAGGCCGAAATCATGGCTACGAGGATCGACGGCCCGAAAAGCAAAGTGAGTTCACTCGATTTGAAACCCATCACATTGCGCGAATACAGGCCCATCAAGGTGATGACGGAGGCAACGGCGTTTTCGTAAAGGAAGTCCCCGATGAGGAAGCGGAACAGGTGCTTGTAGCGCTGCGCCTCGCGGAAAGTCTGCCTGAGCCGCCTGTAAGCGGCTCGCACATCGACCCGCGATGCCTTGGTAGCGGCAAAATCCGGCGCGAGGTACATGGCCGGAAACGCAAAGGCCAGATAGATCAGGCTCATGGGCAGGAACACCCGCCCGGCGAGTTCGTCGGTGGGAACCAGCCTGCCGAGAGTAAGGAGGCATATCAGGGCGCCGGCGTAACCCACGCCCACGGTCATGCTGATCACGCCGGCGACGTTGCGCTGGTCGCTCACCGCCGGGGTCATTGCGGAAAACAAGGTGAAGGCCCCATTGGCGCAAATGTAGGCCAGGATGAACAGCGCAATGGCTACCGGTACCGTGCCGGTCCAGGCCAGCCCTGCCGTGAAAAGAACGACTCCGAAGACAAAGAATCGCAGATAGGGCTGGCGCCGCCCGCTGTTGTCGGCGGCAGCCCCGAGGATCGGCGAGATTACGGCAATGACCAGGGCGCCTGCGGTTACCGCCCAACCCAGGTTGGCTCCGGGTTCCTTGAGCACCACCTGCAGGAAAGTGCCGAAATAGGTGGAGACGATGATCAGCGACCACGCCGAGTCGCCGGCCTCGAACAGGGAATAATTGCAGAGGATTTTCCACCAGGGTGTCCGGCGCTCTGGAGCGAGCGGGGGGGCGGCAGCTGGCTTCACCTTGAGTGCTCCAGTGGCTGGGGATCGGACGCGGATCTACGGCCGATCAAGACCGGTCATATTCAGTAAGCGCATCGGCGGCGAGCTTGACTCAGCGGCCGCCCGAGAGCGTCAGGATGCCGCCTATCATATAGGCGGCTTCGCCTGACAGCAGCCACAGGATCGCCTCGGCGCATTCCTCCGCCGTGCCCAGGCGCCCCATCGGCACCATGGGAACGACGGTCTGTAGCCGGTCCGCCAGGCCCGCCTCGGCGTGTATCTCGGTAGCTATCAGTCCGGGGCTGATGGCATTGACGCGTATGCCTTCGGCTGCGACCTCTTTCGCGAGGCCGATGGTGAAGCTGTTGACGGCGCCCTTGGCGGCGGCATACGGAATCCACTGATTGGCGCCGCCCAGCTTGGCCGCGAGCGAGGACACGTTGACGATGGCGCCGCCCGCGCCGCCGTTGCGGGTCGACATGCGTTTCACCGCCTGCTGCGAACAGTAGATGGCACCGGTGACGTTCACCTCGAGCACGCGCCGGATCGCTGCGGCATCGAAGCTGTCGAGGCGCCCGGCGCGCCCGGTGATGCCGGCGTTGTTGACCAGCGCGGTGACCGGGCCGAGTTCGAGGTCGACCCGTTCGAACAGCCTGAGCACTTCCTCCTCGATCGCGGTGTCCGCCTGCACCATGATGGCCCTGCCGCCGCCCGCGCGGATTTCGGCCACGACCGCATCGGCGCGCGCCTCGTTCTTCAGGTAATTCACGCATACGGCGTAGCCGCGCCTGGCCGCGAGCTTGGCCGTCGCCGCGCCTATGCCGCGGCCCGATCCGGTAACGATGGCAACACCTGACATGGCTTTCTTCCTCTCGTCCGATGCGTTTGGCACAAGCGTCGAGCGGATCCAATGCTAGCATCGGCGCGCGCATTGCGCATGTGCCGCCGCTCCGGCTCCGCGCGCTTGCCCCGGGTTATGATGGCGTCCTGCGATTTATCGACAAAGGGAATGGTACATGAACAGGAATGCGGCAGCGCCGGCGCAGCCGGCGAGCATACTCAATTTCATCGGCGGTGAGTTCGTCGCGGCGGCGTCGGGCAAGACCTTCGCCAATCGCTCGCCCGTGGATGCGCGCCTGCTGGGACTCGTATCCGAAGCCGGCGAGGCCGAGGTCGACGCCGCAGTGAACGCCGCGCGCGCCGCGCTCGCCGGGCCCTGGGGTGCGCTCGAGATGGCCGAGCGCACCGAACTGCTCTATGCCGTGGCAAACGAAATCAACCGGCGTTTCGACCAGTTCCTCGAGGCCGAGGTCGCCGATACTGGCAAGCCGGCGAGCTTGGCACGGCATATAGACATTCCGCGCGGTGCGGCCAATTTCAAGATTTTCGCCGACGTGGTGAAGAACGTGCCGGGCGAATTCTTCCAGATGGCGACGCCGGACAAGAAAGGCGCGATCAACTATGCGCTGCGCGTGCCGCGCGGTGTGATCGCGGTGATTGCGCCGTGGAACCTGCCGCTGCTGCTGATGACCTGGAAAGTGGGGCCGGCGCTCGCCTGCGGCAACGCCGTGGTGGTGAAGCCCTCGGAAGAAACGCCTTCGACCGCGACGCTGCTGGGTGAGGTGATGAACGCGGTCGGGGTGCCCAAGGGCGTATACAACGTGATCCACGGCTTCGGTCCGGGCTCTGCGGGCGAGTGGCTGACGCGCCATCCCGGGGTCGACGCAGTCACCTTCACCGGCGAGACGCGCACCGGCGCGGCGATCATGAAAGCGGTTGCCGATCGCGTGCGCCCCGTGTCGTTCGAACTTGGCGGCAAGAATGCCGGCGTGGTCTTTGCCGATTGCGATTTCGATGCGGCGGTGGAGGGCATGGGCCGGGCGGTGTTCGCCAATTGCGGGCAGGTGTGCCTGGGCACCGAGCGCGTCTACGTCGAGCGGCCGATATTCGACAAATTCGTCGCCGCCTTGAAAGCGAAGGCAGAGAGCCTGAAGCCCGGTCGCCCGGAGGATGCTGGCACGGGCATGGGGCCGTTGATCAGCCGGGAGCATCGCGACAAGGTCCTGTCCTACTACGAGCGCGCGCGCAAAGAAGGTGCCTCCGTGGTCACCGGCGGCGGCGTGCCCAAGATGGAAGGCGAACTGGCCCAGGGTTGCTGGGTCGAGCCGACCATTTGGACCGGGCTGCCGGAAGATTCGGCCGTAGTGCGCGAGGAAATTTTCGGGCCCTGCTGCCACGTGCGCCCGTTCGATACCGAGGAGGAGGCGGTGCGTCTCGCCAACGACACGCAGTACGGCCTTGCCACAACTGTCTGGACCACCAATCTCGCGCGTGCGCACCGCGTCGCCGCGAAAATCGAAGTCGGCATTTGCTGGGTCAATTGCTGGTTTCTGCGCGATCTGCGCACCCCCTTCGGCGGTTCCAAGCAATCCGGTATCGGCCGCGAGGGCGGCGTGCATTCGCTCGAGTTCTACACCGAGTTGCGCAACGTCTGCGTGAAGCTGTAGCCGCAGTATCGCCGGGGCCTCGCCCCCGCGTGGCCGGCCTAGGCAGCCCTCTTACCGTTCACATGCCGTTCGGTCAGCAAGTACAGCACATATTGATTCAAGCTCACGCCCTGGTTCTTTGCCGACCTGGCCATTTCCGCGTGCAGACGCCTCGGAACCCGCATGAGGAACTTGCCGCTGTAGGCCATTTCTTCCGCCGGCTTGGAAGGCGCGGGAATCGCGCGCTTCATGCTCTTTGCGGCCTTTATCCAAGCGGCGATGGCATCGTGGGCCTCGCGGATCGCGTCGACTTCGGTCTTGCCCCAGGCATTGCAGCCGGGCAGGTCGGGTACGACGGCGATATAGCCTTCGTCCTCGTCGCTCCAGAAAACCTCAATCGGATACTTCGCCATTGTCACCTCCGTACTTGTCCATCATCTTGATCAGTTGCCGCGCCTGGTAGGGCGGAATATAGCCGCCGCGATTCTGGAAATTCAGCAGATCGGGCTCGCCCGGTCGTCCAAACGCGCGATGCGAACCCTGTCCGCTTTTGTGCGTAAAGCCGATGTACTCAGCGAGCTTGCAGGCGTCGTCGAAACGCACGGCTTTGGGATTAGCCCTGATCGCCGCCAGCAGCTTGTCGCGTCTGACCATGGGCAAATTATACTATATACGGTATCAGTCCACAGACGTGCTTGTAGCCGGGGTGTAGGCACCGCATAATCGCCGCATGTGTGGCCGCTACCAGATCGTCACCGATGCGCAGGCGCTGTACGACGCGTTCCAGGTCGAGGTGGATTTGGACGCGGCATCGCTGGCGCGCTATAACGTGGCGCCGGCGACCGATCAGCTGGTGATACTCGAGGAAGGCGGGCGCAGGGTGGCGCGCTGGTTCCATTGGGGTCTGATTCCGCATTGGGCCAAGGACCGAGCCATCGCTTACAAGACCATCAATGCGCGCGGCGAAAGCGTCGCGTCGAAGCCTGCTTTCCGCGCGGCCTTGCGACAGCGCCGCTGCCTGGTGCCGGCGACGGGTTTCTACGAGTGGCGCGTTGCCGACGGCCGCAAGCAGCCGTATCTGATCCGGCTCCGGAACGGTGAGTTGTTCTCGTTCGCGGGGCTATGGGAGAGCTGGGCCGGGCCAGCGGGGGAACTAAGCTCCTTCACCATCATCACCACCGAACCGAACGCATTAATGGCGCGCATTCACGAGCGCATGCCCGCGATCGTCCCGCGCGCGCACTATGCGCGCTGGCTCGATCACGCCCTGCAGGACCCGGCGCAGATTCAGCCGATGATCGCAAGCTATCCGGCCGCGCAAATGGAGGCGTTTCCGGTCAGTGCCGCAATCAACAATGCTCGTAACCAGGACGCCGGCTTGATAGCGCCGACGGGCGCGCCGCTCGATTGACGCAAGAGGAAGCGGGCCGGCGTGCATTTGCGTTAGCGTGAGATCGTTCATATGCCAATGGCGATGGCTAAGGTTAAAATGGAGCCATAATGCTTGCCGACACGGCGCCGCGGTCTGCAGCTGCCAAGCTTGCGGACCGGGGGGTGCGCGCTAGGGCGTCGCTGAGACGACGGGGGAACAAGCAAGCAGGCGACCAAAGGGAACTAGCCTAGTGGACCAAAGCTTCGAATCGGATCTGAGTCTTCAGATCGGCAAGTACGACATACTCAGACAGCTCGGCAAAGGTGCGACAGGGACGGTCTATCTCTCTGTCGACACCTTCTCCGGCAAGGAAGTCGCGCTCAAGGTGATCGAGCCCGAAGTATTCCGCGACCCGCAGTTCGGCGCGGTGTACCGCTCGCAGTTCCTGAACGAGGCCTCGCTTGCAGGCAAGCTGAAACACCCGCATATCGTGGCGATACTCGATGCGGTGGTACAGGAGGATTCGGGCCACATCGCGATGGAGGCGGTTCTGGGCGGCGACCTGTCGCAGCATGTCAGTGCCGATACGCTGCTTCCAGTGGCCGATGTGCTGCAGATCGGCTTTAAGTGCTGCGGCGCGCTCGCCTATGCGTTCAACGAGGGTATCGTCCACCGCGACATCAAGCCGGCGAACATCATGATCGCGCAGGGAACCGAAGTGAAAATCGCCGATTTCGGCGCCGCCCTGCTGCGCAAGGCGCAGTCGGTGCAGACGGCCAGCATCGGCTCGCCCTACTACATGTCGCCGGAACAGCTGGAGGAGGCGCCGCTCACTCACCATAGCGACATGTATTGCCTCGGGGTGGTGCTATACGAACTGCTCACCGGGCAGAGGCCTTTTCAGGCCGAAAGCCTGCAAATGCTGGTGGAAAAGATTCTGCATCAGCAGGCCGCGCCGCCGAGCAGCCTGCGCCCTGCGCTGCCGCAGGAGATCGACCGCGTCGTGTTGCGCGCGATGGCCAAGAAACCGGAATTTCGCTACGCGACCTGGGCTGAATTTGCGCTCGCGCTATCCGACGTCGGCAAGCTGGTGCTGCCGCCCGAGGCCATCATGGATAGCGAGAAATACGTCGGGCTCAAGCGTGTGGAGATGCTGGCCAACCTTTCCGACGCGGAGTTGTGGGAACTGTCCGCGGCGGGAAACTGGACGCGCATCGCGGCGAAACAGGCCATCATTCGCGAGAACGAACCGGGAAAGAGCTTTTTCTTCCTCGCACAGGGACAGGTCAAGGTCACCTTGGACGGGCACTTGCTGAATACGATAGGCGAAGGGGAGAGTTTCGGGGAGATGGCCTACATCCGCGGCGGCGAGATGCCGCGGCATGCAACAGTGGAGTCCATGACGCCGATTTTGCTCGCCGAGTTCGATCCCGAGGCGCTGGGGCAGATGAGTGTGGGCGCACAATTGCATCTCACCCGCGCCTTGGTGCGCAACCTCGTGGACCGTCTGGATCTGGCCAATGCCAGACTTGCCAAATGAGCGCCGCGCGGTTTCGCGCTACGCCCAGGCCAGGCTGCTTGAATTGTCGTTGCAGCCGGTGTTCCGAACCACGAACCACGAACCACGAACCACGAACCACGAACCACGGATAAGGTATGAATAAAAATGTCGGAGTCATCGGACTGGGCGCGATGGGCCTGGGTGTCGCCAGATCGCTGTTGCGTGCTGGATTTCGCACCCACGCCTGCGATGTGCGGCGCGAGCTGCTGGCTGCCTTTGCGGCGGAGGGCGGGATTGCCTGCGCCACGCCGGCGGAGCTGGGCGCTGCCTGCGAAGTGGTGCTGACGCTGGTGGTGAATGCGCAGCAGACCGAAAGCGTGCTGCTGGGCGAGCAGGGCGCGGCAGGCGCAATGCGCCCGGGATCGGTGGTGATTGCAAGCGCGACCGTCGCCCCCGAATTCGCCGAATCGCTGGCGACCAGGCTCGCTGCGATGGGCATCGGCATGATAGACGCGCCGGTGTCGGGAGGCGCGGCCAAGGCGGCCAGCGGGCAGATGACCGTCATGGCCGCGGGAGCGCCGGAACATTTCGCCAAGGTCGAGGACGTGTTCAAGGCGATCGCGCAAAAGGTGTATCGCCTCGGCGACGCGCCCGGAGCCGGCTCCAAGGTGAAAATGATCAACCAGTTGCTCGCCGGCGTGCACATCGCCGCGGCGGCCGAAGCGATGGCCATGGGCATACGCGCAGGCGCCGACCCGGCGGTGCTGTACGAAGTCATCTCGAACAGCGCCGGCTCATCGTGGATGTTCCAGAATCGGGTGCCGCACATCCTCGCCGGCGACTACACGCCGCTATCCGCGGTGAACATCTTCGTCAAGGACCTGGGCATCGTGCTCGACACGGCGAAGAAGGCGGCGTTTCCGCTGCCGCTGACGGCAACCGCGCACCAGATGTTCCTGACGGCCGCGGCAGCCGGCCGCGGCGGCGAGGACGATGTGGCGGTGGTCAAGAATTTCCCGGGCATAGAGCTGCCGCAGAAGAAAGACTAACGGGCCATTTCAGAATTACCGAAATGGCCCCCGATTTTGGGGAGTATGAGGGAAGGCGCCCCGAAGGTAGTCCCCGTAGGGGATCCCACAAGAGGACTTCCTCCGGGGCGTATCCCCTCATATTGATAGAGGTGCTGAACCATGCTGCTCGGCTGCATTGCCGACGATTTCACCGGCGCTACCGATCTCGCCAACAACCTGGTGCGCAGCGGCATGCGCACGCTGCAGACCATAGGCGTGCCTGCTGTTCCGCTGAATGCTGAAGTCGACGCGGTGGTGGTGGCGCTCAAGTCGCGCACCATACCCGCGGCGGAGGCGGTGACGCAATCGCTGGCCGCGCTGGCCTGGCTCGAGCGCGCCGGCTGCCGCCAATACTATTTCAAGTACTGCTCGACGTTCGATTCGACGCCGCAGGGCAACATCGGGCCGGTGGCCGAGGCGCTGACGCACGCCTTGGGTGCGAACATCGCGATCGCCTGCCCCGCATTTCCGACCAACGGGCGCACGATCTACATGGGCAACCTGTTCGTGGGCGAAGTGCCGTTGTCGGAGTCGGGCATGCGCTATCACCCGCTCACGCCGATGACCGACTCCAACCTGGTGCGCGTGCTGCAGGCGCAGTCGCGCGGAAAGGTCGGCTTGGTCGCCTGGACCGCGGTGGCCGCGGGCGAGGCGGCGATTCGGGCGCGCTTCGACGCTCTGGTGGCGGAGGGCGTGCACCTCGCCGTGGTCGATGCGATCAACGATGCCGACCTGCATGCGATCGCCGCGGCCTGCGCCGACCACCCGCTGATCACCGCCGGCTCCGGCGTCGCCGTCGGCTTGCCGGAGAATTTCCGCCGCGCGGGGCTGCTGCCGCCGCGCGCGGATGCGGCGGCATTGCCGCGCGCGCCGGGGCTGGCGGCAGTCATTTCGGGCTCCTGCTCGCAGGCGACCAACGAGCAGGTCGCGCACTGGGTCGAATCCGGCCGCGCGGCGATCCGCATCGACCCGTTCGATATCGCCGGCGGCGCAGACGTCGCCGCGCGCGCGCTGCAGCAGGCCGCCTCGCTGCTGGCGTCGCAGCCGGTGCTGTTCTACGCTACGGCCGCGCCGCAAGAGGTAAAGGCGGTGCAGGCGAGACTCGGCGTGGCGGAGGCGGGCGCCCTGGTCGAGCGCGCGTTGGCGGACATCGCGCGGGGCCTGATCGCGCACGGCGTGACGCGGCTGGTCGTCGCCGGCGGCGAAACCGCAGGCGCGGTGGTGCAGGCGCTGGGCATAGAGGCGCTGAAGATCGGGCCGCAGATCGATCCCGGCGTGCCCTGGACCGCGACGCAGGGGGCGCAGCCCATCCTGCTCGCGCTCAAGTCGGGCAACTTCGGCAGCCGCGATTTTTTTGCGAAGTCGCTCGCCATGCTGGACGGGGGTTCGAAGTGAAAGAGCAGGCGCTGCGCGAACGGATCTGCGAACTCGGCCGCTCGATGTTCGAGCGCGGCCTCACGCACGGCAGCACCGGCAATATCAGCGCGCGCTGCGACGAGGGCTGGCTGCTCACGCCCACAGGAACCAGCCTGGGCAAGCTTGATCCGGCGCGCCTGTCCAAGCTCGACTGGGAGGGCAAACTCGTTTCGGGCGATCGGCCGTCGAAGGAAAACTTTCTGCATCTGGCGATGTACCAGGAGCGCGCGCGCAACCAGGCGGTGATCCATCTGCATTCCACCCACTCGGTCGCGGTGTCGGTGCTGCAGGAGCTGGATCCCGCCGATGTGCTGCCGCCGCTTACCGCCTATTACGTAATGCGCATCGGCAGTCTGCCGCTGGTGCCCTACTACGCGCCGGGGGACATGCAGCTCGCGCAAGCCGTGCGCGGTCTAGCCGGCAGGCACCATGCGCTGCTACTCGCCAATCACGGCCCCGTGGTCGCCGGCACCAGCCTCGACGCCGCCGCCGATGCGGTGGAAGAGCTGGAAGCCACGGCCAAGCTGCACTTGTTGCTGCAGGGGCGGCAGGTGCGTACGCTTACGAAGGAGCAGATCGCCGACATCCGCCAGCGCTACCCTGCGGACTGAACCTTATTTTAGGAAGAACGCCATGCCCAGATTCGCCGCCAACCTGTCGATGATGTACCAGGAGCACGCTTTTCTGGATCGCTTCGGCGCTGCCGCGCAGGACGGATTCAAGGGAATCGAATTCCTGTTTCCCTATGCGCACGCGGCGGCGGACATCCGCGCACGCCTGGCCGAGCACGGCCTGACGCAGGCGCTGTTCAACGGGCCTCCGGGCGATTGGGACGCGGGCGAGCGCGGCCTCGCCTCGCTCCCGGGGCGCGAAGCCGAATTCAGGCAAAGCGTCGACACCGCGCTGGAATACGCGCGCGTGCTCGGCAACGAGCGCGTGCACCTGATGGCCGGGCTGATCCGCCCCGGGGAGGAGCGCGCGCGCCACCGCGAAATCTATGTGAGCAACCTCTCCTATGCTGCGAAACAGGCCGCCTCGGCCGGCGTCACCGTCGTGATCGAGCCGATCAACACGCGCGATATTCCCGGCTTCTTCCTCAACCGCCAGGACGAGGCGCACGCCGTATGCACCGAAGTCGGCGCGGCGAATCTCAAGGTGCAGATGGATTTTTACCATTGCCAGATCGTAGAGGGCGATCTGGCAATGAAGCTGCGGCAATATATCGCCGGCATCGGGCATATCCAGGTCGCGGGGGTGCCCGAACGCCACGAGCCCGATCTGGGCGAGATCAACTACCCCTACCTGTTCGGGCTGATGGATGAACTCGGCTACGCCGGCTGGGTCGGCTGCGAGTATCGTCCAAAGGCAGGGACCAGCGCCGGGCTGAACTGGTTGCGGCCGTGGCTGTGAGCCTGCCAGCCGTGAGCGGAACTGCGTCGGGTAAGCCCGGCGGGCAGGGCGGGGACGCGCTGCTGCATCTTCTGGCGGACAATGTGCCGGCGCTGATCGCGTATTACGAGCCGAAGAGCCTGCGCTGCATATTCGCCAACAAGGCCTATGCCGAAGCGAACGGCTGGAGCGTAGACGCCATCGTCGGCAAGACCGTGCGCGAAGCCATCGGCGAGGAGGCGTGGCGCATCATAGAGCCGCAGGTGCAGCGCGTACTCAAGGGGGAGACCGTCGAGTACATACGCCCCATGACCCTGCCCAACGGCGAGCAGCGCGCGATCGAGGTCCACCTGATCCCGCATTTCGACGAGCGCTCGCAGATGCTCGGCGCGTTCGTGCTGATCACCGACATCACCCGCTACCAGCTCGCCGAGCGCGTCGTCCGCGAGAGCGAGGAACGCTTGCGCAAATTCGCCGCCGCAACCAACGAAGGGATTTTCTTCCACAAGAACGGCATCCTGCTCGATGTCAACGAGGCGCTGCTCGGGATCATGGGCTACGCACGCGAGGAGATGATCGGGAAAAGCGTGCTGGAGTTCGTGCCGCCCGAGTGGCACGAGAAGATGACGGAATACATGCGCTCGGGGGGCGAGGAGCCCTACGAGGCCGAAGTGGAACACAAGAAAGGCTACAGGATCGCGGTGGAGATAGTGGGCAAGACCGTTACTCTCAACGGCGAGGCGCACCGGCTGGGGGCGCTGCGCGACATCACCGCGCGCAAGCATTCCGAGGCGCGCATCCAGTATCTCGCACATCACGATATGCTCACCGGCCTGCCCAACCGCGCCTACCTGACCGAGCGCCTGACCACGATCCTGGCGCTGGCCCGGCGGCATGGCACGCTGGTGGC
>Ga0307377_10002751_pt1 | contig 20507 bp, 24 predicted proteins | sample TR3MG_FD_202535 | JGI IMG/M metagenome (GOLD analysis project Ga0307377, IMG submission 202535) | Soil microbial communities from Risofladan, Vaasa, Finland - TR-3 | ecosystem: Environmental > Terrestrial > Soil > Coastal area > Acid sulfate soil | place: Finland: Risofladan, Vaasa | collected... | reverse complement strand
TAGGTGCCGTGAGGAACGCCCTCGTCACTATACAATGCATCAAATACGGTGTCGGAACCCATGTGCATTTCACACTGCTCTCTAACGGTGCTTACCACGCAACTGATCCAAGACCAGGCAACGGCGTAGGCTTCGGGTTGATCAATAATGACAGCGTGAATAACGGGCTTACATGGCCTACTTATCACGCGGTTAAGCTCATAGGATCACATCTGGATATAGGTGACCCCGTTTACGAGGTAACCGCGGAATCCCCTTTGAAAGCTATCGCTTGGAAAAACGGCGACCATAAACACGTATTAGTTGTGAATCCAACTCCAGATGAGTTAGTTATCTCAGTGTCAGGGATGACTCCGACTACAAGGGATTACATCGACATGACTATGCCACTTGAATCCACAGTGATTGCGACAGAGCCAGCCACGGAGCGAGTAAGTGTTAAAGGTTACTCAACATCCTTGTTTACTGAGACTGAGGAGAGTCCTATCGTGGCGACACTTAACATCAAAAACGAGAAAACTACGAACCTAGTGATAACCAAAATCGTGGAAACCCCTGTGGCAACAGTTACCCCCGGACAGACAGCAACCATCACCGTAGCTGAAGGCGATAATCTAGTCTTCAAATAATCTTTTATTTTTTTATTTAAAATTTGAGCCCAGCAAAGGATACGAGCAAAGCATCCCAGCATCAAGTGTGTGAGCGCTGGGCTCATATATTTCCTACGGGTTCGAGTATATATGAAGTACCCTGATGACTTCGCTGGGTGGCTGCCGCTTGGGATGATGCTTGGTGGCAGATACTTAGTCCTTGAGAAACCAGACCACAAGTATCAGGCACTTATCCACCTCGAGGATAATGACGTTGTAGAGGTTATGGAGATGTGTTCAGGGGAAGCGGTTTACACTCATCCGATTAACGCAGAAGTCGCTAAGAAGTTGATGATGATGATGCAGGTCGAGAAGTGGAGCTACGAGAACTATAAGAAAATGTAAAACACCCTGATAACCAGGGTGTTTTCCGCGTGCGTAATTTAAATACTCTATACAATCCTCTATAATTGATATTAAATGTATAGTAGTGGTGAAGGAGCTAACGCTAGTAAAGTTAGAGAGTTCATTCCAGACCTTTGTGATCAGTTTGCATCATACGGCAGAGTGATGGTTGAAATCGAACACACAATTGATGCGTTACATAGACAACTTAACCGATACGACAACATGCTCAGAGTTGACAGGGAGGAATCTGAAGCCTCTGACCCTAACCCTAACCCAAGAAGATTAGAGCCTGAACCCCGCGTTCTTTGGCTTGAGACAAGATCTGAAAACCACAACATGGAGCTGAATGCGCTTCATATGCGACTCACCCGTCTATTAGAGTCAACCACCAGCACTAACAATAGATTTCTCGGTAATACAGATTCGGCTAAACTCAATAGTAGGTGAATACCATGCCTCGCCACTACCCCGTTGATTTATCCGATGAAGAGGTAGTGTTAATCGACCATCACTGTAAAACCCTGTTAAACCCTGAAGAGTTAAAGAAGGAACCCGGATGGATACCGGCTAAGGACGGGGAAGACGTCAACCGAGTTGGGGTGCTCTCCGAGTGTGCGGTGAATAAATGGTGGGGAACCTCCGTGGAGTTAACTCTCTTAAACCGCCCTGAAACTAAACGCCGTCGATGGAGTAAAGACGATGGCTTCGATATCATCATGTGTGGCTATAAACTCGACATCAAATGCCAACCAAGCCCATACCTTCCCAGATCAAACTGGTTGTGGAATGTTTCAGAGAAGGTAGCGATAAGCCCTAACAAGGAATGCGACGGCTACTTATGGGTGTATAAGAAGACCGGGAAAGACCATAGCTACGAAATCATAGGATGGATGCCTAGAGGAGAGTTCCTTGAGAAAGCCACCTTTCACTTAAAAGGCGCAAGCAAAAAATTCCAGAACGGCGAGTATACAACTAATACCTATGATATAGGCGAGGAATATTTGATGGATGTAATGGATTTCAAGAGATCAAAAATATGAGAAACCGTTATAACCATTATAACCAATTTTTATACGGGCTGTCAGCTGCCTAAACAATGCGACCAATGGGATGAAGAATACTTCTGTAACAGGCAGTTTGACTGTAAATACTGCACCATTTTCCATCTTAAACACGCTTATGACGTTATCAGAAACCTTATATTGTTTACAGAGCAACAACTAAACGATAATTTTGGTTAGATCAAGAAATGAAGACGGTGAATACGAAGACATCGTAGTCACTAAAATCTTCAAAAAGGAATGGAAGGAAATTAATCTACTAAAAATAGAGCAAGAACTTCCCAACATAGCCCTAGCTCATCGAAAATGGCTGAAGGATGAAGTGATTAAGAGGTCGAGATTATGACTGTGGATCCTAGAAAATACTATCAGGCAAAATACAAGACAATCTCCGACATCCCCGAAATCGGAGCTGCAACCATAGCGAAGTTAGCGGAAATGGGTGTAACCACCATGGAGAACCTAGTCACCATACCGATGAAAGAACTTGAAGCAGGAGGCGTATCAGGCGAGCAAGCCAAGAAACTTATGGACATAGCGAGGAAAAGCATATCACTGACATTCATCAAAGGCGACGATCTTCTTGAGCTACGTAAAGGACAGCGATCTCTTACAACTGGATGTGGGTCACTCGATAAACTCTTATCTATTCAAGGTTCACCTGGGCAGGATGCGAAGCACGGTATTCCCACTCAGTCAATAACTGAGTTCTTCGCAGAGTTCGGATCAGGGAAGAGCCAGATGTGCCACCAACTCTGCGTGACAGTACAACTACCAGTAGAGCAGGGTGGATTAGGGGGAAACGTGCTATACATAGACTCAGAGTCCATCTTCCTACCTGAACGAATCATACAGATCGCGTCACGGTTCCCATACTTCGCGGATAACCCGAGCAAAGTCCTCAAAGGAATCATCATGGCTCAAGCCTTCACCAGTGAGCATCAGATTGCATTACTGGAATCCGCTGATGAAGTAATCAAGGAGAACAATGTAAAGCTCATCATCATAGACAGCTTAACCAGCCACTTTAGAAGCGAGTACATTGGCAGAGAAACCCTTGCACCGCGACAGCAGAAACTCAACCAGCATATGCATAAACTCATCAGACTCGCCATGGCGTTCAACGCAGCAGCCGTGATCACCAACCAAGTTTCATCAACCCCTGATGCATACAGCTTTGAACCCAAAGCTATCGGAGGCAACATCGTTGGACACATCGCACACACAAGGATATTCATCAGGAAAGGAAGGAATACTCTGCGAATAATGCGAGTCCTAGCAAGCCCATTCATGGCTGAAGGTGAAGCACCGATGTACCTCGATGAGCAAGGATTCCACAGCGTAGATGACGACCCCCCAGAAGAAGAGGTTGTAATGGAGACTGAACTAAACCTTGAACCTGACAAGAACAATTAAAGACATCACTGTTAGGGCAGACCAGCTGTGCCTCATGGAGGACATGAGGTTCGGCGAGGATGTAGTAGATGATGATGAACTTCTAAAATCCATCCAGGAGCACGGCATTAAAGACGCGCTTACCTGCAGATACACTGACGATCCAGATATCTATGAGATAATTGACGGTCGACGCAGATTCAAGTGGGGTCAGATCGCGGGGTACAGAGAGTTTAGAATCACCGTTGAGGAGATGACTGACCTCGAAGCCTACTCCATCGCGTTCATCAAAAACAATCAGAGAAAATCTATGTCTGAGCTTGAGGAAGCCATGTGGCTTAAACTGATGCTAACTAAATTTGGGTTAAACCAGTCTTCCTTAGGCAAACTAGTTTCGAAGAGTCAAGGATGGGTAAGTCAAAGAGTAGGCGCAGCTGACTTTGTTAGAGATCTACCTGTAGAACATAGAAAAGTAATGAAGACAGAACGACAGGCGCGCGCTATAAAAAAGATGACTGAGGAAAAACAGAAGGAACTCCTAGACGCAGCAGCCATCACAGGATCACTTGCATCAGGGCGTGAACTCGAGCGATTAGCCTCAGCGTCAAAGGAGCCACGGGAAGTCCTTGAGAAGTGGAGATATCAAGACGATGAATTCATTCTGCACATGCTTCAGGAAGAGGCTGGGTTAACTGTTTCAGATGCGGCTGTGATGGTGAAGAATTTTAGACTCAAGAAGCTACCATGGCAGAAACGCAGCAAGGGAATAGATATGAGTGAAGTCACGCATCCACCTGATGGTGACCCGAAGGCTGAGATGTATAAGAAGCTGAGTGAATGGTATCCGCTTAACCTTCTCGACAGCTTAGGGATGGTTGCCCCTGCGTTGAGCATACCTACGTGGCAGAATAACTGCAGACGATTCATCAGGCTTCTTCTTGAGAGAACGCCTGTTAATGTGAAGGATCTATTAATGGAGGAGTTTATGTGAAATGCCCTAAATGTGGAAGCGATAATACCCGTTATAACGGATGGGAGAGAATAGACGGGAAACCGCACAAACGGTATCACTGTAAAGGATGTACCAATGATTTTGTTGACCCGGAGGTGTGGGTGAAATGAGTTTTAAAAGCGAGGAAGAGGCGAAGCAGAAGGTCTGTATCTTTAGACTTATGATTATGACGCTATCCCATGATGAGTATATCGAGGACTTCGATTTATGCACTGGATCTGAATGCGCTCAATACGGTAGAGGAAATCATAGGTGTGGATTAGTATGACTGAGGAAACACGGAGAAGATACTGGCCATCCGACATAGCCGTTGAGTTAATGGATAATCGTATGCTCTTTTATCTAGTGGATTCTCTAGTAAAGTTACTGGTGGAGAATAACGTGATCGGGGAGAAGCAGGTCAGCGATTTAGTTAGAGAGGCCGTGGAGAGATGGACGTATGAGTGACTTCTTAGCTAAGTTAAATGAGGCTCTGAGTAAACCAGTTAAACTCAGTGACACTGAGAAGGAGAAAGTTAAACAGGTTTTCTCGTTAGTGCAAGACTGGATAACAGCAAGTGAAAAAGAGATCCTAGAACTAGACGCAGCGGAAGCGTATAGAAGAATAGGCATCCTGAATTCTCAGCTTGCAGCTGCTCAGAACGCATGGCTAAACCCGAAGACTCAAAATGTTATCTCCCTTGACTCTCCAGTGATCGTGCCGGGGGAGGATCCTCTGAGGTTCCCAGAGGTAATACCCCCCATCGCCCCTTCAGCTGAGACGTTCCAGAAATGGCTTGACGCGCTATCTGTGAAGGCTAAAGTAATCGCCACTAGGTTAGACTGTGTTAAGGACTTCCATGACCCAGAGATCGGCGCAGAGGTTCTCTGCCCCAACTGTACTGAGGCAGAGCTTACGCAATGCATCAGAAACGAAGACCCTAGCTATACGAACTCTGATACAGAGTTCATGAAGCATCAACTAGGTGAAAATCCATGAAGAAAATGAAGATTGAAATGACCTACGATTACCTCACAAGCACTTACGGAGTTGAGGACGACAACACAGCCATCCTCATAGTCGTAAAGAATCCTAACGCAGGCGCACTCAGAGTTATGGTGAACGAGATTGAAGCAGCTGATAGGGAGGCATTGCTAGAGGACTGGGATGAGAGTTGGACTCAGATGGGTATGAGGGTGAAACAGGAGATCCTTCGCAGACCAGGAGAATCTGTGGATATAACTGTGATAGATGAGGCTGGAAACATTGATGTGGCTTGAAGCGTTTGGGTTGAGACCCATGTCTGATGTCGAGATATTGGGATATATGGTTCTCTACGCCTACGCTGCGTTAGGCTTGGGGCATTATCTTAGGAGGTTTTGGGTACGAGTAACAAGGATGTAATAGGCAAAGTATCAGGCACTCGAAAGCTGTTGAAGAACCCAGATTTCGAGGGATGGACTGCGATGCACGCCCTCAAATCTGATGATCAGCTCTGGATATACTTCAGCCCAGACAACCTCGAAGCAGCTCTAGTCAGTCTGAGAACCGGAGAAGTCCTCTACATCATGGACAGGGCGACGGGGATGAAGAGCTATGAAAGTCCGCATCTCAACAAGGAGTTCAAGGCAAGAGGCTTCAGACCACCGCCTATAACTTAACCCAAATCTTTTAGTTACATTCAACGTAACTATTTCTATGACGAAAGTTCAAACCAAAACCATTACTTACACTGAAAAGGGGTTCTTGAAAAAACTTGAATTAGAGGGCCCTGACATTCTCGGACTCAAAGGACTGTGTATAAACGGTCGCTTCGTAGCCAGCATCGAGGATGTGCGATCAATAGATGTTGTTATCTGGGAACAAATAGAGGAAAAAGATCACTTCTTTAAGGATTAGGGTACACGGTGCCTGGCGCGTCAATTTTCGTATAAACTGTACCCTTCGAGTATATGTGGTCCTTGTGTAGAATAACGTATCCTTCGGGAATAACTGGTGGGTCTTTAGAGTGGTCTATGTAGATGGTGGCGTAGCCAATCGGCTTCTGTATTATCTCTGGCTCCTCCTGCTTTGGAAGTTCTATGAGTGGGTTGAGCTTTATTATTTCCTCTGGTGTACCTTTGATGAGGACCCAATAGAATCCATAGTCTCCAATCGTGATTGGTGATCCGCGTGCGCATAGCCATGGATCAAACTTCCAGCCTTCACTGAGTTTAGTCTGGAGAATGGTCGTGCTTGACACGATCTCTCTTATAGCGGGCTCGGGTTGTTCACTCATCTTTTAATCACCGTGAGCTGCAGGCTGGAAAACCGATCTCATTTTGCAGGTGAGAAAACAGTAACCTGCAGCTCCATAGAAAATCTTATTCACCGAGATTTAAGTTTATAGACAAGTGTATAGATTATGCGTAAATTAGCTATTGTTCTTGGTCTTGGTGAAGTAGGTAAACCAATCTTCAACCTTCTAACTAGGGCGTATGAGACCACTCAGGTGAGAACCTATGATCCATTAACGGTGATAAACCCCCCTACCCCCGGAGAGGTGTTTGATTATATGCACATCTGCTTCCCACAGACTCCGAGATTCTTTGAGTATCTCAAAGAGTATGTTATACTCTACGAACCTAAATGCATTATAATCCATTCAACTCTGCACCCAGGAACCATGATGCAATTAGCTAAGCAATATCATGAATTTAGTATAGATAGCCCAGCCATTTTCTATAGCCCTGTGAGAGGGAACATTAAAGACGGTATGGAATGGGGTTTAAAACATTACACCAAATTTTTTGCAGGAGCCTTCGATTATGGGCCAAAGAACGCGGCTGCTATCGTATTACACCTAGACCAAGCGGGGATACCTGCGAAAGCGGTTGACAGCCCTAAGAGCCTAGAGTACGCAAAGCTCTTCAACCTCGCCTACTACGGGTCCTGTATCGCTATCTTCCAAGAATTTGAGCGTATAGTAGAGGCTGAGGACCTCAACTATGATGAGATTAAGACCTTCATCTTCTCAACTGAAGGCGAGTCAGGTGGCAAGGTACGCAGATCATTCTACTACGGTGGACATATCGACGGTCATTGCGTCATTCCGGCCTTAGAGAAACTTGTAGCAGCCCATGACGTGGATTTATTTAAAGATGTTATACTCTCAAACATTAGACGTGAACGGGAGCTTACCTTAAAATAAGCAATTATCCCATTTTTATGGACAAAGAATTGTTATGTTGACAGAAACAATTTAAACCAAATGAACACTATTTCTTTGATGGACTGGACACAAATTGCTTTAGCTTTTATCACGGTGCTTGGCTCTGTTACCATAGCGTATTTCCAAACAAAGTCTGCCGTCAACAAGAAAGCTGAGGAAACAATGAGCACCGCTAAAGCGACTGCGACGGAAGTGGCGCAGACTACGGGTGAATTGATCTCAAAAACCGTGTTAGCTGAACAAGTGTTGCTTGAGAAACGCCTCGCAACATTGGAAACTAATCAAATACATATCATGAAAAACATGTTCAACAACGATGACCGTAGATGCCTAGCTGAAGTTGAGGCAACTTTAAACCTCATGATCACCACACTAATAGGAGATGCATTGAAAGGTTTGAGAAATCCACCTAAGTTAGATGCCCTTTTAATTAAGATGGATAAGGAGGTAGCTAAACAGGGTACATACAAGGCCCTCTTTACGATCCTAGAGAACCTCACACCTGAAGAAGATCAGCAACTAACGACTTATTTAGAGACGACAATAAAATCAGGATCCGCTATAAAACAGCAACGTGCACGTCTTGTTCTCGGGATGAAAAAACTGCAGAAAGAAATATCTGACGACGATTTTGCATGTGAACTTGATGCTAGTGTGTGATCCTTATGATCCCACATGAAGGGCTGCTTTTGTGGATACGGACTGGGATAACCATTCTTATCGCAGTGTATAGCTGGCTGAATTATCTGGAAATGGTTAAGGAGTTTAAAAGAAACCCAGACCTCGAGGGAAGGCCGTGGACGTTTCTATATTACCTTGGTTGGGCTCTCAGTGACATCACGCTGAGAATAATCCTCACATGCACCCCCAACCTATTCATTTACACGCCATGGCTTGCTGAGCATTGGTTCAGCGCCGGTCTCACAGTCGGTGTGTTTCTTCAGTTTTTAGCGGTTAGGGATATGAATCGAATTCTACGCGACGGATAGAATGCTTATATATCTATATATAGTGGTTTGTATAGACAGGTGAGAAAATGCCCAGTGAAAAATGGCAATACGACCCCCGGTGGGGGACCGCGATAGATCTAACTGGATGCCAATTTGGTTTACAGACTGATGGCAGATGTAATACTATGCTCTGTAGGTTTAGAACTACAAGAGACCGAGCACCAGAGAAACCGAATGAAACATGCAGATCACTCTGCATAAAGGAAATGGAAGCCATTGACAGACCCTCAGACTTGGCCATTCTCAGATAAACGAGTCATCATAGAGAAGATGGCTGGATGGTATAATCCAGATATCTGTGATGAATGCGTCAAGTTAAAGAAATTAGACGCGGGCGAGATTCTTGAGACGAAACATGGAAACATAACTGTTAAACAGTTACGGATGGCACGGTGCTGTGAGTGCGCGGAAAGCGAACAGCCTTGTATTGAAACCGGTATTATCTATAAAGGTGAAAAAAATGGGAGTTAGAGCAGAAACCCTGATGGCAATGGCTGATCGAATAGCCCGTCTCGAGAACACCCTCAAGGTGTTCGCTATGGAGAGATTATTCGAAACAGCGATACGGTTAGGTAAGGAAAAGGAAGCTTTAGAGGTCGTTAAGATCTTTGAGGAGATCCACTTCGATGAAGGACCACGAGACATGGATGATCTACGTGAAGCTCTGCAGAAAATGGAGTTAGCATCACAACCTGCGTTAGCTAAAATGCAGAAATCTTTCATGCGAATGTACCTTGAATACGTTCTACCGACACGATAAATGCCGAAAATCGTTATAATGGCATAAACTCTTTTTATTGATATTACTCATTATTTCTTTGAGAGTAATTGTCAATAGATCCGATTCTGCAGCATGCAGCAAATAAGGAGACTGATACGCGTTGGGAGCGTGCTATGAAGGAGATTCTATACTTCGTAGAACACTATGTTCCCAAACGGATCTTCGATCTAGAGCTCGCATCAGATAAGCAGATTGAGTTTCTATTAGCAGTTCAAAAAGGGCATCAATATTTTGCGATAAGAGCCCCCAGAAAAGGTGGTAAAACAGTTCTCGTAGCCATCGCGGCTGTATGGTTAACCCTGAGCGACCAGACTTTTAGGTTCTTCATAGTCTCAGGTTCACAAAATCAAGCCCAATGGCTATACGATTACTGTAAAGCAATCCTATGGCCTGGAGGTCCAGACGGCGCTAAGATACGTGAACACTTCTCAACTTTCCTAGACGGTGAACCGAAGGCAACTATCACCAAATACAAGAAAGGTGGCTGGATCATGTATACCGCCGCAAGCAGTAAACAAGTCAACGCGCCAACCTCTGACGCAGTAGCTATGGATGAATTCGTCCTCATTCCTGAGAACATCGTTGAAGAAGCATGGCCTATGAACCGCTCTGCAGGTGCGAAGTTACGCAGATTCTTGCTCAGCACCGCTACAAGTGGAAAAGCGAATACTGACGCCTTCCTAGACATCTTAGACTCATGTGAACCCGGGGAGGAACTATACAAGATGGGGTGGAGAAAATTCGAGTGGGAAGCAAAAGACTCACCTCACTTAACCTCAAAGGCTGGTGCACGTGACAACGAGTCTGCGAAGTTCTTCCTCAGCGATGACATGTATGAAACTCAATATAGAGGTGGGTTACCTAAACGCGCTGGCAGAATCTTCCCACGCACATTCATACGTGAATGCTTCATAGCCCCAGATCCAGATAAACCAGGATACCTGCTTGATGGATCTCCCTATAATCCAGATAAACTCGAGTTCCAAGGAGATGCTGGCGGCGGGATAGACTGGGGCTTTGACCACGACACGGTTATCCTAGAGGGATATCGTGGGCTTGATCAGAAGATGCATCTGATGAAGATGATTGTCGGTAACGGCACAAGCGCCTCTGACTGGGGCCAAACCATAGAGGATGATGCCCTTGAACACGCCATAGAGGACTGGTTTGCAGACGCAGCCGGCGCCTTCCAGAATCAAGAGATAAAGAACCGCGGGTTCAGAGTAACACCTCGAGCATTCGGTAGCCAATCCCGAGGTAAAGAGTGGATGATTGGCATAGCCTACTACTGGCTATCAAGACGTTTCGTAGTTATCCCAGACACTCCTGAGTTTGCTGATCTGAAGAATCAACTTCTCAAATGGAAACGTGATGGTGATGGAAAGCCTAAGAAAGGTTATGACGACAAAGCAGATGCCTTCATCGTATGGCTCTCTAAATGGGATCCACGTTACTATGGTGAGGAGAACCACAGTACCGGGCAACCTCAGGCAGAGGAAATAGAAGTTCCAAGTGCCAATGATTGGACTTCCTTTAATTCAGGCCCACAACAATGGTTACCTGATACTTGGCGAAATAATGAAAATTTGAGGAAAGAGCCTTGGCAACGGTAAATAATTCAATAAGACGAAGAGTATCCCAGTTTTTCCTAGACTCAGAGACGCGTCAGAAACTTGACAAAATAGACTCTGAATGGGAAGGAATTGCTCTAAAACTACAGAGAGCACAGCAACAACTCGCCGCGCTCACAGAGGATGTTGGTGAATACAAGAGCAACAACTGGTCCAACCTAAGTCAAGGCGACTATAACCCAGAGGAAATTGGGTTAGATGAATACCAAAAGATGCTTAACTACGACTCACAGGTCATCGCAGGATGGGACCTCATACAGATGGGTGTCCTGATGAAGGAGTGGCGAATAAACCACACCGACCCAGAGATCGTGAACACAATCACTAATGCCTTCAAACGTATGCGCTGGCCTACTGCCCGAGACGGTATGAAGGAGATGTTAAAGGCAGTAGTCTACGGATACAGTGTAACAGAGGTTGTGTTTGATGACTACCAGGGCTACTGGATGCCTCGACAACAGAATGGGTTAAAGACCTTTGATCCACAAACCATTACTTTTTACACTGATCAACACGGCAACTTACAGAAGGTCGGTCAAAAGCCTTCAGGTGGCGTGATCACTGGCGCCGCCATCGACATAGCGTTACCTCTATCCCGAACCCTCATCTGGACTCATGAAAAAGAGTGGGGTAACTGGTATGGTAAAAGCCTCTTACGTGGATGCTACAAGAACTGGTTCATCAAAGACGCTATGATGAAGTTCGCCAACATCGCCTACGAGAGATTCGGTAGCCCAATACTGCTCGGCATAGCTTCTACAGAAAAAGATAAAGCCGTCATGCTTGAGGCGATTCAACATCTATACGCGCGTAGTCAAGCCGTCATCAGGAAAGCAGATGAGAAGGATCCCACAGCCATCGAAGTCATTGAGTCAAAGAGAACTGAGATGCCCTTCGATCGTTACATTCGATACCATGATGAGATGATTCTTCGAAGAATGCTTATCGGACAGAATATGTTCGAAGGCGGTGGGAGTACTTACGGTCCAAAGGTTCCAATGGATCTCATGCTCATGCGTTTCGAGGATTTCCGTCTCGAATTAACTAATGTAATGAACGATTTGCTGCAGCTTATTACGGATTTGAATTGGTCAGTGGAAACTTACCCTGAGTGGCAGTTTGCTCCATTAACTACCATGGATCAAGCTGCAATAGTTCAGAAACTGTTCGAGGCGATTGATCGCAGCGTAGTATACATAGATGAGCCTTGGGTGAGAAATGAGTTGAACTTCCCCCCGATATCTGATGATCTCAAGGATCGTCAGAAAGCAGACGCTACGGGTGACCCTGAGACTCCAACAGATCCTGAGACTCCAACAGATCCTGAGGAGGAGATATAATGCCATTCGGACCCTATGAGAATTTTGATGATTGCGTCAACAAGGTTAGCCACAAGAAAGACGCACCATCCAACCCTAAGGCATACTGCGGATGGTTACAGAGTAAGATCGAGGGAGAAGACCCTGTGTTTTTCGAGATCTTCGAGAAATACAAAGAATGGGACGTAGACCTACGGGCAACCATCTTCTCCTATTACCGATTCGAAACCATTCTAGTTCCATCCCTAAGTGAGGATTTAATGAACCGTGAGAAAGCCGAAGCAGCTCTCAAAGGCGCAAACGTCTGGAAAAAAGATGATGACGCAACAGTGCTTGACGATCACCGATGGGCTCACATGTGGGCTAACACCATCAAGTCAGGTAACAACCTCTTCATCTCACGAAAAGAACTACGCAAACTACATGACAAAATCGTTGATGAGCTCGCCCGCCGCAAAATTCGATCAGGCATAGAGCATAAGTCACCGATGAATGTAGCACCCTATGAACTAGGTGGTGAACTCGAGTCATTCCTCAAATCCCGTGAACCCTTCCTCATAGACGCTGAGTTCATCAATGTCGTTGGAAGCTCCGTCACAGGCGTCGATCCACAGGATCTCAACCTCGTATTCAAAACCTCAAAGAAGGAATACGCGGAGTCAATGAAAGTACCCGCGGAGCTAAGTAAACTCGTTGACATTATCTTAGAAGATAATGGGCCACAAGGACCATACATCCCAGCCTATGAGTTATGGGCTGTACCTGTGAAGAGTCCTAAGCCTAAGGAGCCGAAATATAACATTCACCCCATGGCGCCGATTCCTCCAGCTACACCCTCGAAGGCGCTAAGCGATCCTAATGAGCTGCTGCAGGACAGTTATTACGTTTATTCTCCTCAGGGCGCACGTGTTATGGTGCATCGTAAAGAAAACGATGTTATCGCCTTTAATGAAAAACTAGAGGAACTCGAGTTACCTGAAACAGTGTTAGCTGAACTGCTTAATGTAGAGAAGCCTAAGACCTTCATACTTGACGGGTTCCTCTCAGCCGGTGTCTATTATATGATTGACATGCCATGGTGGGGAGAGTCTGAGCATATTCAGCAAACCGCTGAACAACGCAGACGGTTCCTAGAGAGGATGCCTCAATCACGGGCGTTACAGAGAGCACCCTCCCTTTTCTTCTCGAACCGTAAAGACGCCATCGCGTTCTTGAAGGAAGAGCGCGGGCCATACTATGTAGTCCCAGGTACAACCACCTATCCTGCTGATGGAAAATCGGATTGGAACTTCTATAGCCGTGAAGATAAGCTGAGTCTCAGTGAGCCACTATGGGATAGGATGAAGAACTCTTTCCAGATAGATGTCCTAGTTGTCGGGCTCGGCGCGGTTGGCGATGATTACTTCGTTTACGCTGGTGCCGTAGGCCCAGTTGAGGCGCCGAAAGAAGCTGGATTAGAGAAGGTTCCGATTAACATGAAGAACTATGGAGCCTTCGTTGAGTATGAGGGTAAAACCTACACGATTCTCGGGAACACGGATCAGACTGAGTTTAAAGCTGAAATCGGTGACGTCATTCGAGTTTCTGTGGCTGAGATCCAGAAGATGGATGAATTTGCCTACAGTTGGTTTAAGCCTAAATCTGTTAAAGCAGGTGAAACCATTGACTCCGCTAACCGAGCTGAGGATATACGGCAGATGACTTTGAAGAAGAAACGAGAACTTTCATGGAACATCATAAACGGTCAGTTTAAAGTCACAGGTGGCTGTCCTTCGGAAGCATATCTGGTAAACGCAAGGTATGGGCACAATTCCCCGTTAGCGTGTTGCTATGCACCATGGATAGCGGTTCCAGACATAGAGAACCTTAGCTGGAATTATTTCAAGAATGATGATCAGGTCTACGATAAGCTGAGGGCACTAGGTGTCGAGGAAATCATCGGCACAAAGACTGAGCGAGAGCTGCTACAGAAAATGGATGCTAATAACATCACCTTCAGGATCGCCTCAGGAGTAGAGTTAATCTCAGATCTGCGCGCGCAGTCGATGAAACTGGAAGAACCAACACAGGTTGAATTAGATATCCCTGAGTTGAAGAAATTCTATGACACGATTCGTCCACCCTTCAAAGCAGAAGCTATGAAACTACATTGTGGTGGTACAGTTCCGCTTAAAATCAAAAACCTCTCAGAGACTCCCTACATGTCTTATCCCACGGAGACGCAGAGGTACACTCTGCAGTTCCATGTTAACGGATTGGACGTTCACGCAGATCTCAGGGCAACTGTTAACCAGAAGCAAGCGTTAAACTGGACACTGAACCTCGGGAAGAGCCTGCTTGAACCCATGGTTCGCAGATATCCTTCACTGCAGGGTAAGAAACTGAGTAAGAAAACACTGAAAGCCCTCGCTAAGAAGGCAGACGAGCTTAAACCAGTAGAACTCAGAGAACTTCTCACAGAATTATGGGGTAGCGTAAACTTAGAGGAACACATTCTAACTCAGCGTCGAACCCCTACAGCAGCAGCGTGGCTTGACTTCGAGAACGGCATACCCACTGGTGCAGTAGGAGATCAAACCGAGCTTCAGGGCAGACTCGTAATCATGGACAGAGGATCCATCGAGTATGGCGCTCAGAAGAGCCACTTCCATGAATACTTCCTTAACGGTGAGAAACTAGGTCGACGTAAACTAACTATGCGAAGAGCTCCGACGAATAAGAGTTGGAACACTGAGGAAAAATATGCTTGGATCTCCTTCTTCTCTGACTACAACTCACCACACGTATTAGCCTCTGACTGGATTCCACCAGAAGGCGTATCCGCGCTGCCTAAGGACATTGAGGCACAGATCCCGGGTAATATGCGCTACTGGAAAGCGAAGAACGTGCAAGCGATCCGAGACAGAGTGGTTAGTAGCCTAGAGGAAAACAAACTCGTTTTGAAGATGGCTCCGCTACAGTTCACACTCCTTCAAGGCAAGAATAACAGCCTACTCATACACGCCGGTAACACCATATATGACAACTTTAACTTCGGCAGTAAAAGCCCCCTCGAGGGCGGTGGGTTAGTTGGGCATAGACAAAGCGGAACTGCTCTTCCCGAGATAACGGTCGACGTAGGGGTAGTGAAACTCCTCGAAGACACTAACAACAGGATTAAACTTCATTTAGAGGGTGCGAAACTCAGAGGATCTCATGTCCTAGTAAAAGAAAGCCCTACTAGCAACACCTGGATATTCCAGAAAACCGAACTCAGTGACGCCTCAAAAGCTATTCTGATGGCTAACCCTGATGCACGGATAATCCGCTGCGGATCAGATGACGTAGAGATTGAGCAGGGTGATGGCTTACTCATCATTCGAGGACCAGCCATTAAACCCGGAGAAGTCATCCCTATGGATGGCAAACCCACCTACTTCACCAAGGAAGGGATCAAACGGTTCTGGCCCAGTATGGCTCGTCAACCCGTGGTTGTATTACACGGTGACTTGAAGGGCGATGTAGTCGGCTTCGTCAACAAGAACTGGTATGATGAGAAGACTGGTTGGGGGTGGGCTGAGGCTGTTATTTGGCATCCATTGGCAATGGAGTTGATATTGGGTGGTAAACTCGCATCATTCAGCATAGAGATATTGCCTGAGACAATTTGGGACGCTGAGCATCAACACGACCACGTGATCGGTGGAAACTGCATAGGATTATCAGTAGTGCCTAAGGGGGCATGTCCAACCTGTAACCCCGTGGATGCGAGGATGGGGACAGTTCAAGACATTGATGGTAAGGTCTACAAGTTCGGTATGACGATGAAGGAGTACCTCATCGAGCAATACTATAAGCTGAATAAGAGCACCACCGAGATCGCTGAAACAGAAGGCATCCCACGGTCAACACTCGAGTCATGGATGAATCGCTTCGGGTTAAACAGGCGCACTATGAAAGAAGCCCGTTATCTCCGTAAAGTGAAGGAGTTAGGCGGTGGCAGAGTCAGCATCGTAGCCTTAGGGACTGGGTCAATGATTCCTCTCGAGGGGGATGATCCTCAGGTATCTGAAGCATCCGAGGGTGGTAAGAGTAAACGTAACCCATCTGCTACACTCATCAGTATAGGGAACGAGCATCTGCTCATCAACGCCCCTAAGGGTATACTTGGGATGTTAGCCACTAAGTATGCTAAACCCAGATACGTTGTCTTCGAGGACCTCAACGAAGCCATTAGCGACCTGCATCAGCTGAGAAGTCTTAAACCCATTGTTCTAGCCACCGCTGATCAATGGGCATATCTACGGGCTAATTACGCCGATATCACTGGGGAGAAGGGTAAATTCGAGGATATCTACAGCTTTGATAGAAAGGTTCTCCCAGAGGCAAAGGTTCAAGCCGGATCCTATTTGGTTGAAGGTGTACCTCTTGAGAACTCATTAGGATTCAAAGTAGATGTCGGAGGCAAAATACTTCTGCACGCTAGTAATGTGGAGAAACTTAAAGCAGCTACACTCGATGGGGTAGATCTGTATATCGGTGACGGTTCGGATCTTAAGCGTATCAGCACTCAGCTCGCTGCAGTCGTTAAGGCGAATACTCCGAAGGCTTTCTTCACTAAGATAGGGCCTGTAGGGTTGACACATGAGGATTTGGATATTGAGTTGCAGAAGATATCTCCGAACAGTGAGGCTTTGTTCGATGGCGCCGAGATCTCTTTAGGTGGTGATACCCCTGTCGCGTATCACTCAGAGGCGATTGTTGAGGGATTGCTTAATGGTTCTGTTGAGGCGGTTCTTCGTGACAAACCATACGCTGAGTATTCTAAGCAAACGATTATGTTCGGAACCGATAAAGCGGTTACAGGGCTTTACGTTGAGGGCTATCCTGAGGAGATGAGTCATGAGAACGCCGCTGTGCTTAAACACGGGTTGACTCCAAGTGAGCTGAACCAGTTCGGAGAATCTGTGTGGGTGTATACTCCACGGGTTTTGAAACGATTTGACACTCCCCGGGAGATGGAGAAGATTGACGTATCGGGACCATACATCCATGATGCATCTCTATCTGCCCCTATGATAACTGAATAATCGTTATAGCCTGTGAAACTGTTTTATCCCTAAGCCTCTAATTATCACATAGAGTTAATCATGCCACACGTCGAAGTCGCTATGACAGCCATCACCCCAGGTGGCACAACTGGTTGGCAGGCTGTTAATCTGAACAGCGGTTTCGGTGTGCCTTTAGGTGCAGTAGCTGACATCATCTGCACGAACACTGCAGCTGGTGCAGCGTACCTAGTTGGGACGAGGACAGGCGGCAGTAGTTTAGCTAGAACCGTTAGCCTTCACGAGGCTGAATCCGGTGGCGCTGAGGCTGTTAAGATGCGTGCCGTCGTGAACGCTGCCACGGGCAACGTGGAGATGTATAAGGCTAACGCAGCGGTGATCTATTATCTCGCTGGTTACTGGACTGGTGTAACTTATGTGGAGACCGTTCAGGAGATTGCGGGTAGTGGCACTGGCGCTTGGGCAGTTTATGATCTAGATAATCTGGGGTCACCGCCTCCAGCTGATAGGGTTCTGGATGTTATCACCACGAACTCTAAGGCAAACCCCAGCAGAGTCGCGGGTGTTCGAACCATCGGCAACTTAGCTGATCGCTTCGTTAACCTGCATGAGTCGGAGACAAACAGCTTCACGGCTCTGGATTGGGTTATTGACTCCGATGCTGCTAACCAGATAGAGTACTATCAGGCTAACAACACGGACGTCAAATTCTGGCTTTACGGCTACTTCGGACCAGAGATGAGTTTCTACGGGGACTGGGTGAACATCCCCGTTGCGAGTGGCGCTACGTGGACGGACTTCGACGCCTCCGCGTATATGCCGGATGGATTCATCGCCGAAGTCATGCTCAACCATAATGAGGCCAGTAACGCGAATAACGTGGTCGGTGCGCGGATGAACGGCACATCTCTAGCACGCACAGTTGACGTGGTTGAGTCCGAGAGTAACGGCTATGAAGGCTTCGGGTTAACCTGCTGCACTGACGCAGCTGGTATACTGGAGGTTTACTCGGAGTCAGCTACTTATGATTATTTCTACTACGCTGGATACTATGTTCTAACCACTGATGACTCTGAGGACTTGAAGGCAGGGTTCACAATCGCCGCTGGTCTTCAGAGTGACAGTGAAGCGCTTAAAGCCGTAGCAAACATTCGACACAGTGACTCTGAGGAACTCAAAGGCATCTTAGAGATAAGGAGAACCGCGGCGCCATTAGAGCTGAAGGGGCAGTTCATCGCGCGTCACGCTGGTTCAGCGGATCTTCACGGCGCCTTTGACATCAGGCAGAGTGGCTACGCTGATCTTTTAGGGGAATTCATTATTCAGCGTAGTTCAAGTCAGGAGCTGAAAGGTGAGTTCGATGTTAGTAGATCCGCGTATCAATCCTTACTAGCTGAGTTCATAGTTAGGGTTTCATCCTCTCAGGAGTTACTGGGAGAATTCATCGCTAGACCTGCGGGTTCATCTGAAGTCTTAGGAGAATTCACAGTTCGTCACTCCGCTTACTCTGAGTTACTCGCTGAGCTCATCACTCGTCAGGCTGGATTATCTGAGTTATTAGGCAAGTTCATCAGTAGACAAGCCTCATCAACAGACCTCTTAGCTGTATTCAGTGTCAGACACAGTGCCTCGGAGGATCTGCTTGCCATATTCTCTGCTCGACAAGCATCCTCAGAGGACCTCAAAGCCATACTTTCCGTTCAGAAGGGATTATGGGAAGAGCTGAAAGCGAGTTTCTACGTCCTCTCAGAGTTTGATGATTCAGAAGATCTGTTAGCTGGGGTCAGTGTTAGGCGCAGTTCCTCATCTGAGTTACTCGGAGAATTCAGCGTAAGACATTCAACTAGCTCTGAGTTACTCGCGGAGTTCGTTGTCAGATACACTGCGACCAGTGATCTCTTAGCTGAGTTCACGGCTAGACAGAGTGCTTCAGCTGAGTTACTCGCCGCATTCTCCATCAGAAGATCTACCACTCGAGACCTCTTAGCTGTATTCAGTGTCAGACATAGTTCAAGTCAGGAATTCAAGGCAATCTTCTCAGTCACATCAGTCTCCGATGCGTCAGTTGATCTGCTTTCCGAGTTCACAATCAGACAACTTGCCACCCGAAATCTACTGGCTTACTTCACATCCGGTGCATATCTCGAAAATAATCTTCCAGCGAAATTCATCATCCAGCACCCATCCTCACAGAACCTACTAGCTAGTTTCACTATTAGTAGAGATAACAGTCAGGAACTATCTGCTTCATTCAATGTTCGTCACAGTGACTCAGCCGAGTTCTTAGCTACCTTCACGGTCCGATACACTACAGCAATTGAACTCCACGCAGAATTCTACATCGCTTTATCAGGGGTCCCCGGTAGCGCAGAATTACTCGCAATCCTCGATGTTCAGAACTATGAGATCAGCGGTATAACCTATGATGACGTAGGAGACATTCTCGGAAGTTGCTCGGTCTATGCATACAGAGTAGCTGATAACATCTTAACGGGATCAACGACAAGTAATGCGGTTACAGGCATCTACACTATTGATGGCCTCGAGAATGCACAGCATTTAGTGATCGCGTATAAGGCTGGTACTCCAGTAGCAGGTAGAACTAGAAATGTATCTCCAACGGCGGTGTGATGAATGTCAACTGTGCAAGGCTATACCCGGAACGAGAACGGGGAAATAATCGCTAACGCTACAGTTGTTCTTAGATTACTCGGCGCAGTAAATCCACAGGATATCACAACGAGTAATGGCTTAGGGTATTATTCAGTAACCATAACCTCCGCTGGAAACCCTAATGATCCTCCTAATGCAGCGGTTCTACACTCTTATTCATCTGGGCCACCAATCAGGTTCGGCGCCGTAGGCATTGACGCAGTAGATATCTGGCAGGATATCATTCTATACCAGGATCAATCTTCTGACGTCGACGACATCTACGTAAGACCACATGAATTAATCTGGCGTGAGCTGAAGGCTAATCTAAAAGTCAGCGCTGGATCACTTAGTCAAGATTTACCCGCCTCACTCACAGTTAGACGGACAGCCTCACGTAGCCTACTGG
>Ga0307377_10002749_pt1 | contig 20517 bp, 33 predicted proteins | sample TR3MG_FD_202535 | JGI IMG/M metagenome (GOLD analysis project Ga0307377, IMG submission 202535) | Soil microbial communities from Risofladan, Vaasa, Finland - TR-3 | ecosystem: Environmental > Terrestrial > Soil > Coastal area > Acid sulfate soil | place: Finland: Risofladan, Vaasa | collected... | reverse complement strand
CAGCAAATCGGCGACCGGGGGGGCGAGGCTTCGAGCTTGCATGCTCTGGCCACCATCGACGTTTACAAGGGCGACTACCAAGCGGCGCGGGAGAAATTCGAGAAGTCCATGAAAATCAACCAGCAGATCGGCAATCGGGCAGGCGAGGCTGCGACATTGAATCAACTGGCTACCATCGACGTTTACAGGGGCGACTACCAAGCGGCGCGGGAGAAATTCGAGAAGTCCATGAAAATCGACCAGCAGATCGGTGATCGGGCAGGCGAGGCTGCGACATGGCACAATCTGGCTAGCATCGACCGTTACAGGGGCGACTATCAGGCGGCGCGGGAGAAATTCGAGAAGTCCATGAAAATCAAGCAGCAGATCGGCAATCGGGCTGGTGAGGCTGCAACCTTCTACCAGCTAGGTATCCTTGCCCGTGATCAAGGCCGGTCGCAAGAAGGTTTAAGACTTGTGGCTTTATGCTGCGTCATTTATGCGTCCATTGGACACGCAGACACAGAAAGCGCCTTCAAAGCTTTATCTGGCATGGCATCGGGACTCAAATATACTCATGGGCAGATCGAAGCCATGCTAAAGGAAGTATCCGAAGCTTACCAGAAGGACCGGGGCCAGAGCCTGATCGAGGCCGCCTTCCCCAAAGGTTGATTTGGATACTTCATCTCTCTGCCGGGATCTTGTCCTCTCCGTTTCCCTTTTCTCTTTTCTACAAACCTTTTTATATATCCACTATCTTCAGAGAAGGGAAATCTGATGACCGGACAGCGCGAGAGAGCCATCCTTATCCCGTCCTCTCTCACCATGGAGAGTAGGGATTCGCGTGTCAACACGCTCAAGGTTGGCCAAATCGCCCGGGCAGCAGCAGTCTTCCAGATGAACCGCATAGTGATCTATCGAGATCCGGAGCGCAATGACTCGCGGTTCATGGCAATGGTGCTGCGCTACATGGAAACGCCGCAGTACCTGCGAAAGATGCTCATCCCGCGAAGGGAGGAGCTTCGCCATGTAGGAACTCTGCCGCCGCTACGTACGGCTCATCATCCCATCAACTCAAAATCAGAATCGCTCAAGATTGGCGAGTTTCGCGTCGGAGCAGTCGTTGAAAGCGTCGGATCTGATAGCGGCGTCTGGGTGGAAATCGGAATCAATCGCCCAATTCCCCTCCGCACCAAGGAAAATATCCCGGTGGGGCAGCGCCTAAATGTCAGAATCTTTTCGCATGAACCGCTCGCCGCTGAGCCTGTGGACCAGAAGGATATCCCTATTTACTGGGGGTACGAGACCGAGGTAGTGGAAAGCCTGGAAGGCTTCCTCGCATCCAGAAAGGATGCCCAAATCGTTCTCACCTCCAGGAATGGAAAGGCAGCAACGCCGGAAATCCTTCAGAAGCTGGGTCAATCGGGCAGAAAGCGCGACCTTGCGGTAGTATTCGGCTCACCCGCACGAGGCGTGGATGCGTTCTTGAGATCAGAAGCTATTGGCAGGTATGAAATGATCAACACCATTCCGCATCAAGGAACTGAGACGGTTCGAGTGGAAGAGGCGGTTTTCGCCACGCTAGCCCTGCTCAACCTGGTGCGTATGGAGGACTAAATGGCAACAATACACCGACCTAGACGAGGTTCGCTGGCCTACAGCCCGAGAAAGAGGGCCAAGAGCGAGGTCCCCAGAATCAGAAGCTGGCCCGAGGAGGATAAGGCCAGGATGGCAGGCTTTGCCGGCTACAAGGCCGGCATGACCCACGTCATGATGATCGACGACAGACCGAAGAGCCTCACCGAGGGCATGGAGATTTCCATGCCAGTAACTGTTCTGGAGGTGCCCCCCATGAATGTGGTGGCTGTGCGCGCCTACGAGAACTACAACGGTGGGCTGCGGCCTGCAGGCGAGGCCTGGTCCGAGAATCTTAGCCCCGATTTAGCTCGCGCCCTGACCGTTCCCAAGAAGACCCACGGGACTTCTGCCGGCGACCTGCAGGCTCTGGGCAATGATATCGTAGATGTTAGAGTCCTGGTGCACACCAATCCCGGGCTCATAACCGGAATTCCCAAGAAGGTTCCAGAGCTCATGGAGATGCCCATCAATGGCGGGTCCATGCTGGATCGTCTCGCATTTGCCCAAAAGCTGCTCGGCCAGCAGGTTCCCATCTCCAGCGTCTTTGAGCTGGGCGATCTGCTGGATGCCTCCGCTATCACCAAAGGCAAGGGCACGCAGGGTCCAGTGCGACGCTGGGGAATTGCCCTTGCTAAGAGAAAGCACGCCCGCACCGGCAAATTGCGGCACGTAGGAAACCTCGGTCCCTGGCACCCAGCCCATATCAGCTGGCGCGTACCGCAGCTGGGCCAGATGGGCTACCACCAGAGGACGGAGTTCAATAAAAGACTCATGTTTATCGGAACCGACGGCGCACAGATAACTCCTGAAGGCGGATTTCCCGGCTACGGCGTAGTAAGAAATCAATATGTTCTGATCAAGGGAAGCGTTCCCGGTCCCATCAAGAGGATGGTCAGAATGAGACACGCCATAAGGCCTGGAAAGAACTTCGTGAAAGCGCCCGAGTTCCTCTACATAAGCCAAGAGTCCAAGCAGGGGGCCTAGGCGATGAAGGCAAATATCATTGATCTATCGGGAAATGCAAGCGGCGAAGTTGAGCTTCCTCTTGTCTTTGAGGAGGAATACCGGCCGGATATCATCAAGCGGGCAGTTCTTGCCGCACAGGCCAACAGGCTTCAGGCTTACGGCCCACATTTCTATGCGGGCATGAATACCTCTGCCCAGTCCTGGGGTCCGGGACATGGCGTCTCCAGAGTTCCCAGATTGAAGAACGGTCGAAAAGCTGCAGGTATACCCATGGCCGTAGGCGGCCGCCGGTCACATCCTCCTCAGCCTAATGCCGATTATTCTGAAAAGATTAACAAAAAGGAGAGGCGCAAAGCCATCCGCTCCGCGATCGCCGCTACGGCCTCGTCGGGACTGGTCGTGGCAAGAGGCCACAGGTTCACTAGAGAACTGCCAGTTGTGGCCAATAACGACCTCGAATCCCTGAGCAAGACTACTGACGTCATCAAGTTCCTGGTAGCTGCGGGCCTCTGGGATGATGTTCAGAGGGCAAAGGATGGAAGACATATCCGTGCCGGCAAAGGCAAACTGCGGGGAAGAAAATATAAAGGCCGAAAGAGCCTGCTCATTGTCGCCGGAAACGATTTGGGCTTAGGAAAAGCTGCCCGAAATCTTCCCGGAGTGGACTTCGTCACCGTGGAGAGGCTTAACGCTGAGCTGCTTGCCCCTGGAACCAAAGCTGGAAGGCTGACCGTCTGGACTGAGTCTTCCCTGGAAAAGCTGGCCAAAAAGGGCAGCCAGGAGGCAGTACAATGATTATTAAGAGTCCCTACGTCACAGAAAAGGTCACCGGCATGATCGACTCCAATGATACCCTGGAGTTTCTGGTGAACATGAGTGCCACCAAGCCGGAGATCAAAAAGGCCTTGGAAGAGCTTTATGATATCGATGTCCTGGCAGTCAGGACCATGATCACCTCCCAGGGACAAAAGAAGGCCATCGTGAAGCTGGCGAAAGAGGGCAGTGCGAACGAATTAGCCACGAGGCTAGGACTGCTGTAGGTGGTAAAATATGGGACATCGAATCATATCTCAGAATAGAGGTGCAGGAGGTCCTACTTACAGGGCACCCTCTCACAGGTACAGGGCGGACATCAAGCACATAAAAGTCGATAGCGATGAGACCATAAAAGGCGTGGTCCAGGAAATCGTGCGTGACCCCGCTCGAACCGCTCCTGTTGCGCTCGTGGCCTTGAGCAACGGTGAGATGAGATACATCCTGGTTCCCGAGGGCATGTATGTGGGTCAGGAAGTCGCATGCGGCATATCGGCCCCCATAGAGCCGGGAAACACTCTGCATCTGGCAGAGATTCCTGAGGGCATACCAATCTGCAACGTTGAATCACAACCGGGTCACGGCGGTCAGTTCGCCCGAGCTTCAGGAGTCTGCGCCATTCTCGTAGCTCATGATGTCGGTCAAACCGTCGTCCAGCTGCCCAGCGGTGAGATGAAATGGCTCAGCCCGAAATGCATGGCGACCATAGGGGTCGTTGCCGGAGGAGGTCGTCTGGACAAGCCTCTGGTCAAGGCAGGCAAGGCTTTCCTTAAGTTCCGGTCCAAGGCCAAGAAATGGCCTATTGTTAGAGGCGTGGCAATGAACGCTGTAGACCACCCCTTCGGTGGCGGTGGTCGCCAGCATCCAGGGCGGCCAAAGACAGTCGGTAGGAATAGGCCTCCTGGTCGAAAGGTGGGTTCAATTGCCGCAAGGAAGACCGGTAAGCGCTAGGTGATGGTTTTGGCTAAGAAAGCAGGATCCAAGCTTCCCAAGAGGAAGGAAGAATTCTTGTATCGGGGCCGGAAGGTTTCTGACCTCGTCAAGTTGAGTATAGAGGAGCTTGCCGAGCTGCTTCCAGCACGGCAGCGCAGATCAATCAACAGAGGCCTTGTCAAAGAGAACAAGAATCTCCTGGCGAGCCTGAAAAACAAGGACTTGGTTCGAACCCACATCAGGAATATGATAATTATGCCTGATATGGTGGGCAAGAAACTCGAGATCTACAACGGCAAGAGCTTCGAAAAGGTAGATGTCATGCCCGAGATGATCGGGCACCTCTTCGGCGAGTTCGCGTTGACGCGCAATCGCGTACAGCACGGTGCTGCAGGCGTGGGCGCTACCAGATCAAGCAAGTATGTGCCGCTGAAATGAGGTGTGAGATTGGGCAGATTGAATTATTCGCTTACGCCTGCAGGACGCTCTTCAAGGGCAATGGGGATGGAGCTTCACATCTCACCTAAGCATGCCCACGAGATCTGCAGGACGCTCAAGGGCATGAGGGCAAGTCTAGCCCGTGCCTATCTGGAGGATGTAATAGCCTTGAAGCGGGCTATTCCCTTCAAGCGCTACAATGGAAATGTGGCCCACAGGCATGGCCTGGTGGGATGGGATGCCGGCAGATATCCGGAAAAGGCCGCCAAGGCAGTCTTGGTTGTGCTGGATAATGCACTTGCCAATGCCGAGTACAAGGGAATGGAGTCCGAGAAGATGAGGATCTTCCATGCCGGTACAAAGAAGGGCAGGACCATTCAGGGATGGATGCCTCGCGCCATGGGAAGAGCCACTCCCAAGAACACAGAGACTGTCTCCGTGGAGATGGTCCTCACCGAGGTGAAGAGCTGATGTCCGTAGAAAAGAAGTTCGTGGCGGAAGGCATCTCTAAAGCTCTCGTCAATGAGTATCTGGCGGACGAGCTGGAGCGCGCAGGATACGGCGGCATGGTCATGAACCGCACTCCCATGGGCACTCAGATCACTGTCTATGCGGAAAAGCCGGGCATGGTCATTGGAAAAGGCGGCAAATTGATCAGGAAGATCACTCGTGACCTGGATCGCAAATTCCATCTGGACAATCCCCAGATTGATGTGCAAGATGTGGGTCGTGGCGATTTGAACGGCAGAGTTGTGGCCAATCGTCTTGCTTCCTCTCTGGAGCGCGGCTGGTACTTCCGAAAGGCAGGCCAGTCCATGATGAGAAGGGTGATGGATGCAGGCGCTCTCGGTTGCGAGATCGTGGTCAGCGGCAAGTTGACCGGCCCCAGATCCAGAACCGAGAAATTCATCTCCGGATACGTCAAGCATTCCGGAAAGCCAGCTATCGATCTCGTGGATAGAGGCTATTCCGTAGCTGTGAAGAAGCTGGGCGTTATTGGCTGCCAGGTCAGGATCATCCCACCCGATGTGCGACTTCCCGACCAATTCCAGATTCTAAAACCGCAGGTTGCTCCTGAGGTCGTGGAAACGAAGCCCGAAAAAGGCCCCACTGTACCGGAGCCTGTGGCTGCACCGGCACCGGCTCCCGAGAAGAAGAGCGATCTGGATCAGCTCCTAGAGTCAGAGCCCGTGGCTGCACCTGTTCCCCTGGATGAGCCATCCGTGAAGGTGGATGAGGGTGTGGCAGAGGATGCGCCTCTCCCTGAGGAGAAGGTAGATAGCGAGCCATGCGCCAAGGAAGAGTGATCTGATATGGCGATCTTCAAGATTGATGAGATCAGAAACATGAACGCGGAGGAGATTGCAGAAGAGCTGCATAAGCTCGAAAGCGAGCTCATCCGTGAGAGAGGCGTCGTAACTGCTGGTGGTGCCCCGGAAAAGCCTGGGAGAATCAGAGACATCCGCAGGACGGTTGCCAGGATCAAGACGGTCCAAACGGAGCGACGGGGATCGAGACGATCCAAACGGAGCGAAGGGAAGTGAACCTGAATCCTGAAAGCCTGGTAAGGCACGAGCTGATCGGCCTTAAAATGCTGGTCGAAACAAGCAGCAACCTGAGCCAGATTGGGCTTTCAGGCCAGGTTGTGGACGAGACCAGGAATACGTTCCTTTTGGAGACGAAAGCCAAGGTTTTGCGCCTTGCTAAAAGGAATACGAGCCTGATCTTCACGCTGCCCGAAGGGCAAAACGTGAGGGTCTACGGCTCAATCTTGATCTCGCAGCCCGAGAACAGAATAAGCAAGAGAATGCAGAGGACGAGGTGGAAGTTATGAGGGATATCGGACTGGACGTTAGCGCGCCGGAAAAGGAGTGCAATGATCCGAAGTGTCCCTTCCATGGTAGCCTGCCTGTACGTGGCCAGGTCTTCAGTTGCACCGTGGTCAGCGACAAGATGGACAATACCGTGGTAGTCATGCGTAAGTTCGAGAAGAAAGCAACGAAGTATGAACGATTTGAGAAGAGGCAGTCCAAAATCCATGCGCACAATCCCCCTTGCATTGATGCCAAGGCCGGGGATCGTGTCAAGATAGCGGAGTGTAGGCCCCTTTCCAGGACCAAATCCTACGTAGTAGTGGAGGTCTTGAAATGAAAGGACAAAAGGCCAAGATCCCAAGGGCGATCAACACTGGCGCATACCTGGATTGTGTAGACAATACAGGTGCGCGGACGCTACACGTCATCGCAGTCAAGAACTATCGAGGCGTGAAAAATAGACAGCCCTGCGCAGGGATTGGGGACGTCGTAATAGTATCTGTGAAGAAGGGAACTCCAGAGATGAGAAAGCAGATCTTCAAAGCTGTCATCATCCGCCAGAGAAAGGAGTTTCGAAGGCCTGACGGCCTCAGGGTAAAATTCGAGGATAATGCCGCCGTTATCGTAGATGACGAGGGCGTTCCCAAGGGTTCTGAGGTTAAGGGACCAGTGGCCCGCGAGGTAGCGGAGAGATTTAGCAAGGTCGCTTCCGCTGCATCCATGATTGTGTGATGATTATGATTACGAAACAGCCAAGGAAGCAGCGGAAAGAGAGGTATACCGCACCGCTGCATAGGCGTCAAAAGTACATGCACGCACCCTTGAGCAAAGCTTTGCGCGAGGAGCTCAAGAAACGCAATGCTCAGTTGCGCAAGGGCGATACCGTCAAGGTTTTGCGTGGCGATCACACCGGCACCGAAGGTGAGGTCGAGGATGTGGACCTTAAGAGGTGCACCATCAAAGTGGCAGGCGTGAGCAACTACCGCGCCGATGGAACTGAAGTGCCGAGAACCATTCACCCCTCCAACGTCATAATAGTCAAGCTCAATCTTGAAGACGCAGAGAGGGAGAAAATCTTCGCGAGGGGATCGCAATGAGCAGACATCAAAAAAGAGTAACTGTTCCCGTAAGCTGGCCCATTGCAAGAAAGACCCATGCATGGGTTGCCAAAGCCAGCCCCGGACCACATTCCTCAGCGGAAAGCATGCCTATCGTGGTGGTACTCCGGGATATGCTTAAGCTGGTAGATAATGCCCGCGAGGCCAAGAGGGTTTTGTACGAGGGCAAGGTGCTGTTGGATGGAAAAATCCAGAAGAATCACAAGCTACCTGTAGGCATATTCGATGTCATATCCGTTCCCTCAAACAACCAGCAATATAGAATGCTCAAAGATGAGAAGGGAATGTTCTATCTCAGCTCTCTTGAGGCAGGTAACGTGAGAAAGCTGGCCCGAATTGAGAATAAAACCTTCATCAAGGGCAAAAAGCAGCAGCTCAACCTCTCCGACGGCTCAAATAAGCTTGCAGAAGGCGAGTTTAAGGTTGGCGATTCGTTGGTTCTTTCACTACCTGATAAAAGTATTGAGGATCGGATCGGCTTTGAGGTCGGCAATCTGGCTATGGTCGTAGGCGGTAAGCATTCCGGTCAAACGGGCAAGATCAAAGAGATCATAACCGTAAAGAGCTCCCAGCATAATCGCGTAATAATCTCGGGCGATAAGGAGTTTGAGACCATCGAGGATTACGTTTACATGATCGGAATAGACCAGCCTGTCATCAAATTGGGGGCTGTTAGATGAATGCCAATCTAATACCTCGCATTGACAAGGTTGTCGTGCATGTGGGTGTAGGAGAGAGCGGTCAGAGGCTGGTAAACGCTGAAACCATCATGAAGACCATTACCAAACAACAGCCCGTTCGTTCTATAGCCAAGAAGACTCTACCCACCTTCAGCATCAAAAAGAACGAGCCCATAGGTGCAAAGCTCACCTTGCGAGGAAGGGCGGCTGAGGATTTCCTGATCATAGCCCTGAAGGCTGCAGGAAGTACCTTGAGAAAGAGCCAGTTCGACCAGCAGGGCAACTTCTCTTTCGGCATTGAGGAGCACACCGACTTTCCAGGCATGCGATACGATCCCGAGATCGGCATATTCGGGATGGATGTGTCAGTTGCCTTGAAGAGGGCCGGCTATAGGATTGCGCGGCGGCGCGTGGAGCAAAAGAAGCTTCCCATCCGGCAGAGGCTGAAAAAGGACGATACTATGGAGTTCGTCGCAAAGAAGTTCGGCATTGAGATCTTGGAGGCGGCATGAAGAAAGTAAAGAAAGTCTTCGGTAGAGGCTCAAATTTGTGCAAACGCTGTGGAAATAAAAACGGCCTGGTAAGAAAGTACGGGATATATCTGTGCAGGCAGTGCTTCCGAGAGATCGCCCCTCATATGGGTTTTGAAAAGTATTCGTAGGTGGCTACTATGTTATTGGATCCACTGGCCGATGCATTGTCCGTAATAAAGAATGCGGAGAGCGTAGGCAAGCCTGAATGTATCATTCATCCCGCCTCCAAGCTCATAGGAAGGGCTTTGAAGGTTATGGCGGATAGAGGATACATAGGCGAGTTCGAATTTGTTGACGACGGAAAGTCGGGAATGTTCAAAGTGAAGCTCCTGGGAAGGATCAACCGATGCGGCGTAATTAAGCCTCGGTTTTCAACCAAGGTGACCGAGATGGAGAAATGGGAGAAGCGATTCCTCCCCGCCAGGAACTTCGGAGTTCTGATATTGAGCACCAGTAAGGGAGTCATGGCCCATTCAGATGCCAGGTCCCAATCCCTGGGCGGTCAGCTCCTGGCTTACGTATATTAGGTGATCGCAATGGTCAAAGAGATTGCACGACAGGTAGAGATCCCTGAAGGGGTCGCCGTAACCGTAGACGGAAATACCGTCACGGTGAAGGGCCCTAAAGGTGAGCTCTCCAGGCAGCTTTGCTATCCTGAGATAGAGATCATGAACGAGGGTTCTCAACTGATCGTGAATTCCAGGCTCGATAGAAAGCACCACCGGGCAATGGTGGGGACACTGGCCTCGCATATCAGCAACATGATTGCGGGCGTAACACGAGGATATGAGTACAAGATGAAGGTCGTGTACTCTCACTTCCCCATACAGCTCAAGGCAGCTTCCAATAAGCTCATCATAAACAATTTTCTGGGCGAAAGGAAGTCTCGATCTGCCAAGATCCTACCGGGTGCTAAGGTCGAGATCGGCAAAGATGAAGTAACGATCACAGGCATCGATAAGGAGCGGGTTGGCCAGACCATGGCCAATATTGAGCAGGCTACCAGGGTGCGTGGTTTCGATATCAGGGTGTTCCAAGACGGAATATACCTGGTGGATAAGAGGTGACGAGGATGGCAGAGAGGTTGCTGAGAGTTCGAATCCGGCAGAAATCAAAGAAGCCGGAGTTCAACTGTCATGATTCACATAAAAAGAAGCGGCTTGCCACCAGCTGGCGAAAGCCTCAAGGCCTGCACAACAAGCTCAGGCGGCAGATAGCGGCCAAAGGCAAGCTGGTTAAACCTGGCTTTGGAAGCCCCAAGGCAGTTAGGGGATTTCATCCCTGTGGTCTTCCCGAGGTGCTGGTTAATAACGTGGCAGAGCTGCAGAAAGCGCAGGGCTCTGCGGTACGCATAGCATCAGCTGTGGGCATGAAGAAGCGCCTGGAGATTCAGGCTAAAGCAGCTGAGGCAGGCCTGAAGGTTCTCAATCCCAAGGGAGGTGCCTGAAGATGCCGGGCTTAACAACGCAACGCCGGCTGGCTGCTTCGGAGCTTAAAATCGGCGAGAGCCGGGTCTGGATCAATCCCGATCCGGAGGTGGCAGGAGAGCTTTCCGATGCCATTACCCGAGAGGATATTCGCTCCCAGATACAGGGAGGAAATATCAAAGCCAAGCCAAAGAAGGGCAACAGCCGGGGCAGAATTAGGGCCAGAGCAGCAAAGCGGGCCTATGGTCACTGCAAAGGACCGGGACATAGAAGAGGCGCCAAAGGTGCTCGATCCCCGAGAAAAGAGCAGTGGATGACCAAGATCCGGGCTATGCGAAAGAAGCTTCGGGAGCTTCGTGAAGTCGGCCAGATAGATCGCCATGCCTACCGCTTGCTTTATCGCAAATCCAAGGGCGGCGAGTACAGAAGCTTGGCGCACCTGAACTCTTTCATCAAGGCTAAGGGCCTTGCCAGGGGTGAATGACTTGGCTACAGGACCTAGATATAGAGTCCCCTTCCGAAGAAGAAGAGAGGGCAAGACTAACTATCACGTTAGATACAAGTTAATACTATCGAAGAAACCCAGAGTTGTTGTCAGGAAGAGCAATGCCGGTACATCGTTGCAATTGGTGGTGGCGGAGCTAAAAGGTGATAAAACACTCCTGACGGTTAATTCCAGGGAGCTGAAGGACTTCGGATATACCTTTAGCAGAAGCAATCTGCCTGCTGCCTATCTTACAGGCCTTATCTTCGGCAAGAAGATGCTGGCCCTGGGCATTGATGAAGGTATCGCTGATATTGGTCTGCATGCCTCCACTAAAGGCAACAGGATCTATGCTGCCATTAAAGGCATCGTAGATGCAGGTGTAAATGTGCCTCACAGCCCGGAGATATTCCCCGAGGAAAAGAGGATTTCCGGCGAACACATAAAGGAATACACTGGTGCAGATATCGTGGCCCAATTCGAGCAGGTTCGTGGGAAGATACTGGGGTGAACTTATGGATCGGAGAAAGAAACGTGATTTTTACCAGGAAGAGTGGATTCCCAAGACAAGGCTGGGCAAGCTCGTCTTTGAGGGCCAAGTAACCACCTTCGATGAGGCAATTGCCTCAGGCCTGCCCATTAAGGAGGCCGGCCTGATAGATGTGCTGATACCTGGCCTTGAGGATGAGGTTTTAGATATCAACATGGTTCAGAGGATGACGGACTCCGGAAGGAGAGTCAAATTCAGAACCACGGTAATTGTGGGCAACAGAGACGGCTATATTGGACTTGGCGAAGGAAAGGATGTCCAGGTGGGAAAAGCCATCAAGAAGGGCATCGATAGTGCCAAGCGGAATATCATGAAGGTGAAGCGAGGCTGCGGTAGCTGGGAATGCGGCTGTGGCCAGGCGCACACTGTGCCTTATCAAGTAGTGGGCGAATCAGGAAGCGTCAGGGTAGTACTTATCCCTGCGCCACGAGGTCTCGGCATCGCTGCCGGCGACACATCCAAGAAGGTCATGGACATGGCTGGCATCAAGGATGTGTGGACTAGAACGGCAGGTTCGACCAGGACGACTATCAATTTCGCCAAGGCCACCTACAATGCGCTCCTCAATACTGTAACTGTGAGGGCTTGAAGATGTTTGCCATAGTCAGATTGAGGGGCGAGGTAAACCTCAGGCCGGGGGCCAAGTCGACTCTAGAGATGCTGCGCATGCACAGGGTCAACCACTGCATCGTCGTCAAGGAAGATGCGCATTACCGGGGCATGATCCAGAAGGTAAAGGATTATGTAGCCTGGGGAAAGATCGATGACGATACGCTGGCCTTGCTGCTAGAAAAGCGCGGGCGTCTGAGTGGAAATAGGCGGCTCACAGAGCAGTTCTTGAAAGAGAATACATCCTACAGCTCTTTCAAGGAATTGGCATCCGCCGTAAACTCCGGGGCAACAAGCCTGAAAGATCTGGAAATCAAGCCCATTTTCAGGTTGCACCCTGCTCGCAAGGGTTTAAAGACCATCAAGAAGACCGCACAACAGGGCGGAGATCTGGGCTTTCGCACGGATTTGGCGGATCTTATCAAGAGGATGAGGTAGAACCATGGTTAGACCAAAGACGAAGGAAAAAAGAGGGCACAGAACCTACCACGGCAAGCATAAGAATGCGCGCGGAGGCGGGTCTCGCGGTGGCCGTGGTGATGTCGGCAAGTGCAAGCACCACTTCATGCGCTCTATGCTTCTTGGAACTCAAATGGGCAAGCATGGGTTCGTCCGGCTTCCTCTTTCCGAGGAGGTCGAAGTGGTCAATGTGGGCTTGCTGGACCAGATAGCAGGTCCGGACGGCAAGGTTGAGCTCTCTGAGATGAAGGTCTTGGGCAGTGGCAAGGTAACCAGGTCGCTTAATGTTAGCGCATCTGGATTCTCTGTGACGGCTAAGAATAAGATCGAGGCTGCTGGTGGTCAGGCAGTAGTAGTATGAACCAGCAGAGTTTCTTTTATGCGATAGAGCCCTTTGTGCGCCGGCTCCCCTCCGTGGAGCGGCCCACGGGGCACGTCCATTTTAAGAGAAAGCTAAGCTGGACTTTAGCCATTTTGCTGCTTTACTTCATCCTGGGAAACATACCGCTCTTTGGGCTTTCTGCAGCATCCATAGATATATTTAGTTCCTATCGAGCCTTCTTTGCCGGATCCTTCGGCTCGATGATGCTTCTTGGCATAGGTCCGATAGTAACTGCATCCATCGTATTGCAGCTTCTTGTGGGCGCTCAGATCATCAAGCTCGATTTGAGCGATCCCAGAGATCAGGCCATTTATCAGGGCACGCAAAAGGCCCTGGTGTTTGTGATGGTTGCAGTTGAGGGTCTGCCGCAGGTGGTGGGTGGCTATTTGCTGCCTGACGCGGGTTTAGCTAGTACTCTCGGCGTTTCCATGGGCATATTATCATTATTGATCTTTATTCAGGTCTTCATCGGCGGATCTCTTATCGTCTATATGGATGAGGTTGTCTCAAAATGGGGCGTCGGCTCGGGTGTGGGGCTCTTTATCGTAGCTGGAATAAGTCAGCAGCTGGTCACGGGCATCATAAATCCGGCATCCGGTGATGGTGGGCTCCCGGTGGGCATCATACCCAAATGGATCTATATCATCGGGCAGCAGCTGATCGGCTTTGATACCCTATTCACCTCGGAAGGGCTGCGGTTCATTCTGGTGACTGGAGGAATTCTGGCGCTCGTATCTACCATAACGATCATTCTGCTGGTAGTTTTCGTGGAGTCCACTAGAATTGAGATACCACTGGCCCACAGCCGCGTGCGAGGCGCCAGGGGACGCTTTCCAGTTAAGCTGGTTTATGCATCAGTTCTTCCCATGATCCTGGTGCGGGCCATTCAGGCCAACATCGAGATGCTGGGAGCATTGCTGGCTGGCAAGATCGGAACGGTGACTACGGCAACGGTAACTGGCGAGGGCGTAACCACGATTTATACCGGCTACTCCAGCATTCTTGGAAACTTCATCTCCAATGCAAAGTTCGATTCGGTTACGAGCGCGGCCATGAGTGGCTCGTCACCTCAGCCGGTATCGGGGCTGATGTATTATCTATCTGCCCTGCGAGGTCCCGGTGACTGGATGCCTGGAATGGTGCAGACCTCTCCTGGTATGACGGAGTTAGGATTCACGGCTCTGGCCGGCTGGCAGATATTTCTGCATGTGATGGTGGATGCTTCATTCCTGATCATTGGCGGCATGATCTTCGCCATCTTCTGGATTGAGACGACTGGCATGGGTCCCAAGAGCGTGGCTGCCAAGATCCACAATTCTGGCCTGCAAGTTCCCGGCTACAGAAGGAATCCGGCTTCCATTGAAAGGCTGATGGAGAGGTATATCCCCAAGGTGACTGTGATTGGTGGCGTGATAATAGGCATTTTAACCTTGATCGCCAGTCTTCTGGGCACACTGGGTGGCGCAGGCGGCACGGGGCTGCTTTTGGCTGTGAGCATTGTCTATAGGCTCTATGAGCAGATAGCCAGCGAGCAGATTCAGGAGATGTACCCCATGATGCAGAAGTTCTTTGGAGCGTCGGCATGAATGCCCAGCTGACAAAATCCCTGGACAAAGCGGTCATGGCAGTGGGCTTTGTCCTCTTTTTTGGGATAATGATCAGCACTGAACTTAGAAATGGCCTGGGAGTGGCTACCGGCCATTTACTGGGATGGCTTCCCGACATTCTTCCTTTCCACGTCGTGCTCTTCATTTTAGCTGCTGTCACCGGTCTGTACGCCAGCTTGATCCAGAAGTACACCATGGACTGGGAGTTCTTGAGGACTCAGCAGGATAAGATGAAGACGCTGCAAAGAAGGATGAAAGAAGCGCAGCTATCTGGAGATCAGGCCAGGATTCAAGCCATGCAAAGCGAGCAGATGAAGATGGTCTCCGAGCAGGGCAAGATGATGCAGATGCAGTTCAAGCCCATGCTCTACATCGGCATCGTCTCCATACCGCTCTTTATGTGGGCTTATCTTTACATAGGCGAGCATTCAGCCTTAACGATGACCTTTCCCTTCTGGGGAACGCATCCCATCAACACGACCGTCTTGGGTCCGATCCTTTACTGGTTCTACTGGTACTTTGTCTGTTCTCTGCCCGTATCGCAGATCATTCGTAAGGCTCTGGATATTGGGAGCATGAGCTAAAGATGATAATAACTATCAGTGGTGCGCCGGGAACGGGCACTTCAACTCTTGCTCGCTCTCTTTCCCATGAGCTTAAATTGCGATGGGTCAACACCGGGGAGCTCTTTCGCAAGATAGCCGGCGAGAAGAATATCTCCGTCAGGGATATGAACCGTCTGGCTGAGAAGGGTCCGGAGATCGACTATCTCATAGATGATGCTCAGAAGGCCCTAGCCAAAGAGGGGAGCGGCATCTTTGAGGGCCGGCTATCCGGGCATCTTCTGCCTGCTGATTTGAAGGTTCTTTTAAAGGCCGATCTGCGCACGAGAGCTGAGCGCATCGCTAAGCGTGAGGCAAAGCTGACCGAGGACGCCATGCATGAGACGCGTTCTCGCGAGGAGAGCGAGGCCCGGCGGTATAAGATGTACTACAACATAGATATCAGCGACTTTTCCGCTTATGATCTGGTCGTGGATAGCGGCAAGTTTGATGAGGCAGGAATGCTGGCCATTGTGCAGGCAGCAGTGAGGGGCAGCCAGTGCCTGTGATCCATCGCGCCGAGAAAGCTGAGAAGAGATCTGATCGCGGATCTTCGCGCTCTTCAGCTACTTCGCACGCTGCTTCGTCCTCATCTGCAAAGCCATTTTCGCCAGACTCAAGCCCAGGCGCTTCCACTGGTTCCTTTGTGGATGGTAAGTATCCTCAAATTCTTCCCTCGGACAAGGTCCGGTCCGTGCTGGTAAAGCGAAGCGGCAGGACCGATCCTGCCTATGGTATTCCGCCAGAGAAGCGAAGCCTCAAGATGCACATGTCTTTAGGGGCTATCAATCTGGACAAGACCTCCGGGCCGACCAGCCACGAGGTAGCTGCCTGGGTGAAGAGGATTCTCGAGATAGAGAAAGCGGGGCACAGCGGCACTCTCGATCCCAAGGTTACAGGCATTCTGCCCGTTCTTCTGGGAGATGCCACCAGGGTAATGGACGTTCTTCTCCTGGCGGGAAAGGAGTACATCTGCCTCATGCATGTGCACAAGCCTCAGCCTAAGAAGCGCCTCTTAGACGTCTGCCTGGAGTTTATGGGCCCTATCTTCCAAAAGCCGCCCTTGAAGTCCTCAGTGGTCAAGGAGCTGCGCATGCGGACCATTTATTATCTGGATGTTCTGGAGATTGAGGAGCAGCACGTTCTCATGCGCGTGGGCTGCCAGGCGGGCACCTACATCCGAAAGCTATGCTTTGATATTGGCCTGGCTTTAGGCACGGGCGCGAACATGGAGGAGCTACGCAGGACGCGTGCCGGTCCCTTCCGGGAGGATGAGACGCTGGTAACGCTGCACCAGCTCATGGATGCCTACGTGGCCTGGAAGGAGACTGGCGATGAGAGCGGGCTCCGTCGTGTCATTTTACCCGTAGAGGCTGCTTTGCGGCATCTGCCGCGGCTGGTCATAGCTGACAATGCCGCTGATGCCATATGCCATGGCGCGCCCCTGGCAGCGCCTGGTCTCTTGAGCCTGGAGACAGATATCAATAAGGGCGACAAGGTGGCCCTCTTTACCCTGAAAGGAGAGGCTGTGGCCATTGGCAGAGCCGATATGAACAGCCGGGAGATGCTCGCGTCCAAGACGGGCATTGTAGCTCTGACCGAAAGGGTAATAATGGAGCCGGGCACGTATCCCAAGGCGTGGAAGCTGGCCGAGAGGGACGCTTCTGCTGCAGCGGGAAATGCTGCTAAGCCCTAAAACCTAAATCTAAACCTGTGCCGAGGTCGTCTAGCGGTAGGGCGCCAGCCTGGAGTGAGTTCTCCTGGATAGCTGGTGACTCGCAAGGGTCTCGTGAGTTCGAATCTCACCCTCGGCGCTATTTTACCTGTAAATAATCAAGAAATTCCTGAGCGATTTGATCCCGATCGGTGCATATAATTACTGAGTAACTTTTTTGTCGAGATAGTCCCTCAAGGATTGACTGCACAAGGCGTTGCTGCAGGAGAAACTCACAGGATCTTGATCCCTAATGCTTCTGCTTTTCCGTCGCTAGTAGCGAGTATCCATAGGATACGGTCACGCGGAGACTGCGATGGGCCCGATCGTTCGTTCATTTCCAGTATGCATCGGCTTCATCTGCTTTTATTATTGGCTCAGGGATCAGCCTTGCAGACGGAATCAGCCAATCTATCGTTAGACGTTCCCGAATTTCATCTAATAGTTTCCTCCCTTCCATTTCTGTTTCATGGATAGCTATATTGGCTTCGATAAAGGATAAATTTTCAGCTACTAAATTATATTTTTTAATTATATAATATATCCGACTTAGTCCATTTACTTCATCAGCATTGAAAAGCCTCAAAGCGCCAGAATTCATAGCAGCTGTCCATCGATCTATGGGAAGTGGATTAATCTCCCCTGGATCTTCTATATCTTCTAAAATTCTCTCGCATCTCTCATAGCATTCGCTTACTTCAGTTTTTAGCATATTTTTATAGTAATTTTTGTCTTTATAATCCTTGATTTTGTGTGCTAAATAATTTATCCCAAATCCGGCGATTAAGCCTAAAAATGATCCTACCAATGGTGGAAGGAAAGCATCCCACGGAAAGCCAAATAATATCGTGGTATCCTTTAAAGGGGGAAAATTGAATATAAAGTCATTCATTCAGCTTCACCGCCAGAACTGCCACCATCCTTTTTTGATATGAAAATTCCTTTCGTTCCCGTCAATTTTCATGCTCATGGGTGCCCAATTGGGCATGAAGGTTTCTTGACCTCTTCTTCTCCTGGCTTTAATGATAGCTGGCTGATGCGTTGGGTGAGCTGCGCCACATGGCCGCTATTCATACCCTTCTCCTTTCACAATCTTGATCTCCTCTTCTGTCAGCCCGTACAGCTCGTAGACCAAGGCGTCTATCTGGCGATCGATGGCATCGATCCGGTCGTGAGTAGACGTTCTCGCTGCGATTTGATCAATTCTCGAACTTCTTCTATTGAATAGGGCGGCGTTCTCAAATGAATTATTGAGTGACACGTCGGGCAAACAGGACGAAGATCGGCTATGGGATTAACTTTATATTCAGAATTGACGTCGGATAGCTGCTTTAAATGGTGAACGTGTATATGTGCTTGAGCTATTTCTCCATAAATATCTGATAGTTTTATGTCACAGACAGTGCATTTATATCCATAATGATACAGGCACGCCTTTCGTGCAATATTGCTTCGCTCATAAGCATTGATCGATACTTTTCTCATTGCACCTTCGAAAATTGGGTCAATCTCGGCTATCTCTTCTGGTATTGTGGGTTGTTCTTCGGTCCATCTGAGTAATTCGATGGCTTCAGCTACAACTGGTTTCATTATCCATTGCAAATCTTTATTAGACTCGTCGGGTTCTTTAAAATCGACAAGAACATTGACCTTGAATTCAGGAAGAGGATTCCAACCTAATTTTTCCCCAACTAATCCACCCAGAATTCCATAATGGAGATTAGCTGCGCTGAAATGATCGTATCCCATAGCTTTGGCCATCATAGTAGCCGTTAGGGTTCGGTTAGGTGAATAGTAATTGGCCAATAACATTTTACGGTGATGGGGAGCTATTTGGAAATTACGAAAGGCAGATACATAATTGCTTGCAGTGTAATCCGTCATCGCAGATAATCGTGGGCTTATTATCTCGTTATAGTCTGGCTCCTTTCTTATTGCGATTTGATTTAATCTATTCCAGTAGTTCTCTTGTATCTCAAAAGCCTTACCTTGGAGATTTCTCTTTAGCGGGGACCACTCATCAAAATATGAATCTGCACGCAGATCTTTTATATTAACTGGATTTTTAAATACATAAAGTGTTTTATAGTCGCAACTATGCCCCCATTCCTTATCTGGGATGGCATCGCTCTCTGCCTGTAATAGAAAGCCTATATCGCTCTTTCCTTTAGCACGCCATAAGAATGCCAAATCACCTTGTTTGGTATTTTTATGGCAGCTCCAGCCACCAAAAGATCCAACGGAATGATAGTACTCAGGGCGAGTTACCCATAGCCAGTATTGGCGCTCCCTTTCCATCATAATTCCTCCTCAAAATAATCGGCATCAAGCCTTTTTACAATATAACTCGCATCTTCAGCCACACCAATTCCATAATCTATCATGAGCCTTGCAAGCTCCACCCCATCTATCAAAACAATTTTCTTTTCGATCCGAGTGACATAATCTAGCGCTTCTGGGGAGAACTGAGATGTAGTAATCAGCACGCCTTTTCGTGCTCTATGACCCTCCAAGCTGCCAGCGAAAGCTTGCACTACTGGACGGCCTACAGTACCCTCCCAGCGTTTGGCCTGCAGATAGATTGCATCCAAACCCAGCGTATCCTCTTTTATAATACCGTCTACCCCGCCATCGCCACTTTGACCCACAGCTTCTCCTGCATCTTTGCGAGAGCCGCCATAGCCCATAGCGACCAGAAGATCCACAACTAACTGTTCAAAGAACCGAGGCGGACTGCTCTTAATGCGATTCAATAGCTCCTGGGACAAATCACGTCTAATTTCTTGGTAACCAGCATCCATGACCTCCCTAGGCGTACGGATTATTTCGGCATTCAGTTCGTCATGGTTTTCTGTTTCATCATCAGTTCGGCGCGACGGTCGATGGAACTCCCTGAATTCAGCATCTCCATTTTGTATCAGAAATTTTACATCGATCCTGGTCGGATTCGACTTCAGAATCTCCAAACCTCGCTCGGTTATCTTGAATCTTCCTCGCCTGGTGCTTTCAAGAAACTTCGCCTTCCTCAGGTAAACGATGGCCCAAGCAACACGATTATCGAATCTGGTCTGTCTTCCGCTGGGGAGCATTTCTTTTCTGTCGGATTCGGTTATGCTGAAATGACACGAGAGTGCATCTGCAGCTTCGCTTTGTTTATGCTCCGCTCTATCAGCTGTAAAATTTAATAGTGGGAGCATGAAGCTTTGAAAATCAGGGATGGACATTATTGAACCTTCTAACATCGGTTTCGTTGTAATGGATATTTCTGTAGGATTCAGGACAATTCTCGAATCTTTCAACCAGGTCCACTATCTCTCTAGGTGCCGCCAAGCATCTCTCCCTCTGCAGCCTCATTAATTGCCTACACGAAATAGTTTTGGGTGACATGTGGCCTGCCTACATCTACGAGAGGATTGCAGGTTTTCCATATAACCAGAGAGTAAAAATAAGGCTGCTCTGAAAATTCCGGTAGCGCCCAACGCTCCGATTAAGTATGCCAGAGCTGCATCCATCACTTCCATCCCCCACTTATTTTTCAAAACTATGTTTTTTGCAACCACATTTGACGATAGTGATTGCGTTATATCTATAAAATCGCTATCAATAAGCATAATTAAATAGCTAGATACGTTTCTTGGTGTCGGAATATACTCGCGGATCTTTTGCAACTATTCTTTTTTAGTCTTAGGCCACTGGCTTCGTCTCCAAAATGCACAGTATTATGCAAGACGTAAGCATTTATTTCAAATTGAATACCCCAGTTTGCAGCGG
>Ga0307377_10002747_pt1 | contig 20520 bp, 22 predicted proteins | sample TR3MG_FD_202535 | JGI IMG/M metagenome (GOLD analysis project Ga0307377, IMG submission 202535) | Soil microbial communities from Risofladan, Vaasa, Finland - TR-3 | ecosystem: Environmental > Terrestrial > Soil > Coastal area > Acid sulfate soil | place: Finland: Risofladan, Vaasa | collected... | reverse complement strand
TTCAGGCAAAGGGATTGCTGTTCGCGAGCCAACAGTAGTGGCTCGCCATAAAAAAACCAAACAAGTGGTGGCGGTTGGCAGCGAGGCTAAAAAAATGATTGGTCGCACTCCTGGCCAACTTGAGGCAGTCAGTCCTTTGCAAGACGGGGTGATTTCTGACTTTGACGCTACCGTTGGTTTACTCAGTCACTATTTTAAGGGCCTTCATCAGAGCCATGGCTTTAATATTAAAATTCCTCGGCCCCTGGTAGTAATTAGCATTCCCAGCGGAGTTACTGATGTAGAAAAAAAAGCCGTTCAAGATGCCGCTTTAAGTGCCGGTGCCCGGCAGGCCTTTTTAATTGAAGCTCCGATTGCAGCGGCTTTGGGTGCCCAACTGCCTATTTTTGAAGCGGCCGGGGTTTTGTTAGTCGATATCGGTGGTGGGACGACAGAGCTGGCCGTTATTTCTCTGGGCGGCATTGTTATTAACAAATCTTTGCGAATTGCCGGTAATGAAATGGATGAAGCCATTATTAACTACCTGCGACTCAAATATTCTATCTTAATCGGTTTGCCTACGGCCGAAGCCTTAAAAGATCAAATTGGTTCGGCCAAACCGCCTTCGGGCAAAAAGGCGGAAAATAAAGAGGAAAAATTAATGGTGGTTAGGGGTCGAGACTTAGCCAGTGGTTTGCCCAAGTCGATGCGGGTTAACAGTGCCGAAGTTAGAGAGGCGCTGGCGCCGGTAATGAATCAAATTTTGTCAGCGATTGCCGATATTATTGGCGAGACTCCGCCCGAGCTTTTGGGTGATATTGCCCAGCGGGGGATTTATTTGAGCGGAGCGCTGGCTCAACTGCCGGGTTTGGCCGAGTTGGTGACAGAAACGACTAAAATGCCAGCCGTCGTAGTCGAAGAGCCAATGACTGTGGTAGTGAGAGGCTGTGGCCGGGCTTTGGCAGACAAAGAATTACTGGAAAAAGTGAGAGTCAGGGGAGGAGTTAGATAAAACAAGCTTGACCATGCCGGAGAAAAAAAGATTTCCTCAGTCCTTTGTTTATCTGCTTTTTATCTTTGCCTTGCTCTATTTAGCCGGCCTTTTGGGAATTTTCCGCTCCCTGCGGAAAGAGGTGGAAAAAGCCTTGGTAGTCCCCCTTAAACAAGAGGTTTATGACTGGCAGAGAAAATTCAAAACTTCTCCTGAGAGTTGCCAATTAAGAAATGAGCAAGAGCTGGCTGCTTTAAAAGCCAAAATTGCCCTTTTGGATGAAGAAAACCAAGAACAAAAAAGACTTCTTTCTACGCCTTTACCTAAAGGCTGGCAGTTTTTGTCAGCTAAAGTTATTGGTTTTGAAAATGAAACTTTAACTATTAATTTAGGAAAGGCAAATGGAGTGAAAGAAGGAATGGTGGCGGTTTGGGAGGATAGTTATTTAGGAAAAGTAAGCCAAATCTCTGAAGGCTTGGCTAAGATTAAGTTACCGACTTTTTTTGAAGAAAGGCTGGTAGTCAAAGTTGTGGGGGAAACAGAAAAAGAGAAGTTTTTTGGCAAAGGCTTATTGGTAGGACGAGGTGAAGGAAAAATGAGAATAGAGCAGATTTTATCAACCGAAGAAGTTAGAGAGGGAGACTTGGTTTTAGCTTCAGTTGAGGGCGGTGAATTAGTGGTCGGCAAGATTGAAGAAGTAATTGAGAGCCCAGGAGAAGTTTTTAAACTGGCTCAGGTTAAAAGGCTTTTTGACCCTCAGGAGCTTAACACTATTTTTCTTATCAGGGGGAAACTTTAGATTAATGGAATTGCTTTTGTTCTTATTACTACCCTTAGCCTTAAAGTTCGAATTTTTTGGCTGGTTTTTGCTCCCTTTAGGAATTTTTTTAGATTTATGGTATTTGCGGCCTTTGGGAATATCAGGAATAAAATGGTTGGCAATTTTAAGTATTTTTTGGCTCTTTTTTAGCAGAGCAGAGAAAAACAAATTACGTCTCAGACTCTAAGATGGACAGAAAGATTAAGGTTCTCACTTTTTTGCTAGTAGCGGTTTTTTTAATCTTTTGGGGTCGGCTGTTTTGGTTACAGATTGTTGCTGGAAGAGAAAACCTTTTTTTAGCAGAGAGCAACCGGGTTGCCCGAATTAAAATCGAGGCCCCTCGAGGACTGATTTTGGACCGCCATGGAGAAGTTTTGGCCACTAATGAACCACTTTATCAACTAAAACAAAATATTGAAGAAGGAAAAGTAAAAACAATTTCTCGAGATGAAGCGCTTCAAAGACAAGCAGAGGGCCAGGATGCTTATTTAAAAATAAGCTTGCAGCGGGATTATCTTTCTGTCAAGAATTTTGCTCATGCTTTGGGCTATTTAGGGGAAGTTACTCAGGAGGAGCTAGAAGAAGGGAAGCTAAACCTGAAAGGCTATCGCCTGGGTAGTTTGATAGGAAGAGACGGTTTGGAAGCCGAGTATGAAGAGTTGCTTCGTGGTCGCGAAGGAAGCGAGCTAGTTGAGGTTGATACTCAAGGAAAAGTTATCCGAAGAATGGGCCGAGTTTTACCTAGTCCTGGCAAGAGCATTACCACCGCTTTGACTAAAAGCCTACAAGAGGCGGCGGTCAAGGCCATGGGAGAGAAAAAAGGGGCCATCATTGCTACTAACCCGCAAAACGGTGAAGTTTTGCTTTTTTATTCCTCTCCTTCTTTTGAGCCAAGCCAGTTGGCCGAAGCAGTCAAAGATGAAGAGCAAAGACCGCTTTTAAACCGGGTTATTTCCGGCCTTTATCCACCTGGTTCTACTTTTAAAATTGTCACTGCTATTGCTGGGCTGGAGGAAGGGAAAATTAGCCAAAGGACTCTGATTGAAGACCCAGGAGTAATTTATCTTGGGCCTTTTGCTTATGCCAACTGGTATTACACTCAATATGGCCGAACAGAAGGAGAGATAAATTTGGTTAAAGCGATTAGCCGCTCAACTGATACCTTTTTTTATCAGTTGGGAGAAATGCTGGGAATAAAAAAACTTAACTCTTGGGCAGAAAAGTTTGAACTAACCCAAAAATTTGGTATTGACCTGCCCGGTGAAATTGCCGGGTTTATGGCCACTCCCGAGTGGAAAAAAGAAGTTAAAGGCGAGCCTTGGTTTTTGGGCAATACTTATCATATTGCCATTGGTCAGGGAGATTTGGACTTAACTCCCTTAGGAGTCAATATGCTCTCAGCCGTTGTTGCCAACCTGGGCAAGATTTGCCGGCCAAGAATGCTAAAGTTGGAAGCACCAAATACTCCTTATGAGGCAGATTGTAAAGAGATAGAGATAAAAAAAGAAAATCTTGAGACTGTTAAAAAAGGCATGATTGGCGCTTGTTCACAAGGGGGGACTGGTTGGCCTTTTTTTGATTTTGGCATTCCCGTAGCTTGTAAAACTGGGACCGCAGAAGTAGGAGATGGCCAGGAAACTCATGCTTGGTTTACTATTTTTGCTCCCGCCAAAGATCCAGGAATTGTCCTAACAGTACTTGTAGAAAGAGGTGGAGAAGGCTCCTCAGTCGCCGCCCCAATTGCCAAAGAAATATTAAAGGAATATTTTAAAGATTAACGTTTATACTCGATTATCTTTATGGATCTTATCTGTTCAAGGTGAGGAGGCAATTCTCCTTCTCCAACACAACAATTTCCAAGCTCGTCACTTGTTTCATGAAGCATATCCCCAATTCTTCCACTTTCAAATAATTCCGTCATTGCTTCCATTGTTCTTTGATACCCGGGAGAGTCTTTGTCGTCGGTTCGATGGCGTGTGCCCGGTACTTCTTCCATTTGCCGGGCTTCATGATTCCATCTCTCAAGATGTGGTGCCATATTTTTCCTTTCTTGGCAGGAAATAATAATTATTAATTAAGTGGATTTTATTAGCACTTTGGGAAATTGTCAAATTGTAAATTTGCTGGCATTTGCTCATAATAAGTTTATGGAGCTGGAGGAGAAGAAATATTGGCTGGGGTTTAGTGCTTTTGAAGGCATTGGCCCAGTCAGGTTTAAACTTTTGTGGGAATATTTTGGTTCGGCCAAAAGTGCCTTTTTAGCTCCGGCTGAAGTTTTAGAAGAAGTGGGGTTAGGGAAAAAACTAGTGGAAAAATTTGTTTTTTTCCGCCGAAGTTTTGACCTTGATGACTATCTTCATTCTTTAAAACATTTGGGAATTATTACTGTTTGCCTTCCGGAAAAAACTTATCCCCCTCTTCTTAAGGAAATTGAAGACCCGCCACCACTTTTATATATTAAAGTGGCTGATTTGACTGCTTGGGAAGAACTTTTGTCTTTAAAAGTGGTTTCAGTCGTGGGAACGAGAAAGATAACCGATTATGGAAGAAAGACGACTCAAACAATAGTCCGAGGTTTGGTTAAAAAGGGTTTTTTAATTGTTTCCGGGCTAGCCCGAGGAGTTGACCGAGTTGCTCATGAAGCAGCGATTGAAAACATGGGTAAAACACTAGCCATTTTCGGGACCGGTTTGGAAACGGTTTATCCGTCGGAACACCAGGCCTTGGCCGAAAAAATTGTAAAAAGCGGAGGCGCTTTAGTAAGCGAATTTCCCCTTGCTGCCAAAATTAGCAAAGGCAATTTTGTTACTCGCAATCGGATTATTTCTGGCCTTTCTTTAGGAGTGGTTATTACTCAAGCAGCCGAGCGCTCTGGCTCTTTAATTACTGCTTCTTTTGCTGGCCGACAAGGCCGGGAAGTTTTTGCCGTTCCTGGGCCAGTCACTTCTTCACTTTCCGCCGGAACTGCCAGCTTAATACAAAAAGGAGCCAAATTGGTTTATAATGTTGGTGATATTTTAGAAGAGTTAGTTTGAGGTGTTTGACAAAAATTTCCTCATCGGCTAGACTTCTTTTTTGATTTTTACCGCTTGAAAGTTTAAAACTATTAATGGCAGAATTGAGAGGTATGAAAGATTTAGTTATTGTTGAGTCGCCCACCAAAGCCAAAACCTTAAGTCAGTTTTTGGGAAAAGATTATCAAATTGAGGCGACTATGGGTCATGTTCGGGATTTGCCGAAGAAAAAATTAGGCGTTGATGTTAAGGCCGGTTTTAAACCGGAATATGTGGTTGACAGTCAAAAAAAAGAGACAATCACCAGTTTAAAGAAAGCGGCTAAAAAAGCCAAAAATATCTATCTGGCCACTGACCCTGATCGGGAGGGGGAAGCGATTGCCTGGCATGTGACAAACTTAATAGATTCGAGCTCAAAATCCAAAAAAGTTTTCCGGATTTCCTTTCATGAGATAACCAAGAGCGCCATTAAAAAAGCCTTAGAGCAGGCAGGGAAAATTAATATGGATTTGGTTGAAGCCCAAGTGGCCCGAAGAATTTTGGACCGGCTGGTGGGCTACAAACTTTCGCCTCTGCTTTGGCAAAAAGTCAGACGGGGTCTTTCGGCCGGTAGGGTTCAATCAGTGGCAGTCAGACTAATTGTCGAAAGGGAGCGGGAGATTGAAAAATTTGTGGCGGTTGAATATTGGGAGATTGAAGCGCTTTTACAAAAATATGTAGGCAGTGATCTTCCCGAGGCGCCTAAATTTTTATCTAAATTGATAAAGAAAAATGGTGAGAGGTTTGAGATAAAAAATGAAACAGAAGCCCAAGAGATTATTGAAGAGCTGGAAAAAAGCGGCTATGAAGTTTACTCAGTAGAAAAAAAAGAATCTCGGCGTAACCCTTCTCCTCCTTTTACCACCTCCAGCCTGCAGCAGGCTGCTGCCAACAGTTTTAGTTGGTCTTCGAAAAGAACCATGAATATAGCGCAAAACCTTTATGAACAAGGCTTGATTACTTATCACCGGACCGATTCCACCAATTTGTCAGCCGAAGCTTTGCAAAAAGCTCGTGATTATATTGGGAAGAATTTTGGTTCAGATTACTTGCCTGCCAAGCCGCGGCTTTATGTGACCAAGAGCAAATCTGCCCAAGAAGCTCACGAGGCGATCAGACCGACAGAGCCAGCCAAAACAGAAATCAGTTTAAGAGGAGACCCAAAAAAGCTTTATGAGCTGATTTGGAAACGATTTGTCGCTTCGCAAATGAATCTGGCAATAGTGGAAGTGACGGTTTTAACTGTCCAGGCAGCCGGAGATAAAAATATTTATCTTTTGGAAACTAGAGGCGCTTTGGAGAAGTTTGACGGTTGGCGGAAAGTTTACGGCAAAGTAGAAGAGACTGATGAAACAGGTAATAAAATTGAGAGTTTACCTCCAGTCTCCCAGGGTGATGAGTTGAAACTTTTGGAAGTAAGACCAGAGCAAAAGTTTACCCAGCCGCCGCCGCGTTACAACGAAGCCTCACTAATTAAGACCCTGGAAGAGTTAGGCATTGGTCGGCCATCGACTTATGCACCGACAGTTTCAACTATTTTGGACCGCCATTATGTAGAGCGCCAAAAGCGGCAATTTATTCCCACTGCTTTGGGAATTGCCGTTAATGACTTTTTGATGGAGTATTTTTCAGAGATTTTAGATTATCAGTTTACGGCACGGATGGAGGATGATTTAGATGAAATTGCTAGAGGTAAAAAAGAAAGAGTACCAATTTTGCAAGACTTTTATGGACCTTTTGAAGAAAAGCTTGAGGGGGTAAAAAGAGTCGCCCAGAGAGTGGCGGTTCAAACCGAAGCTACTGGTGAAGATTGCCCTAAATGTAAAGAGGGGGCAGTCGTCATTCGAGTGGGTCGCTTTGGCAAGTTTTTATCTTGTAGCCGATTTCCTGACTGTGACTGGCGAGCTCCCTATCTTGAAACAATACCAGGGCTTAAGTGCCCCAAATGCGGGGGAGAAATTGTCTATAAAAAGACCAAAAAAGGCAAGGGTTTTTATGGCTGCTCTAATTGGCCCAAATGCGACTTTGCTTCCTGGAGAAAGCCAGCCAAATAGTTTTTGCTTGAGAGATTAGATAAAATATTAGTGTGAAGAAGTACTATTTGTTTTTGGGAACAATTTTTCTTTTAATTCTTTTACTGGGAATAATTAATTGGGTTTTTTTATCAGCAAAACCAAAAAGGGAAAAGATTTTAAGCCGAGAGAGAGTAAATTTCCCCACTGCCACTCCCAGTATTTTGTCAACCCCAACTTCTTTTTCGAGCCCAACCCCAATTGCTTTAAAAGAAAATCAAACTTTTGCTCAAGATTATGGTCCTTGTTACTGGGTGCCGGTCTTGATGTATCACCATGTTATGAATCCCCAAAAAGCCAAAGAAATTGGCGCTACTAATTTAAATGTGCCGCCAGCGGTTTTTCGCCTGCAAATAGATTATTTGATTAACCAGGGCTACACAGTTATTAGCTTGGAAGAGATGGTAAAGGCTTTGGGGAACTCGTCCTTGCCCCCAAAGCCGCTGGTTTTAACCTTTGATGATGCTTACCTTGATTTTTATAACCAGGTTTACCCTCTCTTAAAAGAAAAAAATCTCAAAGCCACGGTTTTTGTGATTAGCCAATTTGTGGGAGGAGGACAATATCTTAGCTGGCAGCAACTTAGGGAAATGGTTAACTCAGGTTTGGTTATGGTTGGCAACCATACTCTAAACCATTTGTATTTAACTCAGCTTTTAACCCCAGAGATTAGAAACCAGATTGTTTCCGCCAAAAACATTCTTGAGGAAAATATTGGCAGAAAAGTTGAGTTTTTTGCTTATCCTTATGGTAAAAGCACGCCGGAGGCAAAAGAAATTTTAAAAGAGGCAGGTTTCAAAGGAGCCTTTTTGACCACCAACGGCACCCCACAATGTTTAGCCAAGCCCTACGGCTTTTCCAGAATTAGAATCGGGGCAACTTCTTTGTCCCATTACGGTTTGTAGTCTTTTTAACAAAATTATTGACTTCTTTTTCAAGAGAGTGTAACTTTTAAGTTAGGCCATGGAGAGGGGAGATGGTGAATATTCTAACACTCTTTCAGAAGCCCAAGCAAAAGGGAGGGAAGAAGGCGTTTTGGCGAGAATAAGGGGCCTTTTAATGGGAAGGACGACCCTGGCGGAAGTGATTAACGTGATCAATGAAGATAGAGAAAGGTTGGCGATAGGAGAAGTCAGTGACAGAGAAGCCAGGTTGAGGAGAATTATTGCTGGCCAGGAAGAGCTTATTACTAGTCAGCGAAAAATAATCAATTCTCTTTCTTCAGAAAATAAAGAATTAAGAGAAAGGTATGAAAATCTGGAAAAGGAAACTTCAAAGCTTGTTGTTGCCTTGAACGGGCTAGTTAATTCTTCTTCAAGCGGGAAGCTAGGTCTTAGAGCCGCTGTTGCAACATTTTTGGATCGAGTTCCAAAGGTAGCCAGAGGTTTGGGACAGGTCGAACAAGAAGAGAGGGTTATTTCTCCTTTACGCAAAGAGAAAAAGGAGGAATGCCCAAGAGCCCGAAGGTATTTAAAAGGTTTTGCTCGCGTAGCCGCGGTTGCCGCTGTTGTTGGTGGTTTTGCCTATTCTGTCTCAAAATGGAGATTTTCTTCACCACCAGTGGAAACTCCAGTTTACAAATCTAGTGCCACTACTTTGTTCCAAGCTGGTCCCGAAGTTAAAAAAACGCCGAAAGGAGAATTGGTCTTTGAAGTTGAAAATGAACCAGTAAAAGCTCCAGTTGTTTCTTCGCCCGAGCAACCATCTGAAGAGCAAAAAAATGAAACTAGTTATAAAACAAGCAGTGAGGGAAAATCAGGCTATAGAGCACTTTTTAGCCAAACAACTTTTTCAGTGCCTGAAGGCAAAACTGTTTTTAGCCAAATACCAATTGCTGATGAGGGTTGGGAACATCTGGCTGACGGGAAGGTGCATACTTTAGGAGATGTTAAAAGGATGGTAGTAATTGACGGTCTTAGAGCGATAGGCAGGAATGTGGATTGTCCGCAGATAGGTGAGGAGTTTAGCATTGACAAGGTTCCAGAGGGCTTTAAAGATTTTCTGGAGAAATTTTCTGAAACCAAAGATTGTAACAAGGAGTTTCTCAAATTATCCGAGCAGTATCAGGATTTTTTAGCTTCTTTGAGAGATAAAGCTTAAAAATGGTCTGTGGCTTAGAGAAGATTCTATCGGATTTGGCCCCTTCTTGGTTTTTGTCACTTTACAAATAATAATTTTTATCATAAATTGTTAAAGATGAATTCTAGCTATATTTTCAATATTTTCGATGAGTCAAGAGAGTTGGCAAAAGAAAATATATCAAAGGATTGAAGGAAAAGATGTTGCTAAAATCCTTTCTTTTTACGGGATTGCTGGGCGTTTTTCCTACGTTCCTTTATACGGTGGTTGGCGGAAGGCATGTTTTTTGCTAGATACCGAAAAAGAAAAATTGGTTTTAACGATTTATCCGCTACAAGCCTTGGAAGAAGAGAGAATTATCAGTGCAATTAGGCTTGAACAGGAAGCACTCAAGAAAGGATTACCTTGCCGTAAAGCCCTGAAAACAAAAAGAGGAAATGAACTACTGCTTTACCGATTAAAAGGAGAAATGATTTATGTAGTTTTATTTTTTTATCTTCCTGGACAAACAGTCCATCCTTATAGGGAACAACAAATTCAAGAGACGGGCAAATGGTTGGCGAAACTTCATCGAGCTTTTGAAAATAGAAACCAAACTCTTATTCATGGAGATTTCGCTCGGGGAAATTTGTTTTTTAACGCTGAAGGAAAACTTTGCGGTATAATTGATTTTGAAGAAGCCAGATGGGGTGAAGCAGAAGAAGACATTAAGATAACCATGGATTTTCTTTTTAAGGATTGCCTCATTCCTAAAGAGAAAATTGCCGAAATTTTTAAAACTGCTTATGAAAACTGCCAATAAAAAGCAAAAGTTAATCAAGGCCAAAAAAAAATGGCAGTACTTCCAAAAAGAAGTTAAAACAAAAATGCTTAATTCAACCAGACAACTGGTCGAGTTGAGAAAACGCTTTAAAAACAAAAAACTCGTTTTTACAATTGGGGCTTGGGACTTGCTTAATGAAGGTCACGCTAATTATTTACTTGAGGCCAGAAAGAAGGGCGATTTGCTGGTTGTGGGAGTAATTTCTGACCAATCGCGCCAGAAAACCAAAGGTGAGGGCCATCCGGTAATTGGAGAAAAGCTAAGGGCTGAAAGTTTGGCACATTTTGCCTGCGTTGATTTTACAGTGGTAGTTGAAAATGACTTAATTGAGGTTTTGCAGCTTTTAAGACCTGATGTTTTTTATACTATTGTTAATGATTGGGAAGAAGGGGAACGAAATCCTGAAGAGGAATATGTCGTTAAAAGCCAAGGTGGCAAGATAATCAAAGTCTCCAAAGTTAAGCCTTATATTTCTTCTTTAGCAATGATTGACCAGGTTGCTTCTGTAAAAATTCGTCAAGTTGTTTTTGTCACCTTGGGAAAGAAGATGGGGAATCTGATTTTGTCTAAAAAAATAAAAAAGGATGAAATTTAGAGCCGAAGTTATACCCAGAAACAAACTGACCCCTATTATCAAAAACTTAAAGAAGCAAGGCAAATCTATTTGTCTAGTAGCCGGTAGTTGGGATTTGCTTCATGTCGGCCATGCCCGTTTTATTACCAAAGCCAAATCTTTGGCGGATATATTAATTGTCGCTACTCCCTCAAACAGAGCGGTTAGGGCTTTGAAAGGAGTTGGTAGACCGATGATTGATGAAAAGGCCAGGGCAGGTATAGTTTCATATCTTTTTGCGGTTGATTATGTAACTATTTTTTCGGAGACAACCATTTACAAAACTCTGGATTTATTACGGCCCGACTTTTTCTTTACCGTAGCTGAAGAATGGAATGATGTTGAAAACAGTCCCGAGGCCAAACTAGTATCTTCTTATGGTGGTGTAGTTATCTCTTCAGCCAGACAGTCGCCTTTTATTTCCGCTTCAAAAATCATTGACCGAGTCGCAGGAGAAAAAGTCAAAAAGCTTTTTGAATCTTGCATTAAACTGACAGAAGAGGCCAAGATTTTGGACGAGAAAGGACCAAAACCCCAAAAGCTTGATCTTTATTCTCCTCAAAACCAAAAAGAGGCCCGTTTAAGCGGAGCTTATGGCCGAGTTTTGCAGAGTTTAAAAAAATGTGTTTTTTGTGATTTGAAAGATAAATATCTTATTAAAAAAGGCAAATATTGTGCTTTGACAGTTGCTCTTTTTCCTTATATTGATGGGCAGCTGATGGTGATTCCTTATCGGCATGTAGAAAGCTTTACGGAGCTAACGAGCAAGGAGGTTTTGGAAATGCATGAAATGGCGGTTTTAGGAGCCAATCTTTTAAAAGAAAAGCTGGCCATTTCTGATCTCTGGCAAATTTTGCGTGAAGGAGAAAAAGCCCAAAAAACTGTTTGGCATCTTCATTTAAACTTAATTCCTTTTAAAAGTGAGCTTCATAGTTGGCATTATCAGAAAATAAATTTTGAGCCCATCCGTTTAGCTAAAATCCTTCGAGGAGAAGATGGAAAAAAATCAAGTTGAAAAATTTTTAAAAAAAGCTTGCTTGCTGGCGAGACGCTCGGGTTGCTTACGAGCAAAGGTGGGCTGTGTGATAGTGAAAGATAATAAAATTTTAGTTTCTGCCTACAACGAAATTTTCCCTCATGATAAATATTGTTTAGAGCATGGTTGTCTTCGGGATGAATTAAAATTAGGAATGGGACAATCTGCTGAACGTTGTCGCTCGATTCACTCTGAAGCCCGGGCGGTTGCCAAAGCCGCTCAAAAAGGAATTAGTTTAAAAGGAGCCAGCTTAATCTCGACTTATTTTCCCTGTCTTAATTGCGCTAAGCTGATCGCTAAAACTGGAATTAAAGAGATTTACCATATTGATAAACATGCCGATTCTGAGGGGGCAAAAATTTTAAAATTATCCGGTATTAAAAGTAAACGGCTAGTCCCCAAGTGGGATAATCCCAAAGCCAGGTTAAGGGACACTTCATGGCAAAAGTAAGTAAAGATGATACTAGGGCAATAAAATGGCCGATTTATTTCAAAAATCGCTTAGTCTTAGGCAAGCTTGACTCTTTTGTAGCAATAGTAACACTTTGGACTCCCCAGGAAAAAATTGCCGAGTTTTTGCCGAAAGAGAGTTTTGCGGTCATTGGTCAGCTTTATTCTAAAAGGGGAATTAATTTCTTGGTAAGGAACCTGCTGGCTAATCCGAAAATTAAAAGATTGATTGTTTGTGGTCTTGACCAGACTGGCTCAGGCAAGGCTTTAGTTGACCTTTGGCGAAAAAAAGAGGCAAAAGACAGTATTTTAGATAAGGAAATTGAGGCTGAGGCTGTTAGAAAACTTGTTAATTCAATTGAATTAGTAGATTTAATCGGGGTGACTGAAGAAAAGCCAATTCAAAAGGCAGTGCTTTTAGCTGAGCCAGAACTTCCTCCAAGAGAAGCAAGAATTTTTCCTGAACCAGAGGTGAGGGTAGGCAGTCTTTTTCCGGCTGAATTGGATTTGGTCAAAATTAGGAGAAAAACTATTGGTCAGACTTGGCTAGCCGCCCTTAAGCATCTTTTGAATTTTGGTCTAGAAAGCGAGGCAATTTACCATTATTTTACCAAAGGAGAAAATCAGCTTTATGAAGTTTTGAATTTAGCCCTCGTTGTTGAGAAGGAAGACCCCAAAGATTTTAAGATTTATGATTTTTTCCCTTTTAAGAAAAATGAGCCACAAGACTATATTAAAAAATTTTTTCAGAAAGACCGGGGACAAGAGCCTTACACTTATGGAGAGCGGCTTTTTGACTACGAAGGAGTTGATCAGTTGGCTCAGATGGCCAAAAAGCTTTCTCAATTTTCCCAGGATCATGGTGCGATGGCGGTTTTGTGGAATCCTAAAATAGACAATTTCCCTATTCGCCAGCCTTGGCGGACTCCTTGTTTGACTCAAATTCAAGGTCAAGTCTATAAAAACAAGCTTTATTTAACCGCCTACTTTCGTTCTAATGATATGTTTGGGGCCTGGCCACTTAATGCTTTTGCTTTAAGATACTTACAGGGGAAACTTTCGGAGGAAATAAAAGTGGGTTTAGGGTCACTAATTACGATTTCTAACATGGCCCATTTATATGACCATGATTTTGCTCAGGCAACTGAGATTGTTAAAAACAATAAAGATGAGCTTTGCGACTGGGATCCAAGAGGGAATTTGCTTATCAAGGTTGAAAACAAAGAAATTGTAGTTGAGCAGGTTAGTCCAGAAGGACTTCCTTTGCGCTCTTTCAGATTCGATGGCACTAAACCAAAGGCGGCCAGTAGTGCCGGCTACGTTCTTGAACAAGCCGGTTGTTTTTCAGTGATTGGTCATGCGAGAGATATCGGCGAACAACTGGCCAAGGCAGAACTGGCCATAAAAAGGGGCTTTAAATTTGAGCAAGATAAGGAATTGGTATAATAGTGCAAATGCGAGATTCTATTTTTGATCTTATTGCTAAAGAAGAAAAAAGGCAGCAGGAGACTCTGATGCTCATTCCTTCGGAAAATTATACTTATCCGGAGGTGCGAAAAGTAGTTGGCTCAGTCTTGATGCACAAGTATGCCGAGGGCTACCCGGGCAAGCGCTATTACCAGGGAATGGAATTTGTGGACCAGATTGAGATTTTAACTCAAGAAAGAGCCAAAAAGCTTTTTGGCGTTCCCCATGCCAATGTTCAGCCCTATTCCGGCTCTCCGGCCAACGCAGCTGTTTATTTTGCCCTTTTAAATCCGGGTGAAACTTTAATGGGGTTAAAGCTGGCCCATGGGGGCCATTTAACTCACGGTCATCAGGTTTCTTTTTCAGGTAAGTATTTTAAGAGTGTTCAGTATGAACTGGATTCCTCAAAGCCTGGCTGGTTTGATTTTGAAAAAATTAGAGAAATTGCTAAAGAGGAACGACCGAAAATAATTATTGTGGGCACGACTGCTTTCCCGCGAATTTTACCCTGGGAAGAATTTAGTAAGATTGCTGATGAAGTTGGTGCTTACCTTCTAGCTGATATTTCCCATATTGCCGGTTTGGTAGTGGGAGGAGTTCATCCTTCACCAGTTCCTTATGCTGATATTATTACTACCACGACCCATAAAACCTTGCGTGGCCCAAGAGGAGCAATGATTTTAGTGACCGAAAAAGGTTTAGGAAAAGACTCTGACTTAGGCAAGAAAATTGATAAAGCGGTTTTCCCGGGCTTACAAGGGGGACCCCATCTTCATACCATAGCTGGGATTGCCATTGCCCTTCGACAAGCTCAGGGCAAGCCCTTTCAGAAGTATGCCCAACAAGTAGTTAAAAATGCCCAGGCTTTGGCCCAAACACTAGCTAGCGGAGGCTTTGATTTAGTTACTGGAGGCACGGATAATCATTTGATGTTAATTGATTTAAGCGCTTTAGGGATTGACGGCAAGACAGCCGCAGAAAAACTTGAAAAACAAGGCATTGTGGCTAATAAAAATGCTATTCCTAATGATACCAATCCTCCCAGTAGACCAACTGGTTTAAGACTAGGAACACCGGCAGTAACGACCAGAGGCATGAAAGAACCAGAAATGAAAGAAATTGGCAAAATGATTAAGGAGGTTTTGGTTGAGGGAAAAAAGGTTAAGGAAGATGTCTTGAGATTATGTCGAAACTTTGCCATTAACTTCTAGTATCTTCTAATCTTACATTTATGATTGGTTCATCCCGGCGTCTCCGTGGAAGTATCAAATGTTTTTCAATAGGTGGAAGGTGAGTAGTTCCGTTAAGACATGAAGTACAGCACTCAGGAGTAGTAGCAGCAAGAACTGCTCGTCTGTTGCCGATAACCCAATACTCAGCATCCAAAATTGGTTTTTTACATCTCAGACATTCCATAAAGACATCTCCTTCAGGCCTTCCCATATTTTGTGATTTTAGCTCATTTCTTCTATTTGTCAAATATTTGTAGTAATATAAAGACAATGATTTTTGATGGTAAAGAATTTGCCAAGCAGAAAGAAAATAGACTAAAGCTTGAGGTTGAAGAGTTAAAGCGGAAAGGAGTTGCTCCAAAACTGATTTCCATTTTAGCTGATAATAGCCCGGAAAGCGCTCTCTATGTTTCTCTTAAGGGTAAGTTTGCCCAGCGAATCGGGGTACTTTACGATATTCACCGTTTTGATGGTTCGGAAACGCAAAGGATTATTGAGGATATCAAAAAGGCCAATCAGGACCCGGCAGTTCAGGGGATTATGGTTCAGTTGCCGGTCATTAATGAGGAAAGAATTGTTCGGGCTATTGCTCCTCAAAAAGATATTGACTGTTTAACTCCGGAAAATTTGGGCCAGATTTTCGTTGGCGAAGCGCGAATTTTGCCGGCCACAGTCAAGGCAGTGATTGATATTATTGCTTATGCTCTTAATGGTGGCTCAAACGAAGGGCAAAGATGGTTAGCCGGAAAAAATGTTTGTATTATTGGCGCTTCAATTATTGTTGGTAAACCCTTGGCAATTTTGCTCTCAGATTTGGGGGCAACAGTGACAATTTGCCGCTCAAAGACCCAAAACCTGGCTGAATTTACCCAAGAAGCAGATATTTTGGTTTCCGCTACTGGCGTAACCGAGTTGGTTAAAGTAGAGATGGTGAAAAGAGGAGCAGTGGTTATTGATGTAGGGATTTCCAAGCTTTTAAGAGATGGCAAGTTTAGGGTAATGGGCGATGTTGATCCTAACGTAGTTGAAAAAACTAACTTTTTAACTCCAGTTCCTGGCGGAGTGGGGCCGGTGACCGTGGCTTGCCTTTTTGAGAATTTACTTTCAGTTTTTTGAAGGTTTAATAACCCCAACGAGTATTCCCAGTAATTCTTCAAGCTCGAATGGATAAACTATCCAGGCTTCTGCTCTAACTTCTGCGTCAATTCTAATTAGCTCTTCTTTCATGGAGTGAATAAAAACAATTGGGGTTTCTGGACAAGTTTTTCTTAGTCTTTCCACTTGCTGGCTTAACTTGCCGGTGCCATTTCTCCTAAGATCGTAGCTGCTAATTTGTCCGACAGTATAAAGGTTGGCAACAACAGCAGAAAAACTGTTTTTGCCTATGGGAACTTCTTCAATACTGCGACAAACAATTACTTCTTTTGCTCCTTCTTCTGCTGTAAAAAGCTCTTCAAGAAATTCTGAAATGCCATCGTCGTCTTCAATGATTAAAAATCGGCAGTCCCTAAACAGTTTTTCAGTATTTCTTTCGGGTGTCACAATTCATTATAACGTAATTTTTGTTACAAGCATAGTGTGGTACTGATTAGAGTTTGTTTATTGAATAATTAGGGATTAATAGGTTAATATTGATGGAGGAAATGGAAGAAGCACAAAAAGTTATTTTACCAATAAAAGATCGGGAAATTGGGGATATTCCCAGACTAACTCCTGAAGGAGAGGATTGGTTTGGCCCATCGGGCGCGGCGTTTCATATTGCTGCTGCTTTTGGGGCAATTTCTCATGAGGCGAACAACCCCCTTGCAAGTATCGACGGACGGTTTCAATTAGCAAAACCGGAACTAATCGAAAGTGAAGAGGAAAGCATCAAGGATCTTGTTGGGGTAATGGAAAGAAATATTCCTAGACTAGAAGAGCTGTTTAAAAAATTGTCGAAGGTAAGCTTGGCTTGCAACAGGGAGGGTTATCAATTTGCACAGAAAAATATTTTTAAGCTGGTAGAGAATATAGGGCTGGATTTTTCAGAGGTTGTTCCTAGACTAGAGATAGATATCCAAGGAGAAGAAGGTCGGGAAGCAATGGTAGATAGGGCCCGTTTTGAGACTGCGCTGAGCCGCTTGTTTCAAAATAGCCTTGAGGCTGGCTCAGACGAAATAACAGTCAATATTGAGGAAAAAAGTGGCGAAAAGAAAACCGTAATTGAGGTTGTTGATAATGGAGCCGGTTTTGAAAAAGGGGTAGATGAATCTGTTTTTTCTTTAGGAGCAAGCACAAAGAAAACCTCTAGAGGAACTATAAGGGAACTTTCCACGGGATTGTTTATTGCCAAAACCGTGGTTTTGGCTTGTGGGGGAAGTATTAGTGCCGCTAACAGAAGTGAAGCCAGCCAAAAAGGAGCAGTAATCAGAATCGAGTTACCTGGAGTTTGAAAATGAGATTTCAGAAGATTGAGGATCGATATCTTTTGATGGTTAAAAGAGGAGAGAGTATTGTGGCTTCTTTGGAGAAATTTTGCCAGGAAGAGGGGATTAAAAATGGCTTTTTTTATGGCATTGGCGCGGTTGATGAGGTTGAATTGGCCCATTATTCGGTAGAGAACAAAAAATATTCCAGTTTTAAACTCAAAGAACCGCTAGAGTTAGTTTCTCTTATCGGTAATGTTTTTCTTGGGCCAAAAGGCGAGCTAATTGTTCACGCTCATGCTTCTTTGAGTCGGCCAAATGGAGAGATGATTGGTGGGCATTTGGTAGAAGGCAAAATTTCCGGTACCGGAGAGATCTTTTTTACTCCTTTGACTTCTACTTTGGCCAAAAGCTATGATCAGGAAACCGGGCTTAAGATTTTAAGCTAAGTCTAGATTTGAAGAAAACTCAAGATTTTGGTATACTACGATTTGGTTATAATTACACACACTTGGCTTGACTCCTGAGTCCTTCAGCCAAGTGGCGGAAAAAGGAGTCTTGGTGAAAGATGTTTCCTTAAAAGAGCTACTTGAAGCTGGTTGCCATTTTGGCCACCAGACTGCCCGTTGGAACCCCAAAATGAAGCAATATATTTTTACTGCCCGCGATCGGATTCATATTTTTGATTTGGTGAAAACTAAAGAAGGTTTGGAGGCCGCCTCCGCTTTTGCGAAAGCGACGGCCGCCGAGGGTGGCCAGATTATTTTTGTGGGTACTAAAAGACAAGCAGTCGATATTGTCAGAGAAGCAGCTCAAAAAGTGAATATGCCTTTTGTAACCGAGCGCTGGGTCGGAGGCTTAATTACTAATTGGGAGCAAATCAAAAAAAGACTTAGTCGTTTGGCTGATTTGAAAGCTGGTCGGGCTGAAGGCAGATTTAAGGACAGGACTAAAAAAGAAAGAATTTTGATTGACAGAGAAATTGCCAAGCTGGAGAGAATCTTTGGTGGAGTTTCCGGACTTAAAGGCCTGCCGGCAGCCATTTTTGTGACTGATGCTCGCAAAGATGCCGGTGCTTTAAGAGAGGCTGAAAGACGAGGAGTAAAAACAATTGCCATTGTTGATACCAATGCTAGTCCTGATGATGTTGATTATGTAATTCCGGCTAATGATGATGCCAGCAAGTGCCTGGAGTTAATTGTTGGGGCGGTTGCTGGGGCGGTTGAAGAAGGATTGAGCGGAAAATCAAAACCTAAAGCAGAAAAGAAAACTAAAAAGAAGAAAGGAGAAGAAAAATGAATATTAGTATTGAGAAGATTAAAAGCTTAAGAGAAAAATGCGGGGCCGGCGTTTTGGAATGCCGCCGGGCATTGGAGAAAGCCAAGGGAGATGAGAAAAAAGCCTTGGAAATTTTAAAGAAAAAAGGTTTGGAACTGGCCGCCAAAAAAAGCCAAAGAGAGGCCAAGCAAGGAGTAATTGAGTGCTATTCTCATGGTAATGGCCGGGTAGTTAGTGTGGTGGAGCTTTTAACGGAAACTGATTTTGTGGCGCGGAATAAAGAATTTAAGGAACTGGCTCATGAGCTGGCGATGCAAGTGGCGGCAATGAAGCCTAAGAATATACAAGAGCTTTTAGACCAGGAATATATTCGCGACCCTTCCAAGAAAGTCGATGACTTGGTAAAAGAGGCTATCTCAAAAATTAGGGAAAATATAAAAATCGGCCGAATTGCCAGATTTGAATTGGGCGAGTAAATTCGGGTAAAATAGGATTATGGTGGACTTTACTGATACCGAATCTTTAATGGCCAAGGGAGTCGATCACTTCAAAACCGAGTTGGCAGCGATTCGAACTGGCCGAGCAGTGCCGGCTTTAGTAGAAAATATTGTTGTTAATGCTTATGGTGGGGCTCAAAAACTAACAGTTAAGGAGTTGGGAACAATTACTGCCCAAGACGCGCAAACCCTGGTAATTCAACCTTGGGACCAGACAGTTATTGGTGAGATTCGTCAAGGAATTTTGTCGGCTAATGTGGGTTTAACTCCAGTAATCGATAATAATCTTATCAGGATTACCGTTCCCTCCCTGACTACAGAGAGAAGAGAAGAATATGTCAAGCTTCTAGGTCAGAAAATGGAAGAGGCGCGGATTTTTATTCGGGGAGTTCGCCAGGAAAAACTTAAAGAAATAAGAGGGCTTTTTGAGGGTAAAGAAATTTCTGAGGATGAAAAATTCAAGGCCGAAGAAGACTTGCAAAAAGTAACCGATAAATATATTGGTCAAGTAGAAGAAATGGGCGAGAGAAAAGAGCAAGAAATCCTTAGGGTCTAGCTTCATAACCTTCTCAACTTAAATGTAGTATAGCTTACATAACTTTTAGGTAGTTTATGATAGTTTATAGGTCATGAGAATTTTAGAGCTTGAATATTCTCTTGCTTCGCTACAAGCAGCAAGTAGAGAGGAACTTGGTTTACTTTATAAGCAATGGGAAACGAGGTCAGAAGCGGTATTAAAAATTGCCAGAGAATTAAAACTGGAAGACTTCTATCGCCGATGCCTCTCGAGTGAATTAAAAATTTATTGTTTTCCTGTCATAAAGAGGAAGCTGGAATTAATTGCTAATGCTCGGAGAGGATTGGGATTTGAGGATGAATGGGTTGAGGAAATTAGACAGCCACCTGGAAAATTGCAAGAGGAGCTACTGGCAAATAGGGGCATTTTTAGAAGACTTTCTGATGAAAAAATTATTTTTGTTTTAGGAGTGAATATTGGTTATTGGTTGTTAAAGATGAGAGAGACTTCAAAAAAAAGAGAGTCTTTTTGTATTTCTAGACCTGCTTCTGAAAAGGTTGCCGTCCCCTCCCCCAGGTGACCTTATCTGTTTGTAGTTTAACCTACAATTACTGCTTGACTAATACTCCTGTTTTGGTTTAATCTTAAATTGGTTTAAGATGATAGAAAGAGTAATAACAATTAGACAATCGAAGCCATTGTCGGAAAGATTGGTAGGAAAAATGTCGCCGGAATTTTGTTTTGCCCTTATTCAGCTCTTTACTTGCCAGGGTTATGATTTAGAGACTCCTGAAGGCAGAATGGTGGCGAGGGGAAGGGTTTTGAACAGTGAGAGCAAGATTTTATGGGATGTTTCTTCTAAGGCTGGTTTGTGGCAGAATTCCGCAAACCCTCCAATGAGATAAGAAGCCCTATTTTTTCTTTTTAGCCGTGTGTTTTTCTTGGGAGACTCTTAAAACCTTGGGCCGGTTTTTATTAACACAACGAGGAAGGGGCAAAGTAGTCGCCAAAAAGGGAGTCGAGGTTAAGCTGTCAATACAAAGCTTCATGGTTATCTGATATAGCCCTAAAGAAACCAAGTCCTCTTCTTTATAAATTTGGCCAAATTCACCAGCCAGGTGTTCGGCGTCTTGAGCACCAACTACAAAAGAGATTAAGGTGCCGGCATTGCCGAAAATCGCTTTTTGCAAGTCTTCGTCCAATTGGCC
>Ga0307377_10002746_pt1 | contig 20521 bp, 14 predicted proteins | sample TR3MG_FD_202535 | JGI IMG/M metagenome (GOLD analysis project Ga0307377, IMG submission 202535) | Soil microbial communities from Risofladan, Vaasa, Finland - TR-3 | ecosystem: Environmental > Terrestrial > Soil > Coastal area > Acid sulfate soil | place: Finland: Risofladan, Vaasa | collected... | reverse complement strand
CATCTCCCGCAAGACCAGTTCTTCTAATGATTTTTTTTCATTGTAGTATGATTATTAAGTGAATAACCATACAAATTACTAATTTTCAATCGTATCTACCGCCATATGGCGGTTTAGTTCAACTTGTATATTATCTGATAGTTATCACGGTTATCCACCCAAATTGGATGAACAACCCTGAAAAATACAGAGTTATAAATGTTTTAGTTTCAATAGGTAGATATCATTAATGTAAAACAATTAAGATGAAAAATTTGAGAGTTCTGATAGTTATAGCAGGAATATCAATTTTGGGAGTAAATAAATCAGTTTCGCAAGAAATTGCAATAGATAATATGTCCGTAGAAGATCGCCACAGAGCCGGGAGCGAGAATGCGGTAAGAACGGCACAACTTTTCGAAGCCAGAACTTATGTAAGCAATCGGAATGAAACATTGCTTTATCGGTTGCTAAAACCTATTGATTACGACCCCAATAAAAAGTATCCTTTAGTAGTATGCCTCTCTGGATCTGGGGGGCGCGGTACAGATAATATAAAACAAATTGCCGGTTGTTGGCCAGCTCAAATCCTGTCAAAACAAGAAAACAGGAAAAAATATCCTGCTTTTGTTTTTGTACCACAATGTCCACCTGGATTTGATTGGGGAAGGTCTTTTAAAGACGGTAAAAGAGGAGGCCGTTCCAAACCTGGTGGGTCCGATCTGCCAGGTGTCGATACCTTAGTTTTTGAAATCATAAAGGCATTGGAAGATGAGTTTGAAATAGATAAAAGAAGGCTATATGTTACGGGTCAATCAATGGGAGGTTTTGGATCCTGGCATTTCATTCTCACTCATTCGATAACCTTTGCCGCTGCAATACCGATTTGTGGTGGAGGTAATCCTGATCTTGCACAATATATTGTTGATGTCCCTATCTGGGCCTTCCATGGTCAAAAAGATGAAACTGTACCAGTAGATTTTTCACGTAATATGATTGAGGCAATTAAAGATGTGGGTGGAAATCCCCGATTCACTGAGTTTCAAGATGCTGGTCATATCTGCTGGCCTCTGGCTTTCGATACACCGGGATTACTGGACTGGCTTTTTGCACAGAAACTAAAACAATAAAAAAGCTCAATCAGGATTTTCGATTATTAGCTCAATAGGCATTTTCTTAACGTTCAGCCTTTCGCGACGGCTCGCCGTTGATTGATTTTGATTGAGGGTATTTGGGTTGCCATTTGTAAGACAAATGATATATGATCTTATGAGGAAGATATAGTACATTAGGCATATAGAAAATGTAGATGACAAAATAAATTTGACTTTTGCATTTTCAAGCTGTACCTTTAACAATCAAATAATTAACTCACGTATTATTAACAACTAAAGCCTGTATTTATGAAAAGGACTATTTTTTTAAGTCTGATTGTTTTGTTTATTATCGGATGCTGCACCCAAGAAAAGAAATTACCTATCGAAGGGGGATGGAAGTTAGTATATGCAAGTTATCCCTCAAATGAATTAACATTCCCCAACAATTTCACTGGTGCTGGTGTCAAAACCTGGACCTCTGGAACTTTTGTCTTTGCCGGTAAATATCAAATGGATACGGTTACCTACAACAATTATGGCTGGGGTACATTTAAATTATCAGAGGGCAACAGATATGAAGAATCTATTACATATCATCATTTATCTGATTCCTCAATAGGCACCACAATTAAGATGTTTATAGAAGTCAGAAATGATACACTTATTCAAAAGTGGCCTGTGAACGATAATTGGCAACTACCAGAAAAATATAGCTTAGAAAAATATGTAAGACTTAAGTAATAGTATCATAAGCATTCATTATACTAAAAAGTCAAGCCCTCAGAAATCACTTCTGGGGGCTTTGTTTTCGTGCAAAGTGGTTCCTAACAAGTGTCCCTCTGCTTACTTTTTAGGGATCCTCTTAAAGGTATAAGTAACATAGGTGGTTGTTGAATGTTGTCTATTCTCCTAAATACAAATTTGCAATCTGCAACACCAATTCCCCAACCATATCATTGTGTCTATAACCTCATTTTTAATATCAGGGGTACATTAACTAATTCATTTGATACTCATATACTACTTCATCATTTTCCTCTACCCCTGATACAGTTTAAGCTCGGTTGTCAACTCATCAAAGTACTTTAGAGCTAATTGCTCATTGGCAAAACATCTACTACGATCCCTACCAAATTGACCATTAGAAGGTATAGCTTCCCTTTCACCATATTTGTCTTTTCGTATGTATATTATGTCAACCTCATAATGTAACATCTCATCAGTATAGGTATCTCCTATACCATAAAGGGCAACTACTTCATTTCGCTTAATTAAAGTATATGGCAGGCTATTTAACCTGAATTGTGTCTTCAGTGTTTTCATTTTTATATATTATTAAATTGTTATGATTATTCCGGTATATACTAAGTTCTTAACCCGGAATTGACTGACACGAAATGTGCAGTACAATTGTATACGTTTGACAGACAACAAGGTTACATAAAATACACTATAATAGCACATTAAGTAGCATGTTCCAAGTTGCAATATATCCCAGCTATATATAGGAAAATATCGATTATGCAACTTGGGATTTTGGGAAGAATAAAATAAAGTTGTTTAGAATATAAGTAAGGTTTAATTTTGGTTACTGGAATTAAAAGTCAAGAAGAACTTCTTTTAACAAAATTCCATATAAAAGAGCACTCATTGTTCACATATAAACAATTAGGGTGCATTGGCTTGTTTCAACACCAAAACTTATAAACTCGTAATAAAAAATTTCCTTGGTTATTTACTAATAAAGATCGACATGAAACAATACTTCCGAATTCTATTCTGGTGTTGTTTGCCATTGTTATTATTTAACACAACCAGTTTAAACGCTCAGACAAATCCAAAATACTATTACGTTGCACCAGATGGCAATGACTCGAACATGGGGACAGAATCGCTTCCATGGAAGACACTATCTAAAGCTGCTTCGATGGCTACTGCCGGAACTACAGTTTTTATAAGGCAGGGCACCTACAAAGAACGACTCGTACCTTTGAACTCCGGTACGGCAGAAGAACCTGTAATATTTGCAGCATACCCCGGTGATACAGTAACTATCACCGGTGTAGAAATGGAACTCCCAACTGAGTGGTATAACGCCGGGCTCATTTGGATTAACGGTTTAAACTATATAAAAATATCCGGACTGAGGGTGATAAACTCTTTAAGCACTGGCATTGATGTTCAGAATAGTAGTTACATTACCATTGAGAAGAATTACGTTGATAGTACTTATGATTCAGGAATACACATTCACTTCAGTGAAAACGTTGTAGTTGAAGCCAATGAGGTTCTTCACGGCGCCATGGTGGTTGATAATGAATGTATTTCCTTTGGCTTGACGAACCTCTTTGAGATAAAAAACAATCGCGTCCACGACGCCTTGAGCATAGGAATTGATGTCAAGGTAGGCTCTTCAAACGGAATCGTGTGCAACAATGAAACATACAACACAGCTACCGGAATCTACACAGATGCATGGAATAGCCATGAGTTCGATATAGATATTTTTGACAACATCTCCCATGATAACACCTTTGGTATTGTTATTGGCGCCGAAGATGATGGGCTGATTGAGAATATCAGAGTACATCACAATAAGGCGTCTAACAATTTTAGAGGTCTCTGGGTTGCTGGAGCGGGCCCAGGATTGCATCCTCTCAAGAATATTAAAGTTTATGCAAATGAGTTTTATGAAAACGGATTTGGCATGGAAATTGGTGGTTACACAGGAACAACAATTGACAGCATCGAAATCTTCAACAACCTGATTTACTATAATAAAAGTACGGGAGTCCGCATCACCCGTTATGACGGGCCGGATGGTGAGTATGTGATGCAAAACCTAGCGATAATGAACAACACCATCTGTGGAAATGGCACAGTGGGAAATGGGTGGGATGCAGATAATGGAGGGATTAATATCTTCAACTTCTTACCTGAGAACATAATAATTCAAAACAACATTTACAGTGAGAATACCGTCGGTACAATTCATGTTTCGCCAGAGATCCCATCTGATAGTGTCAATATTGATTACAATTTCTTTGATGGATTCCAGAATCTTGTGGACGAAAGGGCAGGAACAAACGCCGTATATGGAAGCCCGTTGTTTGTTGATAATCTGAATTATAATTATCATCTGCAGGCAAATTCACCCGCAATTGACAAAGGGGATCCCGATCAGCAATATAACGACCCGGAAGATCCGGGAAATCCAGGCTTTGCCTTGTCCCCTGCACTGGGAACCGTACGAAACGATATGGGAGCTTACGGTGGTCCATTCGCATCTTCCTGGGATCCAAAATCGTATGCTTCGATACTTCCGGCTCCGGCACAGGTTTTCCCCTACAACACTTCAGCTGACGTTCCCACTACTCTTTTGCTGGGCTGGAATGGTCCATTTGGTGCAACATCTTACAGGCTACAAGTCTCGACAAGTTCCGGTTTCTCAACAATGGTCATTGACTCAAGCGACATCAAAGGCTCGTCCTGCGCGATCATGGAACTTGTGAAAAATACGCAGTATTATTGGCGGGTCAACGCTTCTAATGCGGCAGGAGCAGGTTCATTTTCAGGTACATGGAGCTTCACAACAGCCTCTATAACAGGAATTAATGATCAGATCTCAGATGAAAAAGTCAGAATTTATCCTGTTCCGGTTGATGGTATTCTTAAAATTAATGGTATTGATAAAGAGTTTACAACTATTTCAATTTTATCACAAGAAGGTAAATTGTTAAAACAAATAAAAGGTACCGAAATTCAGGAAATAGATGTAAGTGAATTACATACGGGTGTTTATTTAGTAAAGATTTCAAATTCGCATACAGTTATTACAAAGAAGATTGTGAAGTTATAATTCTGTGAAGTATAATAAATTTCTGAAAACAATAACAAAGGGTTTATGGAATAAGGATTAAAAGGTTATACAAACCCATTTTACAAATAACAATACCCAATTCCCCAACTAATTCCAATTTCTTTATATTGCAGTATATCAATCATATACAATATAACTACAATCATATTTAAGGCCATTTCTAGCCTGTTTAAGACAAGATCTCCTATTCATTAGTATCTACGTAGAAACACGATAATACCTCAAATAGCTTAAAAACATCTATATATGATATCTGATTCAATTGCATATTGTTATAAATATTTATATATCAATATATTAATAATATACGTAAGCTGTCTGGTTGTGAGGTTCAAAATAAAATTGCTTTCAGTAAGACAAAGGTTTAATTTTGTTAGGGATACAGGCTCAACATTGAAGAATGAGTAAAATCATATTTGCAATATGGCAAGCATAATACCGGGCTACGAATATGACATATTCATCAGCTATCGACAAAAAGATAATAAAGGCGATGAATGGGTTACGGAGTTTGTTGATGCTCTGAAGACTGAACTTGAATCCACATTCAAAGAAGATATAAGCGTTTATTTTGATATCAATCCTCATGATGGACTGTTAGAGACCCACGATGTTGATGCTTCACTGAAAGAGAAATTGAAGTGTCTTATTTTTATTCCCATAATCTCACGAACATATTGTGATCCAAATTGTTTTGCCTGGCAAAATGAGTTTTGTGTCTTTAATAAACTGGTAAAGGAAGATCAGTTTGGAAGAGATATAAGACTTGCCGGAGGAAATGTGGCAAGCAGAATATTGCCGGTTAAGATAAATGATCTTGATCCGGAAGATAAGACTTTGTTAGAAAATGAACTGGGAGGAGTACTCAGGAGTGTAGAATTTATTTATAGATCTGCAGGAGTCAACAGGCCTTTAAGAGCCCATGAAGATCATCCCCAGGACAATTTGAATAAAACATACTACCGTGATCAAATCAATAAGGTAGCTAATGCAGTTAAAGAGATTATTACTGCAGTAAAGAAATATGACTGGCAGGATGAAGAAGTTTCAGCGGAGGTTATAAAAGCTAAACCTCAATCCCTAAAAAAATTGAAAGCAAAAATCATTATAGGATCTTCATTAGTATTGGCTTTGATTGTACTTGGATATTTCTTTATTCCTAAACTATTTCAATCCTCCGAACATGTTGCAAAATCCATTGCAGTATTGCCTTTTAAATTGCTAAGTGACCAACCTGATAAACAATACCTGGCTGATGGCATGATGGATGCAATTACGCTTCATCTTTCAAAGATCAGGGATTTGCGTGTGGTGTCCAGGACAACTGTAGAACAATATCGTAATACAACCAAAACAGTACCTCAGATTGGCAAAGAACTCGGAGTAGAGTATCTGCTTGAAGGAAGTTTTCAGGAGGATGGTGGTATTGTCAGGTTAATTGTTCAGTTGATCAAAGCCAGTGAAGAAGACCATGTTTGGGCTGATCAATATGACCGTAACTGGAAAGAAGTTTTTACAGTGCAGAGCGAAGTGGCTCACGCTATTGCCAATGAGCTGCATGCTATAATTACTCCGGAGGAAAAACTGATCATTAATACCAAACCAACCTCTGATATGACAGCATATGATTTTTATCTGCGTGGTAAGGATTACTACAACCGCAGTTTTAGTGAAGAGGATCAGAGATATGCAATACAGATGTTCGAAAAAGCACTTGAGATAGATTCGAGTTTTGCATTAGCATGGGTAGGTTTGGCAACAAGCTCCAGAATTTTATTCACTTTTAATTATGACAGAAGTGAAAAGAATTTGTCAATGATAAAAAAATACCTGGATAAAGCTTTGTCGCTGGTGCCTGATTTAAAGGAGGTGAAGATTGAAGAAGCCGGCTATTATAATGAGTGCAAACACGACTATTTAAAATCACTTCAGATATTGGAGACACTAAAAACCGAATACCCTAATGATGATGTGATTTATTTTTGGATTGGTCTTGGGTACGTAAAGATTGGGGAAATCAGGAAATCACTTGATTATTATAATCATGCTATCTCATTAAATCCTGCACCATGGAAGTATTGGTGGAATGCAGCAATTGCATTTGGGATTCTTCGTGACTATACAAATTCTGAAAAATATTGCTTACAGGCAATTAATGTAAATCCTTCCAATCTTAGCCTCTACGGTCAATTATTTAATGTATACATTCTCCATGGTCAGATACAAAAAGCAAGGAAATTTCTAAAAAATAACGAAAAATCTTTCGATTCAAAGGCCCTAAAATTATGTCAGGCACAGTTGGAATTAATTTCCAGGAATTATAAAGAGGCCATTGAAATTACCCAGTCAATATCTGAGGACTTAATTAATGCTAATAGTCCCCTTTTCCCTTTAAACGTAGGTTTTATATACCGGGCAATGCACAATAATGCTATGGCAGTCAAGCATTTTGAAACAGAGAGAAATTTCCTTCTTGAGAAAATTAGTGAGTCAGGAGATGATTCTCGTCTTTATGGATCACTTGGAATTGCTTATGCTGGTTTAGGCATGAAAGAGGAGGCCCTGAAGGCAGGGAAAAAAGCCCTGGATATCCTTAATTTCGATATAGATATACTTAATGGATTTCAATCTGAAATGAATATGGTAAGGATCTTAGTTATGGTAGAAGAATACGATGAGGCTATGATAAGACTTAATAAGATAATTAAGATACATGGTTTTGTATCAGTTGAAATCTTAAAACTTGATCCTTTCTGGGACCCCTTGAGAAATAATGAAAAATTCAATGAGATTATTTCTAATCCAGAATATCAGGTCATTATTAAGGATGATTAATAATTAACAATGCCACCAGACCTCCAACACTCTTTGTTATTAAATGCAACTCACCCTCCCCAATGCCCCAATTATCACAAAATATTGTATAAAACTGTATATCAATAACATACAGTATACTTAAAATCAAAATAGAGGCCATTCCCAGCCCCTTAGAGCCACTATCTCCCCTTCAGTACTACCATTGTCGAAACACCACATGGTCGCAAATCGCTTATAAACAGCTACTTGGAGTATGTTGCGTAGTTGCAATATAACTAACACATACTATATCAGCATATTATTTATGTAACAGTATAGCCTGGGACTTTGGAGAGTGCAAACAAAAATTGTCTTCATTATGATAAAGGATTAATTTAGTGTTATTTGGTTCACAATAAACACATTCATAACTTTACTCATAATGAACAGCTAAAATGGCATGTATTATACCGGACTGCAAAAGCCGGACATCTTTACCATTAAAACGAGAAACTGTGACAGCGAAAATACTACCAACTCTAAAAATAGGTGATCTGGAAATTAATCCTCCCATCATTCAGGGAGGAATGGGCGTTAGAGTATCAGGCTCAGGTTTGGCATCGGCAGTTGCAAATGAGGGTTGTGCTGGTATTATTGCCAGTGTTGGCTTAGGCGCTTATGAGGATTTTTCAGCATTGGAATTTGTCGAGTTAAACAACAATGCATTAAGGGCAGAAATAAGAAAAGCCAGGTCGCTTTCCAGTGGAGTAATAGGCGTGAATGTGATGGTGGTTTTGTCGAACTACGAAGAACTGGTGAAGGTTTGTGTTGAAGAAAAAGTAGATATTATCATTTGCGGATCAGGTCTTCCTTTAGACCTGCCTAAAAAAACCGAAGGTTCAGATATTAAATTAATTCCCATTGTTTCCTCAGCAAGAGCTTTTAATATCATTTATCGAAAGTGGAAACAAAACTATAATAAAGTTCCGGATGCTGTAATCCTCGAAGGTCCTATGGCTGGAGGACATCTGGGGTTCTCTTACGATGAAATTATCAATGATACAGCACCAACCCTGGAGCATTTGGTAAAAGAATTGGTCGATTTTGTGGATACCCTCGAAGAAACTATTCCGGTTATTGCCGCAGGTGGTATATTTGATGGAAATGATATCGCCAAATATTTAAAGATAGGAGCATCGGGTGTTCAAATGGCAACAAGGTTTGTTTGTACTACCGAATGCGATGTTCACAACGATTTTAAACAAGCTTACATTACTTCAAAGAGGGAAGATATTGCCATTATCAACAGTCCTGTTGGATTGCCGGGCAGGGTAATCCGGAATGAGTTTACTCAGAGAGTTTTCAACGGTGAAACAATCCCTTTTAAATGTCCATTTCATTGTTTAAGATCGTGCAATCCACGTACTGCCCCGTATTGTATAGCCAAAGTATTAGCTGATGCTTCAAAAGGCATGCTACTAAACTCATTTGTATTTGCCGGCTCCAATGCATACAGGTGTACAGAAATTGTTTCAGTGAAAACACTCATCAATCAGTTAAAAGATGAGCTAAGTAATTCACTAATGCCTTAAAGTGCTTTAGAACAGCTAATTGAAACATATACTATAATTGCTATATATTCTAACTAATTATATATCTGCATATTAATTATGCGTCAGTAAAGACTGGGAAGTTGGGAAGAGGAAAATAAAATTGGTTTTAAAATTATAAGGTTTAAATTTGACACCTATTATACATAAAATTTAAATTATTAATCATGAGTAACGGGATAGTAAAATTTTTCAATGATCAAAAAGGGTTTGGATTCATCGCCCCTGATGATGGTACTAAAGATTTATTTGTGCATCAAAGTGGATTAATCGATAAGATAACTGAAGGAGATAAAGTAAGCTATGATGTAGAGCAAGGTCAAAAAGGATTGAACGCAGTAAATGTCAAAGTAGGTAAGTAGAATAATATAATATTATTAATTGATTTTCTAGCATTGTATCAGCCTGTCTGTAAAATTGATAGGCTTTTTTTAAGGTTTTCAAAACTGATTTTCCCTAATTAAGAGAGTATTATATATTGATGTTTATTGGCTAACATCGAACCATAATAGTTAGGGTTATGCAATTTGTTTGTCATACTATTTAAAATTCAACATCCCAATTCCAAACATATCACATTGGATATAACCCCATTTTTAATAGCAGAGGTACATTAACTATACCATTTGATATTCTGATATGCCTTCAATGTTTTGTCCTACCCCTGCGATAACTTTTGGTACCCCCTGCGATAGATTTGACGTTAACTTGTCATAGTATTTTAAAGCTAACTTCTTATCCATAAAGCACCGGCTACGATCTCTCCCAAAATCATCATTTTTTGCAATATGCTCCCTTTCACCATATTTATCTTTTCATATGTAGATAATATCAACTTCCCAGTGGAGGATATCATCTGTATAGGTCCCACCTATGCCATATAATGCTACTTTGTCATTTCGTTTCAATAAAGTATAAGGCAGGCCATTCAACCTAAAATGTTCTTTCAGTATTTTCATTGTTGTATGTTATTAAATTGTTATGATTATTTCGGAATGAACTGAGCAGTTAAACCGGACTATGCAGACACGAACTGTGTTGTACTATTGTATACGTTTATCAATTTAGAATGTTACGTAAAACACATAATAACAGCACATTAGGTATTAGGTTTCAAATTGCAATTTATTCTAACTGTATATACTATAATATCAATTATGCAACTCTACTATTTGAGATATTAGGTGGGGAAAAATAAAATTGTTTTTAGTTCAATTTAGATTTAACTTAGATTAAACCGATGATAAGGGAAAAGTAATAGTATAAAATGGTTGTTAAAGAAATATATAAAAGTAAAGTAGCTAAATTATGTCGGTGAAATATGTTTCTATAATATTCATTATTAGTATTATTATGCTTGTTTGTAGTCAGCTCAACGCTCAGGAAACAAAGAGTCATGTTATTAATATGCCTAGTGAAGTTTCAAAGCCTCAAAATCCTACTTCAGAAATTACCTGGGAACCCACCACTTCTATTTTTCTTGAATTGCTGGGTAAGGGATGGTACTCTGTAAATGTTGATTTTAGAAAAAAAGAGACAAGTTCCATTAGTGTTGGACTTCAATATGCTGAAGGTATATGGCCAAGTTTTATTTATTACAGGTTTTTCGGAGAGAAACACAGGCTTGAAACAGGGGGTGGAGTGAGTGGAATAATTAACAATGTCGGTATAGCTGGTATGACGATAAATGGAGTTGTCGGATACAGATATCAAAAAAAGAAAGGATTAATCTTTCGAATAGGGTTTGCTCCATTCTATGCAATACCATTTACTGATGAAGGTAGATTTATGTTTGTTCCATGGGCTGGTATAAGTCTGGGTTATAGCTTCTAAAATGCTTAAATAATACAATTTATGAACCACAAAACTTAAAAAAAGTGGAGCAGTTATATCTATTGCAGGGTTTTCAACCAGAGTTAAGAAAGTTTCTAAGATATAGAATACGAAATATAATGTTGTAATAATGGACTTGGTTCCATGTAGTATCTATAACTACCAGACTCAAAATATCCAACCAGGAATTACATTCAGAATCAGGTTTTAGAAAGTTATTGCTATTCTTCATCCCAATTCTCCAACAATCATCAATTATTATATAATTCAGTATATCAACTATATACAGCATTATCAGAATCTCATTTATGGCCATTTCTAGCCTGTTTAAGACACGATCTCCCTATCAGTAGCTTCCATTGTCGAAACGCAATAATGCCTTAAATCGCTTAATAACAACCAATTAGGACATATTGCATAATTACACTATTCTCTAACTAATTATATATCAACATATTAAATTGCAACATTATAGCCTGGGACTTTGGGACCGGGCTTTTTCATTTCTATTTACTCACTAATCAAACTCATATGAAAACACAACAGATTGATATATCTGAAGTACAGATTATATACTGAACAAAAGTCAAAGCCTCAGACAGACCACAGATTAAATGCTCAAAGGATGCATATGAACTTTTTATGGAAACTTGTGACCAGGATACAATAGAACATATTTATGAGTTTTAACTATTACTATTACCCTGAGCAAACAAAGTTATAGAGATAGCCACAATATCTAAAGGTGGAATAAGCAGCATAGCAACAGGTTAGCCTGGAAAAACTGAAAAAATTGCAGAATTCCAAAAAAATTCGATAAAATCCTTGTGTTATTAAAATATAATATTTTATATTTGTAATATATAAGAAACATATATAATATATTAATATGATATCAAGCGAACTTCTTAAAGGAACACTTAAAACAATAGTACTGAAACTATTGAAGGAGAATGGCCGTATGTATGGTTATGAAATTACCGGTAAGGTTGAAAACCTGACTCAAGGAAAGATAAATCTGACCTATGGAGCGCTTTATCCGGTGCTTTATAAGCTGGAAAGTGACGGGATTCTTATTACAGAATCAGAAAATTTCAATAACCGCATCCGCATTTACTACAGTCTGACCCCAAAGGGGGATTCCATTGTTGCAGAAAAGCTCAGGGAACTTAATGAATTCATTGAGTCGCTTCAACGGATTGTTGAACCCAAAACCGGTTTGAGCTATGCCTGAACTTAGCTTGAATAATATTGACCAGATCAGACATGATATAAGCCGACAGGAGATAACTTTTTCACATCTCCTCGAAAACCTTATTGATCATATATGCTGCGATGTGGAGCACGAGATGCAGACTGGTCTCGTTTTCAGTGAGGCATATCGCAGGGTAAAACAAAAAATGGGATCACGCAGATTAAAGGAAATTCAGGAAGAGACACTTTATGCAGTTGACACTAAATACAGACGTATGAAAAACACGATGAAAATTTCTGGCATTGCCGGCATAGTGTTGCTTGGCTTTGGTGCATTATTCAAGATTCAGCATTGGCCACTTATGGGTACCATGACGACCCTCGGGGCTGTTACTCTGGCATTAGGATTCATACCTTCGGCACTCGGAGTACTCTGGAAAGAGACTCACAGCAGGAAGAAACTATTCCTTTTCATTTCAGCATTTTTGGCAGGGATGCTCTTAATATTTGGTACCTTATTCAAAATACAGCACTGGCCCGGAGCAGGTATTATTATGACTCTGGCAGCACTTTTCGGAATAGTCTTTTTTGTTCCGGCGCTGCTTGTCAGCAAGTTACGTGATCTGGAAAACAAATCTATGAAGCCGGTTTATATCTTTGGTGCAATAGGAATGATCTGTTATGCCGGTGGCATGTTTTTTAAGATACAGCACTGGCCGCTTGCAGGAATATTTATGGTTATAGGGATGATCATTCTCTGCATTATTACTTTTCCATGGTATACCTGGCGTACCTTGAAGGAGGAAAATCATATCAGCTCAAAGTTCCTTTACATGGTAATTGGTTTGCTCGTGATAATTATTCCAGGAACCCTTATCAATCTTAACCTTCAATATTTATTCGAAGAAGGTTTTTATTCTCAACAGGAACAACAGCAGGCTTTGTACGGTTATTTGGCCAGGAATAACAATTCCATGATGACCCGGTATCATGATTCACTTAGTTACTCTAAGATGGAACAGCTTCATGCGAAAACAATCAACCTGCTTACTCTTATAGATGATGTTCAGATAAAAATGGTCCAGGAATCAGAGGGGGAACCGGGCGAACCTGCTTTAAGCCAGGATCTGATCAGGCATACTGAAACAGGGACTGATATTCAGTACAGAAAACTTTCAAGGGCTTTTCATAGAGCTCCTGTCGGGGATTTTCTTGTTCCGGGTTGCAACACAGGTACGGAACTTAATTCGGCACTGACTGAATATAAAAACTATCTATCAGGAATGATCCCCGGTGAAGATCTTCAAAAGTATATAAATCTTCTTGAGCCTTCCTTGTACTTACCAGAAACAATGCCGGAGGAGGGAGCTATATCTTTAATGTCCGGTCTTCATTCACTAGAACTTCTGAAGAACAGTCTACTCGCTGTTGAGTCAAATACTTTAGAAGTTATTGCAAGGCACAAATAATCGACTTAATAAATGAAATCATGAAGCAAAAAATGTACATATTAGGTGTAGTTACTGTCCTGATTATTTTTGCAGGCACCATTTTTAAGGTGAATCACTGGCCCCTTGCCGGATTCATGATAGTTATAGGATTGCTTACCCTGGTTCTTGTTTTTCTTCCTATAGCATTAACAGATCATTATAAGGCGGTGGGAAACAGACAGAATTTACTTCTTCATATAGTAACATGGCTGACCTGTTTTGTAGTATTCACCGGAATACTGTTCAAAATAATGCACTGGCCTTTTGCAAATACTATACTTACTATTGCCCTTATTTTTCCCTATGTGGTTTTTCTTCCGGTTTTTTTAGTCACCACTTCGAAGGACAAGAACTTTAATATTTATAATACGGTTTTCGTTCTTCTGCTCCTTGCAACCAATTCCGTTTTATCAGCCATGCTCTCATTGAATGTATCTGCTGAAAGGATCAATGACAGTTATAACCTTTCAAGGCAATATAATCAGGTTGGAAGGATTCTGGACCTGCTTCCGGCGAATGATTCAAAATCGCAGGTTGTTCTGAAGATTGATGAAGCCTTAAAGGTCGTGGATGAGTATAAGAATTTGATTCTTAGATCTGAAGATATGACCCCTGAACAATATAATGACGCAGGAAGTTTATTGAGACCTGATCTGAGGGGAGCTGCAATACAGAAATTATCAACAACCGGAAATGTAAAGGTTGGAGAAAAGCTTGACAACACCCTTAAGGCACTTGTTAAGGAGATTGAAAAATGCCCGGAATGTGAAGAGCTGACCAAAGCAATCCCGGCAATTCTTGATCTTAGGCAGCAGTATGAAGATGAGCCGTTGTTGATATGGCATAATATAACTAATACCCTGTCATGGACGTTTATTTATCTTGAGGGATTGGAAACAAACCTGAAAATGATCAAAACAACCTTGTTATAATCATTAAACCTGATTCTTTGAGTTATTTTTATTTATGAAAGTGTGTTAATGTAAATTGCCTGACCCCAAAATCACTCATTTCACACTCCCAGGTAACTTGGGACATATTTACATAATAGCTTAAACCTCAGAAATGTTTAAGCTATGTTTCAGCTGATACAAACAAAAAGCCTCGATATTATTGTGCATCAAGGCTTTATTTGTTTTTGTAATTTAGAAAGTATATATATTAATTGTTGCAACCATGTTGCAACCTGCATTAAATAAAAAAGGAGTCAGATTATTCTAACTCCTTGATTTTCATTTGTGGGGGTTGACGGATTCGAACCGCCGACCCCCTGCTTTATCAGGCAGGGGATCATCACATGAAGCCAGAAAGTATGAATATGAATTATCGAACTACTATTCTTATAAACATAGGCCGATACATGATTTTAAAAAGCAATTTTTCAGTGGATGGTCTAATGACTATTATCAATGGATGACATTTGATTCACTCATGATGTATGCCGTCAAAGAATACCTGCAAAAAGGAGTAGTTGAATCAGAACCTATCAAAATAAATAATAAGAAGTTTGTTACAGATACAAGTAAATCATTTGTAGAATGGGCAACCTCCTTTGATCTAACCATTAATACGAAGCTTGCCAAAAAGACATTATTCAATGACTATGAAAGCTATTGTGAAGACACTCCAGATTGTGATATCCGATTGTTTGGATCTTGGTTAAAGGTATATGCTGGATATAATAACCTTATTCCTGTTGAAGCACATTCAGGAAGTGTAAGATATATTGAATTCCGACCAAAATAGACCAAAAATGGGCTATGTATATACCTTATTTACAAGGACTGGGCGCATTGGGCGGAAATATTGTATTATTTATACAAATAGAATTCACTTTTTTCTGTATATTAATATTGACTTGATCGTCCACTGAGACCAATGGCTGATAATCAATTCATTACATTGTCCTGATTTTCCCATTATTTGACCAATAAGACCAACTTTTGTTCAAAATAACAAATTTTAAGTAGTTGAATTTTTTTAATGGACAAGCCTTTATATAGTCTTTCAGGATCAAAATCCATATGACAACTATAATCAAGTCCAATAATTCATAAAAGTAAGATTATCCTCAAACAACTTAAACCGTGGTGGTTAATCATTTTATGAAAGACTGCATTAATCCTTTCCCCCGCATTTTACCCTTCTAACTCCTAAAAATGTTTCTCAGGTATTTAAATAAAGAATATACTTTATATGCTTATCCCTGTCCTTGAAAGTTGTACACTGCAAACTGAATAATCTCACTCCACAATCAGCTTCCTTGTAGCCGTAAACTCTTTAATAGCCAGGTTAATAATATACATCCCCTTTGACTCTCCAGACAGATCAATCTGACTCATGAAATAATCTGTTGACTTGTCAAATTTAATATTCAACACTTTGCTTCCAGTTTGATTGAGAATATCTATTAAAAGATCACCGAAAATGTTGTTATCCATTTCAATTGTAAACATTCCAGGAGTGGGATTGGGATAGATTTTTAGACCTGAGAAAGGATCAGCTTCTTTTATTCCGGTTATACCAGGCGGGATCATGATAGTGTCACTTATTGTAAAACATGAGTTATCATTTGAGATGCTTACATTGTATTTTCCAAGATTCTGGTTAGCAAAATATATATATCCCTCTGCTCCGAGAATAAGTTTCCCATTAAAATACCATTTATATTTTGCAGCATTGTATATACTGGAAGTCAGATACCAGACAGTCGGTCCTTTTACACTCAATACAGGTTTCGGAGGTGCATCTTTGAACACTAATAGGATTGAATCAGATGCTTGTGTACATTCCCCTGACTTAGCCTGGACATAATAATATCCTTGTTCCAGGAATCCTTCAATAAATGTTGAATTACCAATTGGTGCACCATTTCTGAACCACTTATACGAGTAATTCGTCTCAGGATTTTTTATACTGAGCCTGACGGGAGTCTCTCCTAAGCAAATTCCTGGAGTATATCTGCCGGAATCAATTAATGGTTTAGATGGTACTGGTACGTTTATCAACAGGGAACTTCCGATACCTGACCCGCATGAATTAAATGGTGTAACATACAGAGTTCCTGAAGATGCATCATTACCGAAGTTCATAACAATCTTACTGGTGAAAGTTGTTTCGCTTGAGCCATCCGGCAGATCCCATACATAATATGTTGCCCGATCTGATTGAGCAATAGAGTACAATACGTTCGACTGGCCTCTGCATACAGATGACAATCCGGATATTGTACCTGTCGGGGCTGGCACCTCATCAACAATAACAGGGAACACTATTTCAGGTCCTGTACCGCACGAGTTTACACCGGCAACTTTCAGATCACCCGAAAAGGCATCAGGACCAAAACTCAGAGATACACTGTTTGTTGAATTTGACCCTGTTACTCCGGGAGGAAGGGCCCATAAGTAAGAGGTAGCACCGTTTATAGCTGTTACAGAATAGGCGACATCAGTCTGATTTTTACAGACATTAGACAGGCCTGTTATTGCCCCGCTTTCAGATGGTACGCTGCTTACAGTTACCGGCAAGGTCGCGGCCACACCGTCACCGCACATATTATGACCCCTGACGGCAATCTGATCGGTAACCGGAGATGAGCCATAGCTTACCATTAATGAATTGATCGTGCTTGTGCCTGAGGCTCCAAGTGGCAATGACCAGATATAGTAATCGGCATCAGTAATTGAAGCGGTGTTGTATCCAATATTTATGCTGCCAGTGCAGACTTTATCTTCACCCGTTATTGTAGTTGCATTTCCGGGATAATTCTTAACGCTTACCAGGAAAATTTTAATTGGTCCGGAGCCACAAGTATTTTTGCCTTTTACTGTTATGTTTCCTTCGACAGAATTGGAAGCAGTGGAAAGGTTGATTGTATTTGTGGTACTGGTGCCTGTGAAACCTGAAGGGAAGCTCCATTCATAGCTGGTTGCGTAATTGATAGGTGGTACTATAAAAGTGTAATTGCTGTTTTTGCAAACTATCGGATCGCCTGTAATGATACCAGGAGATACCGGCAGAGGATTAACGGTCAATAGAGCTTCGCTGCTGGTTGCGTTACCCGAAGTATTGCTTACCACACAATAATATTTAAGTCCATTCAGGCTTGCCTGGATACCGGTGAGGGTCAGTGTGGCAGTAGTTGCACCTGAATAGACTCCTTCATTTGTGATGATTGCTCCCGAGTTTTGTTTCCACTGGTAACTCAGACTTGTTCCTGAAGCAGTCACTGAAAATGAGGTTGCCAGGTTTTCGCATATTGTTACCGGATTTGGATTTCCTGTAATGGATGGAGGGGCAATTGCTGAAATGGCTGTTAACGGATTATTGGTAGCTATAGTTGAATTATAATGTGTAAAATCAGGACTAAAATTATATTCGCAAACCTGGAATCTATATGTAGTGTTAGCCTGTAATCCATTAATTGATGCCGAAGTACCTGAACCATTATAAACACAATACCATCCTGTGCTTCCTATCTGATCTCCTAATCCATATGTGGCATTGGGCAAATAAGTAACATTTACATCTGGGGTACAAGTACCAGTACTTGCTTGTTTGACAAACAAGGCACATTGATTCCCGTTTCCTCTGGTCCATGAGACATTTACACTTTGGAATGTGGAATTACTTTTTGTTAAATTACTCGCCTGTGTGGCTGGACTGTAATCTGTATAGTGCAGTATTACACCCTGTGCTCCAGATGTCCATCCCATAGTTTTTCCAACGAATCCTACACTCATTAAACTGTTCGCGGTATGGCTATTTTCAAGAGTCCATGTTACTCCTCCATCAATTGTTTTACGGATACTTCCACCAAGACTCCAATCCCCCCCAACAACCCACCCGTTATTTTTATCAGTAAAAAAGATGTCATAAAAATATTCAGAGGAAAAAGTTGCGACAGCAGTCCAGGTGGATCCTCCGTTGGATGTTTTGAATATTTTCCCATCCGTTGTACATGTCCAGCCAATATTGGCATCAAGGAATCTCAAATTATATAAATTACCCGTAGTACTTATTGTCTGACTGGTCCAGGTTGTACCACCATTTGTTGTCTTCTGGATTGTGTTATTTCCTGAAATAATCCATCCGATATTGGCATCCTGAAAATATACAAAAAGTTGATGAGATGAACCAACAGATTGAGGCGTCCAAGTTGAACCTCCGTTTGTAGTTTTCAATAATGTACCATAGTAACCTGCGATCCAGCCAACACTTTCATTCAAAAAAAAGACACTATTTAGTCTGTTGGTAGTATTACTGGTTTGAGCTGTCCAGGTACTACCTCCATTGATTGTTTTTAAAATTGTCCCATGGTCACCAACAACCCATCCTATATCTGAATTTATGAATTTGACTGCCCTGAGATAGTATGGATAATTCTCTAATAGGATCGTCCATTTATTTCCTCCGTCCAATGTTTTTACAACTCCTCCGCTTCCACTATAAATTCCACCCGCAGCATATCCTGTGTTTGCATCAACAAAACACAGCTTCTCCAATGTAATAAAAGTCCCAGTTGTTGAGGAAGTCCATGCTGAACCTCAATTGTTTGTTTTGTATATTCCTCCTCTACCAACCGCTAAACCTGATGTTGCATTAGAAAACCATAATCTATTAAAACTAACACTTGAATTATTAAATTGCACTATCCAGTTTGTTCCACCATCAGTTGTTTTTGCAATATGATCATCGATATTAAACCACCCTGTATTTGCATCAACAAAATAAAGACTGGTCAGGTTTTCTAAAGGGAAACCGCTTGATTGTGGAATCCAAGTGGAACCACCATCCACAGTTTTAATAATTGTCCCTTGCAATCCACTTGCCCAGCCGATGGAAGTATTAATAAAGAAAACAGCGTAAAGATCACGTATTATTCCATAGGTTTTTGCTGTCCAGGTAGCACCTCCGTTTGTTGTATTCAGCATCGCACCTAAACGTCCGACTGCCCAGCCATTGTTTGCATCAATGAAAAAAATATCGAAAAAATCAGTAGTCGGGAATATTTGCTGAGTCCAGTTATCTCCTCCGTCTGTAGACTTTACTATTACAGATGATTTATTATAAATATCCCCTAATGCCCAGACTGTGTTCTTATCAATAAAATGTAGATCCCTTAAATTTAATGTAGTGCCACTGGTTCGGCGAGTCCATGTTGTACCCCCATTTGTAGTTTTCAGAATTGTCCCACTATCACCGGCAACCCACCCTGTATTTGCATCAAAAAACTTGACACCTTTTAAACAAAAATTGGTGCCAGAATTCAAATTTGTCCAGGTATTTCCTCCGTTCACTGTATTTATGATACAACCTCCGGCCCCTACCGCCCAGGATATTTCTGAATTGGGTAAAGAATATACATCATACAAAACTTCACTGGTAGGAAGTGGGTTTTGTACTTTCCAGAATCCTTGTGCTTTAGAATAGTTCGGAATGATAAACAACGCAAAAATCAATACCAGGTTTGAAATTTTTGCTTTCATCTCTTAACCTTGGTTAGGGCTTTTAGAATCGTTTACAAAATATACTCCAATTTCAAATTATATGCAAATTTATTTTTGCTAGTCATGTTTATAGACAATATATAGGAATGGGAAGTTTTTACCTCAACTCCCTAGGGAAACTAAATTGCTTATT
>Ga0307377_10002745_pt1 | contig 20523 bp, 18 predicted proteins | sample TR3MG_FD_202535 | JGI IMG/M metagenome (GOLD analysis project Ga0307377, IMG submission 202535) | Soil microbial communities from Risofladan, Vaasa, Finland - TR-3 | ecosystem: Environmental > Terrestrial > Soil > Coastal area > Acid sulfate soil | place: Finland: Risofladan, Vaasa | collected... | reverse complement strand
TTCTATTAGCGATAATGGTCGAGGTATACCATTGGAAAAAAATGTCCCAGTGACAATTTCAACGAAACTATTTTCTGGTGCAAAATTTCAAGATAATAAATCTGCATATAAAATCAGTTCTGGACTTCATGGAGTTGGATTAGTTGCAATAAATGCTTTATCAGAAAAATATATGGTAGATTGTTATAGAGATAAAAAACACGGATTCTTTTATTTTGAGAATGGTAAATTAAAGAAGAGTAGAATTATAGATTATAATGGTCAGGCTCCATACTCAACTAAAATAGAATTTGTTCCGTCTAAAAAATATTTTGAAAGCAATCAAATAAATTTAGATAGAATAAGAAAAAGACTAACAACCGCATCCGCAGAATTAAATTCTGATATGTATTTTGTCATGATGGTCGGTGATAAGAAAGAAGTATTTAATCGTACTAGATTAGATCATTTTAAAGCGGAGTGTGATATACCAGCTGACAAACCATTTGAACCAATTATATTATCAGCTACAAATAAAGAAGAAAAGTTTGAAGTAATGTTTGGGTATGTGGACGATGGAGTGAAGGGAGCAAAAGTTGTATCATCTGTAAATCTGTTACCAGTTGATCGTCTTGGAACACACTATAATGTTTTTATAGATACTTTAAAAACATTTTTTCTATCTAAAGCAAAAAAATATGGTTTTAAATTTCTAGGTGCTGATACTGTTGTTGGTCTGAGAGCATATCTCGTTCTTTATTTAATTGAACCAAAGTTTTCTGGACAAACCAAAGAAAGATTAGCAAATAGAAAAAGTGATTTTGATAAATATGTTAAAATATTCGACAACACATTAGAAGCTTGGTGTGAAAAAGATCCAGATGCTGTTAAATCTTATTTGGAGAAATTTGAATTATATAGAAAGAAAATAGAATCCAAAAATTTGAAAAAGCAAGATACTGGTGGTCGGAGAGTATCTACTAAATTTACAAAATTAAGAGATTGTACTAAACCACATGGTGAGCTTTATATAGTTGAGGGTGCTAGTGCTGGAGGTTCAATAATTCAATCAAGAGATCCATCAAAACATGCCATACTACCTCTTAAAGGAAAATCTATACCAAATATCACATCAGCAAAAAATATTTTAAATAATACAGAAGTTGGTGAACTGATAATGGCTTTAGGAACTGGTGTTGAGCCACATTTTAATATAAAGAATTTGCGTTATGATAAAATAATATGCGCCACTGATGCTGATCCAGATGGATCTCATATAGCATGCCTGTTGACGATGGTTATAGCAATCCTGACACCAGAAATTATAAAAGCTGGAAAATATTATGTTGCTAAAACTCCTCTATTTGCTATAAATGAAAAAAGAACGTTTAAACCATTATGGACTAAAAAACAATTAGAGAAAGCTCGAGAAGATGGCAGAACAATTTCCAGATTTAAAGGTTTGGGAGAATTAAATCCAAATCAATTGAAAATATGTTTATTGCAGGAAAGCACAAGACATTTTCAAAAAATTACATATACAGATAATATAGATGAACTATTAAAACTATTTTCCAATGTAGATTCTAAAAGAAAATTGGTTTCGTAAAAATTAGATGGGGCCTAATCGGCCCCGTCATAAAGGAGAAAGTTATGAAAATATATTTTGGGCATTCCAGAATAACGTATAATACACAAATGGAATTGGATGCTATATGGGTGATATTATTGAGATATCCAGAGTGTCAAATAGTTAATCCAAATATACCAGAGCACCAGAATGACTGTATGGCGTCTATTAAAGGTGATAAAACTCCAGGAAAAGAAATAGGTTATTTTTTGAAATTAACAGATGATTGTCATATCGGATGTTTCTTTCAATATTATCCTGGGAAGTGGAGTGCTGGTTCAGCAGCAGAAGCTAATTATATGTTAGAAAGTGGAAAGAATATATATCAAATAGATATAATAAACAAAACACTAACTCCAATATTAGCACCAGTGGAAGCATATACATTTAAAGAAACCTTAGACAAATTAGTTTCACATGGAATACGAGAGTATATTGTGTAGGAGAGGTATTGTGATTAGAAAAATAAGAGATATTTGGTATGATTTTAAAAACGGAATAAAAAATTTAATTATATGGTTTCCAGTTGTTTGGAGTGATAGAAATTGGGATCACGTTTATATTTATAGAATTTTAAGACATAAACTTCACTTAACAGAAATGTTAATACGAAATCACGGAATACACCTATATCATATAAGAGATGCCAATAAAATTAAAGTTTGTATTAATCTTTTAGATAGATTAATAAATGACGAATATCATGTAGGAGCTTTTAAAAGACATCACGAAAAATGGGGACATGGAAAATTTCTTTGGGAAGATATTGATGACGATGAAGATTGTAAAACCCTTAAAATCGAATACCCCAATGTAAAAAATTCTAAAGACGAACTTCAAGAAAAGAAAGATTTTTCACGATCTTCAAAACATGAAATTATGCTTAGAGAACAAGATTTAGATTATCTTTTTAAACAAATGAGAAAACGCATTCAATCATGGTGGGACTAGTGACTAGTAAAGATTTTTACATTAATTCTTATTACATGTGTGGCGTGAAGTCGCAAGATAACATATTTGATTTAGATGATACAATTTTTAATTGTTGTGACTTCATGTGCTTTGAAAATGCTATTAAAGCGTATATTAAACCTCTATCAATAAAAATGCATCTATGGCCATGGGAATGGCATGATAGTTCATTAACCGATGAGGTATATATCTATGACATAGACACAGATAGAATTTTATATGGAACGAGCTCAATGAAAGAATTCTTCGATGCTAAATTGATTAGAAAAGAACAATCTTTACAAGGATGTGAAATATTTGATTTTAAATTTAAATTTCCTTTAATGTATCACAGACAATAAAAATATGGGATTACAGAATGAAAATTACTAAAATTGCTAGAGATAGTGAAGGTAAAATAATGTGGGTTAAAGGAAGAACTGACATATCTCCATTAACATACAGAGAATGGGTGGAAGGTTCAGACATGAAATCTGGGAGCATTGTTAAAAATAATATAAGATATATTCCACCTTTTATTTTGAGAGAGGAAAAAATAGAGTGAAAATATTTATACAAGAAAATTATAAAAGCTATGGTCAATATTCAAATTACAGAAACTTCCCTATGATTACTGATGGATTAAAACCAGTTGAAAGGAGAGTTTTGCTATCGGCATGGAAAATAGCAAAAGATAAATTTGTTAAATCGAGGCAGGTAGATGCTTACACTATAGGACATTATCACCCACACGGGGAGACCTATGGGACAATTGTTACTTTGGTTAAACAAGGTTTATTGATTGGTCAAGGAAACTTTGGAACAAGTGTGGGGTGTACATCTGAACCACCAGCAGCACCAAGGTATACGGAATGTAAGTCTTCCCCGAAGGTGTTAGATATGGCATTTAAATATGTTAAATATGTCGAATGGGTGACTACAGAGTTAGATGATAAAGAACCACTTTATTTACCGACAATGTTTCCTATATGTTTACTTGGAAATGAATACACACAGGGAATTGGGTTTGGATATAAAACACATATACCGTGCTATTCTAAAAAAGATCTTAAGAAACGTTTGATGTGGTTATTAAAGATTAGAAAAACTGAACCGATCATCCGCCCAAAAACAGATTGCAAAATATTAGCAAAAAATAATGATCTAAAACAATTGTTGACGAGTGGAGAGGCAAAGTTAGATGTAGAAGGTATTATCGAAGAACAACCACATTTAAATACTGTTTCTCTAAAATCATGGCCTCCAGGAAGACGTTTCGAATATTTACTCAATAAATTTTCAGCAGAGTTATCTGCTAATATGATCGGATACAATGATTCATCAGTGACTACTACAGATATAGTTTTTGATGTAATTCGACAAAGAAATAGAGATACCATTTATCAAGATTTCGTTGAAAAATTGAAAACGTTTCTTGTGGGAGTTCTTTCATTTGATATTATTATGGTGGACGAAAACCATAAAGTGGGAAGAGTATCAGTTGACAATTTATTATTGAACTCATACAACAACTACAAAAAAGCTGTTACGGTTATGCTTAAAACCGAAATAATAAATATCAAATCAATGATGAAAGATTATAAACTTTTATTAAAAATACGACCAGCACTTAAAAAGAACATGTCTGGAACATTAGATATTCAAGAAAAAATTAAAATAATATCAGAGCAATCAAATGTCCCAATCGAAGACGTAGAAAGATTATTGAAATTAAATATAAGAAAATTGTTAACAATGGAATTAGATTTGGTTCCATTAGAAGAAAAGCTCACACAAACAAAAGAAAATTTAAATAATATTGATACATATGTTATTGAACAATATGAATCTATTTAGGAGGGAATATGATTGAAGGAGAATGTTATTTATGTGGAAGTCGAATTCTCGATGGGTGGTCTATATGCTTTCAATGTGTCAAAGAATTGGAAAATACTCCAATGACCGTTTACAAAGAATGCAAAATTGAAATTGCCCACAAAATTGAAGGTCATGAAAAGTGTGGTAATATACATGGTCACACAGTGAAGGTTATTGTTGGTATTCGAGGTATAATGAATCCAGAAAGCGGAATGGTTATAGACTTTAATACTGTAAAACATTATATGCAGAAAGAAATTATTGATAGATTCGACCACAAATATTTAAATGATACAATGCCAATACCAACAGCGGAATTTTTAGCTTTCTTTATATTTAATAAACTTAATTATTCTCCATTGGTAAGTTCTGGACATCGTGTTGTCATGATTCGCGTTCACGAAACAGAAAATAATTATGTTGAATACACTGGTAATGATGATGTATGATATAAAATATAAGTCTGGAATATACATTTCTAAAGCACATCGAAATGAAAAATTCTATAAAGACATAATCAATGATTTAACAAGAGTTATCACTGGATATAATGATGAAGTGAAGGTATGTAGATTTTTCAAAGAAACTGAGAATTATATTTTAATTCCAAGATATTATCCATTACATAAAGTCGGTTTAGGAACTGTTCAAATAAATAGGGAACAGTTCCTGGAAAAACCAGAACAAATTAATATAAAGCATAACATAATTCCAAGAAATGAATTGCAAGAGCGTTCAATAAAAACGTTGATGGGATCAAAAGCTTGTATTCTACAGCTTTCACCTGGAACTGGAAAAACTGTTATCGCAATTTATACAATCGCAGAACTGAAAATGAAAAGTTTGATTTTAGTTCATCTGGAATCTTTAGTCGAACAGTGGAAAGACAGATTATTACAATTTACGAATTTACAAGAAGATGATATTGCGAGGCTCAAATCTAAATCCTTTGAAGAAGACCTCACCAAACCAATTATAATATCCACAGCCCAAACTTTTGTATCATTATTAAAACGACAACCCGATGAATTTTTACACGTATTAAATAGATCCAAAATTGGAATCTTTATATCGGATGAATGTCATACAACTTCTGGTGCTCCAACATTTTCGGATTGTTCCATTTTCATTCCAGCGGTTCATACATATGGTCTAAGTGCAACACCAAAAAGATCAGATGGAAATCTTGATATAATTGAATATCATCTTGGAAAGATTGTTGCATCTGATGATGCTGATGGAGTTATGGGTGCTAGAGTAACTGTTATCTTAATGGATTATGAAATAGATACTCAAAGACGTTATCGATATCTATATTGGAATGAAAAATTTCAGAGAGCGCGATATTTAAATTTAATAAAAAAATCTGAATCATTTCAATCATGTATAAAATTATTATTAAATAAAATAGTTGTCGAAGATCGTCATTCTATTGTTGTTGTAGAAAGAATTGCATTGATAGATCAACTATTCAAAGAATTACAGACAGATAACAAATCCAAATTCTATAAATCAGAACCATTGGAAAAATTACATTATAAAGTAACATTTTCAACTCCAGGGAAAATTAGAGATGGAATAGATGCTCCATTTAAGGATTGTCTCATTATGACATCACCAATATCAAATATTGATCAAATGGCTGGTAGAGTAGTTAGGATTCATCCAGAAAAGAAAACTCCAATTATTATAGATATGGTTGACGTTGGATGTAAAAGAATGAGATCTACATTCTTTTCTAGAAAAAGGTTTTATGAAAAAAGGGGTTGGGAAATTCAATATATAACATACAATAACGGAAACATTAAACCTATTAATGAAGAACTAGCAACAAAAATAATTTCAGGACAACAATAGGAGATAATATGAAATTAGCAATCACGGCTGATGTACATTTTTCAGCATATGCACAAGACACAATTATTGACGGTTATCCAGAAAGACTTGGAAGCCTGAAAAATACAATAACAAATATGATTGAAGAATGTAAAAAGCGTGGAGTGGTGGATATAGCTTTTGCTGGAGATTTGTGTCACAATAAAAGTATTATTCACACAGCTGCTCAAGATGTTATGCTTAACATTTTTCAAGATGTACAATATCAAGATCTAAAATTTTATGTCATTGACGGGAATCATGATCTATCAACAAAAGGGAGTGAATCGGTATCTGCATTGCGATCATTAGAATCAATCTCAAATGTAACTTGGATCTCACATCAATCCAAGGGAGAGATGGGGTATTACACCGATTTAGGTAAAAGAGTTCTATTTGTCCCATATTATCCTGGTATGAAAGAATATTTAGACAAACCATCAACAAAGGCTGATATTCTGATATCACATTTTGGTCTTAATGAAGCAATATTAAATTCTGGAATATCAATTCAATCTCCAATAAAAGCATCTGATTTAAAAAGATTTAAGTTAGTTATCTTAGGTCATTATCACCTTCCTCAACATATGATATATGGAAAGACCAACATTTACTATACTGGTAGTCCAATCCAATTAGATTGGGGTGAGAAGAATGAAGAAAAAAGATTTTTGATAATTGATACAGAAACTTTGGAAGTTGAAAGCGTACCGACAAAGGGGTATAAGAAATATTGTCAATTTGATGTTAATTCTAAAAATAAATCTGAGATAATTCAAGAAGCCAAAAATCTTAGAGATGCTGGGCATCATGTCAAACTAAATACAAAAGAGAAACTGACATTTGATGATGGTATGGAACAAATAAATGTTGTAGAAGATCTTGATGTTGATATAACAAATCGTGGTATTACAGCCAACATGGATGAAACTACGAGACATAAAAAGTATTTAGAAATAAAAGAAATTCCAGAGGAAGAACATAAAAAATATTTAGAAACAGCAAAAAGAATCATGGATTCTACAGAGCTTCCAGAATAAGGAGATAATGTGAGAAAAATAATATTTACAGAAATTGGAATGGAAAATTATGGGCCTTATACCGAACCATTTATTTTGGAATGTCCTGAAAATTCTTTAACACTTATAACTGGACCCAATGGTGTAGGGAAAACAATTAGTTTGGATGGTATGTCTTTCACATGTTATGGCATAACCAGTAAAGGTGAAAGAGGAGATGATGTTGTTAATAACACTGTTGGAAAGAACTGTCACACATGGATAAAGTTTAGAGAAGATGGCGGTGATTCTTATGTTATTGATAGATATCATAAGCATGTTAAATATAAAAATACGGTTCACATAACTAGAAATAATGATGCTAAACCATACAAAGTTGGACATAAGGAATGTGCACCAGAAATAGAAAGATTGATTTGTGATAGAAAAGCTTTTACTAATACGTTAATGTTCGGACAGAAAGTGAAAGATTTCTTTACTGACTTAACTGATACGGATCAAAAAGCTATATTCTGGAAAATATTAGATCTATTAAAGTATGGTCATTTTAGTAAAACTTCATCAAAAGAAATAGAGAAACTGACTAAACAGGTTTATGAAACACTTACTAAGATAGAAGTAGCTAATGGAATAATCGAAAATCTTGAAAAGCATATAGAGACTGAAATACAAAAATCTCAAACATATGAAAAAGATAAGAAAGCAAAGTCGGAAAATCTCCAACAATCAATAGCAGAAATTCAAATCATCATCAATCAATTCGAAGATAGTTTAAAAGCCTTTCAAATTAACGACATCGATGAATTTCGATCAAAATTATTTAAATTGAAAGCTGAATTAGATAAGATTACTGAAGATGCTGGAAACATAAAGAAAACTATTGAAGCAGAAGCACTTCAAAAAGTCAATGAACTCACGGCCGCAAAAAATGAAAAAATAAAAGATATAGGAATAAAGTATCAAGAATTATCCAACGAATTAACGAATAAAAAAAGAGATTTGACTGATGCGTTTAATGAATCCATTCGACTCTTAACAGAAGAAGAATCTATTTTAAATGTTAAAAAGGCTGGAGAAACTGCTCACATACATTCCAATGTAGCGAGAATACTGGAGTTAGAATCAACAAATCTAATTGTTGGTTCTGAATGTCCCACATGCCTAGGTACCATTGAAGATAAATCATTAGATCATATTGCACATATTATAGCAGCATTGAGAGAAAAGGTAGACGTTCACACAAATAATCAAAAGAATTTAAATTTACAATTAAATGACTTATCTCTAAAAAAGAAACAACTTGGAAATGAACATAATATAAAATTATCTCATATCAGTATGGAATTAGAAGAATTGGCTAAGAAAAAAGCTATCGAAATTAAAGAATCAGAAGATAGACTGATAGAAGTAAAACAGCAAATAGCTGATATGGCAAATAACAATTTAAAAGAATCAATCAAAAGTCTTGCAGAAAGCGCTAATTCAAAACAAAAGGAATGTAAAGCAGCTGAAGAAGAATTAAAGAAAGAAGAAGAAAAAGAGAAAAAGATAACCGAGATAAAATTATCTATTGCAAAAAACACAACATCGATGGAGAGTCTCGAAGAACAAAATAAAATATTATTAGAAAAGGACTTTGATGATACTACATTAAAACAATGTAAAACTGATAAACAAAAGCAGCTTAAGATTATTGTAGACTTGAAGAAAAAGACAGAAAAGGTAAATGAGGAGATAAAGAGATTAGAATTCTGGAAAGAGGCATATTCTAAGAGCGGAATTCCATCTATGCTTATAGATGATGCGGTTCCTCTAATGAATAAATCAATGAAAAAATATCTTGATCAATTATCGAATGGTCGCTACATAGTTAATTTTGATACACAATCACAAAACAAAACTGGAGAGTATAAAGATAAATTTGCAGTTAATGTTCTAGATACAAAAACAAGAGTAAATAATAGAAAGCAATTATCTGGAGGTCAAACACGACTTATCGATATCGCCACAATTTTAACCCTACGAGATTTGAAAAGAGATTTAGGTGGAGTTGAATTTAATCTATTTGCTTTTGATGAAATATTTGATGCTCTAGATGATTCTAACATTGGGTACGTTTGTGGTATCATGAATAATCTTAAGGAAAATCGTTCACTCTTGATTGTCTCACATAGGCACCAAGATCAACTAGAAGCTGATAGTCATATTCAGCTCATATGATGAGGGAATTATGATTAGAATTGTAAATTGGTTATTGACCAGAAGATGTAATTTGAGTTGCGAATATTGCGGGATTATAAGAAAAAGTAAAATAATGAATGATACTGATTTAAAGTTGGAACTACCCGCAAATGAAGTTATAAAATTATTAGACAAATTTAGAACATACAACCCAAATATATTTCATATATTTTATGGGGGAGAACCATTTCTGAGAAGGGATCTCAGTGATATAATTAAATTTTGTAATGAGAAGGATATACTGTACACAATAATCTCGAATTCCGCCAGAGATATTCAACCTACGATTCTTGATGTTATGGAAGAAGCTGGCGGGTTTAGAGGTTATTCAACATCAATCGATCCAATACTTTTAATGGAACCAACAGACAGGATTAGTCAATTGAAAAGTTCTTATGGATTTAACTTTTTATTAAAATTGAAAAAGGTTAATGATCTTGTCGCAGAAGTAACAATGACAAAATATAATATTGATCATACATATGATCTTATAAAAATGTTATCTGATTATGGAATATATTCAAGTTTAACAGCGATTGATATAAATAAAAATTATATGTATGATTTTTCAGCATATTCTGCTGAAGATAGATTAATAAAACATTCGCCTAAGATAATGAAATTATTCACCAAAATTATGAATGATGATTCTTTATTAATTCATATGAAAGAAGAAATAGTGCCATTATTATTTAGTCATATAAATTCAACGTATGATTGTGAAATGGAAAAATCTCTTCATAATTTAACCATAGATTCTGATGGCACTCTTAGAACATGCTTAAGAATTAATGGTGGAATGACGATTCATAGTATTGACTATGCAGATATATTTGGGCCAGATGGTGAATTAAAAGAAGTTTTCATAACTAGAAGAATAGAGTTGGAGAAGAAAGCGTATTGTCAAGGATGCAATCATACATGTGTAATGATGAGTAAATATATTAACGATCATGAAGACACGGAAAATAAAATAGTAAGTCATTAACGGAGGAATATATGGCAGAAGATATTATTAAGACAGCGTTAGAATTTTGGCAAAAAATTTATGATGAGCGTGAAGCAACTGTAAAATTTGTAAAAAAAGATGGAACAATCAGGATAATGAGATTCACTTTAGATTTTGCAAAGATTCCAAAAAAAGATCACCCCAAGTCAGTGAATCTTGTTAAAATTTTAAAATCAATGAATGAGATAGGAATCATTCGTGTTTATGATCTAGATAAAATGGGGTGGAGATCAGTTCCATTTAAAACAGCTGAATGGGTAGAATTTTCTAAGGGGAGAAAAGTTCCACAAAGATTTAAAATAAGTATACCACAGTCAGGGGGTAAAAAATGATAAATGCATCAACAATTTTACAGAAAGTGATCGAAGAAATAAAATCAGATCCTTATATAAAAGCAAGGGACGATGATGATATTATAATCGCTGAATTATGCAAAAAAATTCAAAAACAAGAACAGGAAAAAATGGATCCGCTCACAATTGATATTATGGAAAAAAATATGGGTGGAGCAAATACATATTTGGTACTTCCTGTTCCTTATCAAAGGAGCCCAAAAGAATCGTGTTTCATTACTTTAGAAAGAGATCCTTTGGATGGATGGTCTGTTTGTTATTATGTTAGTTTTGGAACTGCTGAAAATTATATCATAAAAAAACGACACACAATCGAATCGACTAAACCAAATCATATTGTAACTGGATTTGCCAAGATATATAAAAAATATCTTGGCAAAATGACAAAGAACCTTTAAATAAAAGGATAAAGAAATGAGTAATATAGAGATCACGTCAGGTAATTCATTTAATGCGGAAGCAATTCAACCGCAATCCGTAGTTTTGAATTATAGAACTGATACGGCAATATTGTCATATTCAAAGGACAATAATGGCAAGAAGCATATTATTAGAAAATCTTTTTTAGATATATTCACAAACATTAATAAAGAAATTTTATCTAACAACACAAATATGTTATTGCCAACGGGATGCATATATTCAACAAAAATAAAAAATGGGAAAGAAGCATTTCTAATGCAAGAAATGCCTGGAGTAAGAACATTCCGACTCACAAACAAAGAGGCTGTCACAAAATTGGTGGCAAAAATGTATAATAAATTTAATGCTCAAACCAACGTCCTCGAAAAAAATGAAGTTTCTGATGATTTGAAAGAAGAAGTGAAAAAACAAATTGATTTAAGAAATCAATATATTCAAAGCCAATCAAATCAATTAATGACAAATATAAAAGACGAAACGTATAAATTAAATTTTAGAGTATATTTTCCATACACATATATTTTAATAATAATCGAACGTTTACAAAATGGGCGCGGAATCGAGGAAACTCGTATGAATAACATGAAAGCAGCAATTGCATTAGAGCCTATTAAAACATTTACTGATTTCCTATATCAATTTCCTTTATCAAATGTTAGTTTTGGTGGTGGGGTATGCACTGGAAAATTGTCCCTTGGCACTTATGGAATGGTAAATACTAAAACATATGTTGAAAAAATGACTGGGTATTTTTGGAATAATAGATTTAATGCAGACATAACAGCTGGTCCAGAAACATATGGAAATATAAATTTCTTGGGAAACTGGTTTGAATGGGAGTTTAATTCATATGTTAATCCAGAAAAATTATTTCAATTAAATTTTAAAGACACAACTATAGATGAAAAAAAGAGATCAGTTGCAAAATTTATATTTGATGTCGACGATTATGACAGGACTCCTAATAGAAGAAAAAATGAATCCAAAATCATACGAACTATAGACGCATATAGTATATCTGATGGATTTTCTGGAAATATTGGAAACTCTGATACACTCGTCGATTTAGAAAATGGTATTGCTTCAAAGAAGGATTTCGGAATAGCTGATTCAATCCAACTTGAAGGACACGAAATTAAAATAGGGTCACTATTAAAAACCAAAACAGATAAAAAGAAAAAATTTAAAATTTTATCATTTGATGGAATAAGAAAATACGATGTTGATGATTCTTCTATTATTGAAAAAGAATCCATTATAACACATATTCAATTAAAAGATTCGAATAACTATAATCATCGCATTCCATTGAATGAAAAATCTATCAAATTTTTAGTATCAAGTTTTAGAAAAGCTAAAAATTATATGGAGAGCGCTAAATTTGGAAACATTGTGTTTAAAATCGGTGACGTGATTGCTAATGAAAAAATAGATTATGATATGATAAAATCTATCCGAGAAAAACCTTCTTACTATATATTTGATTTCTATAATTTGGAGACAATGTTTTTAGAAAAAACGAAAGAAGTTACAAGTATCAAAAAAGTTGACTTTATGTTCACAGGCAGTTCATTAAAAGAAGACTCTGATAAATCAATAACTCAGATAAAAGATAATGAATTATTTTATTATAGAGTCAAAAAATTACATAAAATGGGAGCTGCTCCAAGTCCACATTCTATCTCTGATCATTTAAGTGAAGTATTAAAAGCAAAAGCCACCATAATGGATACATCTATGAAAGCCTATACAAAATCAACTTGGAATAATACTACTTCCAAATTATCATTAAATATAAAATATAGATTTAAACAACAAGAATGCGAGCCTATTCAAAATGCGATTAATATAGAATTAAATATAGACGATTTAATAAAATTGAACGATAACGATAAATGTAAATTATTGATTCCTTTACCAGATTATATTGTTGGAATTTCATTTGAGAATATTGAAGAGTCAAGTGTAATCACTCCAAAAATTTCAGGATCTGAAACAGTAATAGTAGGTCAAAATGTTTTTCAGGCTATATCTAGGAATAAATCTACAATGGAAGTTCCATTTAAAATTATGCGTGATGGAAAAAATGCAATGTTGTCAACACTTAGAGAAGAAAAAAATAAAGAAGATAAAATATTTTTCCTTCCATCTGCACATCATTTTAAAACTTGCATAGAAGAAATCGAAGGTGTGAAAACATTTGTGATCAGAGATTTATATGAAACTGGAACTGATAAATGTTATATACATTTTCAAGTTGGTGATGAAATAATGCTGTCATCTGATTGGGATTCATATAATGAAAAAGGCCCCACTATTAAAAAGATACACGATTTTGTAGTTGTTTCTGATGAATATAAAGACTCGAAATTAGTATCATTTAATAAAAATGGATTAATTCAAGAAGAAAATGATATTTTTAAATATCAATGTGATGAGTATTCTTTTGATAAAACCACTAACTCGAATATAAAAAGTAAAGAAGGAGAATCAGTCATAAGAGGAAAGGGGTCTACGTTGTACGCAGTTATAGAAAATGAAGGAGATGACAAATTAATTTTCCATCCAATGTTAACAAGCACTGGACAGCATTTTCTAAATTCTATGTCTCATGTTATTAAGGAAGTGGGAGAGTTAAAATCTGGTGATTTTATAAAAGCTGATATTGGTGGAATTCCCTATTTTCCAAAAAGTGCAGTTGACGAAGTTGTATGCACTATACCATTTAACAATAGAAATCTAACTATATTAAAAAGTGGTTACACAATGTGGACTGATATCATCTTAAATAATTTTAAGATATTTAAACGTGATAAGTTAACTGACAATAAACTTGAATTTTATAGTGATAAAACAAGATTGTTCACACAAGACGTGAGAAATGAGTTTATGGTAATATATGGGGATATGTTTCTATCTCAAATCACTATACCACTTCTACAAAAAATAGAGATAGAATCTATTGTGGAAACACCAGAAAATTCTAGAAAATTATATATAGATAAAATATTGAAAAATGAAGTTTCTCATACTGAAAATATAACTAAAGTTGAATATGAAAGAATGATGGAGAACATTGAAGATAATACTCTATATACATTTGCGGGATATAACACAACAACACCACAATTAATGATATTTAATCCAGAATATAATTCATTTAGATCCCTATATAATAATGACCTACAATTGGGTAAAGAAATGCGTATTCAAGATATTGAGATTCAAAATATTTCTTATCGTAAATATGATATGTGTTATTCTCTATATAATACGTCATTAAAAAATGGATCTGCATATATTGATTTGGAGACTGGAACATATGGTCCAATGAGAAAATACACGTATTATAATAGCCCATTTATAAAATCTTCTTATTGGTGTAACGCCAGAACAGTTACGACTTCTTTATCTATGTTTCCTACTCCAAGGATACTTAAGAAGTCAACGAAAGAGAGTAATTCATTTATCTGTTTTAAATATCTTGGGCCTCAAAATATATTTTATTCTAAATTAACAGAAGATAATATGTCACAAATGAGACGCCAAGTAAGAGACACTACACCAATATATGTGATAACTAGTGATAACATTTTTCCTAAACAGGAAGACTAAATATTAACCAGATGGGAGAATAACATCTCCCATCACAACAAAATGAAAGGTAAAGTATGATTCCAGTTTATTATTATGAGAAAATGCCAGAAGAACTGCCTGATGATGATGCTTGTTATATTATATCAAAGCATATATATTTAAAAAAGAAAACTGGTTTAATTGATGCGATGGTTAAAGTTCCCTATATCAGCATGGGAGACGATTTTCCAGAGTATGCTAAAATGAAACTACCCAAAATCAAATCTAATATATTTGGAAAAATTGTTGGGTTTTTCAAAATGACATTTGGAGAATATAGAAGTGAATCTGGTGTAATTCTTAATTTAAAAACGCACCCACAAAACCCAAAACTTAAAAAAATAGATTACACTATTCCACATCAAATGGTAAGTAGTGGTCGTTGTAAGTATAATATTGTTATAGATCCAACATATATAAATTGTGGAACAATACATTGTCATTCAGATTTTGCGGCATTTCATTCGGGTGTTGATGAAACTGATGAAAGGTATTTTGATGGTCTACATATCACAGTTGGTCACATTGATAATAATGAAGTTTCTATTTCAGCCTGTATTGTAGTTAATAGTAAAAGAGTTCCAGTTGATCCACGAGACTATATTGAAGGAATCGAATTATCAGAAAGAACTTCTTTTATGAATAAAGTCACAAAGTTTTATAGAATTCTAGATCAGAGCACAATTGTTTCCAACAGAGATAATTTAAAATTTGTTACACCATTCGCAAATCATAAATATAATAGTAAAAACGATTCCAAAGAAACAACATATAATTGGGATGATTGGTTTAAGAAAGCAGATCAAACACTAAATAAGATTGATCCAAAAAAGAGTTGTGAGGAATGCATATTCAAAGAAGTCAAAATTGATAATATGTTAGAAGAAATAGATTTTGATGATTTGGATGATGATGATGATGATGATGAACTATTTTTAGATTTACAATCTGACGATCTATTTGATGATAGTATGCCCACATTTACAGAAGAAGATAGAGATTTCTATGAAAAAATATTGAGACCTAAATTTAATGTTGGAGAAGTTGATGAGAATGGAGTTGTAAGACGTGACAACTTCACTTCAACTTTTGAATTTGAATCTAAAAGAAAAGAAAAGTTGAAAAAATCAATCAAGTGTGAAGATTGTGGATCAACATTCTTCGTTGAAAATCCAGAAGTAATGAATGAGTGTCCACGCTGTGAAAAGGAACACATTGGTCAAAGTTACACAATTACAGATTTCCTTATAGACAAACAATCGAAAGAAGGAGAATCTTCGAAATTATGAAGAATGAAATCAACATAAAAATAATTGGTCTTGGGGGTATTGGGTCTTGGTTAGTTTTATTTATAACTAAATATGCAAGATTTACAATGTTACAAAATAAAAAAATAACCATAACTCTAATTGATGGGGATTCATATGATTCCTTAAATAGACCTAGACAGAATTTCAAAAATCTCGGGAATAAAGCAAGGATAACTATGTTGGAATTGAAGGACGAATATGATAAATATGTTCCCGCTGGTTATACTTTGGAAAATTTCGAATTGACTTCTAAAGCAGATTATGTCTCGAAAGATAACGTTGAATTGCTTATATCAAATGGTGATGTTGTTTTCATGGGAGTTGATAATCATAAAACAAGATCACTAGTTTCAAAATATTGTCAAAAATTAGACGATGTTATATTAATTTCAGGAGGAAATGATATTACGGTTGGTAATGTACAAATCTATTATAAAAAGAACGGTGAAGAAATTACATCGGATTTATGTGCATATCATCCCGAAATCGAAAATCCCCGAGATAAAGCTCCATACGAATTATCATGTGACGAAATGACCGAATCAGCTCCCCAGCTGATATTCACTAATGCTATGGTAGCGATACACATGTGTTGTGCTTACTACAATTTGCTTACAGGAACCATCAATATAAATAATCAAATAGGTGAAACCTATTTTGATATAGTCACAATGACTTGTGATTCAAAAATTAGAAAACCAAAAATCAAAAAGGAGAATTAACAAAATGACAAAAAAATACACCTGGACTGAATTGAACGAAATGAACGTAGAAAATATGCGTAGACTGGTAGTTGATCTTGGTCAGGAAAATCCCGAATTTGTTGGGATGAGCAAGAAACAAAAGCCTTTCTTGATTCAGGCTCTTTGGAATTACTTTATGTCCACTGGTCAAGCATCTTTCGACGATGCCAACGATGAAACAATCTTCGAAGAAATTGACGCAGATGACGAAAATGAGTATAATGATGATCCTGATTGGGACGATCCAAATGATTGGGATGATCCAGATGATGAGCCAACCCCAACCTCACCTAATGGTTTTGCAGATGCTATGGGAAATCCATCCAAAAAAGACAGCAAAAAATTGGATACGAAAATCAGCCACGTACTGTTCAGTGGGATGATTTCCAATGGTCCTAACGTATCTAACATTACTGTAACCATTTCATCGGGTAGCATGTCAAACAACTATCCTGTCGTAGGAAAAAGCATATATGAAGTTGAGAAGATGCTTGGTCAGGTACTCAACGTCAATCCTTATGCTCGTATCGTATTGGTCAATGGTGAAGAAGTTACCAACGACTATATCATCAAAGAAGGCGATGTCATCGAGTTTGTTAACGAGGCATACGACAAAGGATAATTAGTACTGTCAATCACCGTGGGGGCATTAGCTGCCCCCACACATCTTTTAATTCAAACGAAAGGAGAATTTATGTAAATGATAAAAACAATTGGTATTGTTGGGGTCGGTTCACTCGGTGGATATATAGCTAAAAATATGCAGCGATTTGCGGACAGAATATATGGCATTGACCCAGATACTGTAGAGGAAAGGAATCTTAGAAATTCTCTCTACACCAAAATAGATGTAAATAAACCAAAAGTTAAGGCACTTAAAAAACACATAACTGAATGCGAATATGTGCCCGTGCAAGATGACATTAGACATGTTGAATCATTGAAATTTAATAATGTAATTGACTGTAGAGATGTTGTAAATAAAAATATAAAAAGTGATTCTAAATTTATGGTGGTAGGTAAAAATCTACAAATTAATTGTAGTGAAGTGGTTGCAGGTGATGATATAAATGGCGAATATATGATAGATCTTGAGAAAGATGATATTTCTCAAGCCGCGCGTCTGGCAGCAGTATCATTGGTGTCGGGTGGTATAACTAGTCTTCAAGAGAAGAAAATGTCTATCAATATTCCTCTATCAACCAAATCTGTTATTAAAGAAGTAGATTTTTTAGTGAGACAAGCAAATTATCCAGAAGAGCAAAGAGATATAAGCTTTCATTTACAAGAAGAATTAAAAGGTATAATAGATAGTGCAGGTTGTGTAAAGACAAAGTTGTGTAAGGTAAATGATTTTCAAAATATAACCTTCTGTGAATTTAAAACCATGTCATACCTACAAGTCATTAATATTTTAAATGATGTTGTGTTACGACAAGGTGGAACATACACAATAGATCATATTCGAGGATTTATAGAAATATGCAATCCTTTTTTAACTGGGGGTGCATAATGGTAAATGCTTTAAATGATCTAAATCTAACATCTGTTCATGGATGGGTTAAATATGATAAATCCTGGAATGACACGTCAAAAAATTTAATACGCTATAATCTCAAATGTTCGATTAAACCAATATACAAACATATTGGAAACACATTTGAAATAGTGAATTTGGACGACAGATATCTAATATCACGGCTACGATTAAACGCAACTCAAAAAGGAAAATTGGAATCAGTGGATTTATTTAAACAACTTCATCCTCATAAAAATCCAAGAAATAATTTATTCTGTCTTGGAAAACTAAAGGGTGTACCAATTTGCCATACTCTTATTACCTTATTGATGGCTTGCTTATTAAAATATAATGATAATGGTTGTTTTGATCCACCAACAAATGTCAGAAAAATCGGGGAGGGTAATTAATGCCAAACATTTTGGATTACAATAAGTTTTGTGAAAATTTACAACCAATAACATCAATCAAAGTATTTAAAAAGAAATTTTTTCATGCTGAAGGTTTATTTTCGGAACAGATATTTGGACCGCTTAAAAACTATACGTGCCAATGTGGAACGTATTACGGAATTTCAAAATCTGGTGGACAATGTAAGGATTGCGGCGTTGATATTGTTAATAGCAATGAAAGAAGAAAACGTTTTGCAAAAATTGTATTGCCAATCGCAGTCGTGAATCCTCTAATGTATGATCTTATTGTTTCACTGGGTGGTAAAGATATAAAGGCACCTCTGGACAATCTTATGAAAAATGAAAAGAGTATTTTATATGTCATAGGAGATGAAACATTTATTGTACACGATGATACAAAAATTCCAAAGTCAGCAACCAAATATGAACGTGACGAAGCTATATACATCCTTGTTAAAAACTTTAGTGAAATGAAGTATGAAGATTTGGAGGATGAGAACTGGAGAAAAATAGTTGAAAATATAGATAACTTTTTAATTCGTGAAATTATCGTTTTGCCTCCAGATTTACGCCCATCAACTCAAAGTGGTTCAAAACAATTGATGGATAAAATTAATAGATACTACTTACAAATTTTAACTAAAAAGGAAGTTATGCAAGCATCTCATTTTGAAGCAATTAGAGATAAAAGCATATACTACACCTTTTTCAGAAACTTACAAAAAGATGTAAAAGAGTTACACGAAAAAATACTAGAAAAACTTGCAAAGAAAGAAGGTCTAATCCGAGGAAATATTTTAGGAAAAAGAATAGATTTTTCGGGTAGAGCTGTTATTGTTCCCGAGCCATCCCTATCTTTAGATGAATGTGTTCTTCCATATAAAATGGTATTGGAGATATTCAAATTACAGATAGCAAAAAGAATCATAGGATTGGGTCGTTTCAAGAAATTGCCAACAGCTCTGAACTTCATAAATAAGTGTATTAAATACAACCACTTAAAATTATTAAATGTATGTGAAGAAGAAGTCAAAGGTAAAGTATGCATACTCAACAGACAACCATCGTTGCATCGTTTGGGCATGTTGGGTTTTAATATAAAAGTTTCTAAGGATTCTGTCATTAAAGTTCATCCACTTATATGTCACCCATTTAATGCAGACTTCGATGGTGATCAAATGGCTATGTATGTTCCATTATCCGATGAAACTACGGAAGAAGTTAGAGAAAAAATGTTTGTCACTAAAAATTTGATAAGTCCTGCTAATGGTGAATTAACTACAATACCAAGTCAAGATATTGTATTGGGAATATATTATTTAACATGTGGAAAATTTGATAATGATGAGTTTAATGGTGTTGACTTTTTTAATTCATTGTTACCAAAAGGCTTTGAACGAATCAATGGAGTCGTAGACGAAAAAATTCTTATAAACACTCTACAAAAAATACAGAAAGAATATCCAGATGATATTGTTAATCTTCTAGATTTAATAAAGAAGCACGGATTTTATTATTCAACTTTATCTGGATGCACGTTATCG
>Ga0307377_10002743_pt1 | contig 20543 bp, 17 predicted proteins | sample TR3MG_FD_202535 | JGI IMG/M metagenome (GOLD analysis project Ga0307377, IMG submission 202535) | Soil microbial communities from Risofladan, Vaasa, Finland - TR-3 | ecosystem: Environmental > Terrestrial > Soil > Coastal area > Acid sulfate soil | place: Finland: Risofladan, Vaasa | collected... | reverse complement strand
GGCGGCGATCGGCCCGGTCAAGGCCAGGTTTCGCGGCAAGCTGCAACTCGCCGACCTCGATCCACCCAATGCCTACACCCTGTTCTTCGACGGCCAGGGCGGCGCGGCAGGATTCGGCAAGGGCTCGGCCAAGGTGTCGCTCGCGACCGAGGCGACTGGCACCCGCCTGAGCTACGCGGTGAAAGCGCAGGTCGGAGGCAAGCTGGCGCAGATCGGTTCACGCCTGATCGACGGCGTGGCGAAAAAGCTGGCGGACGATTTCTTCGCCGCCTTCAAGCAGAAAATCGCCGCGCCGGCTGAGGCTCCCGCAGCGCCCGCGCCCGAGGCTGCCGCCAGCGCATCGCCGCTGTGGTGGGTGATCGGGATCATCGTGGCGATGTTCCTGCTCGCCCACTTGAGCTGAGCCGCCGTGCGGCCGGCATGCAACGGCCTGATCGGTCAGAACACGATTACCCCGCGCGCGTTGCGCCCCGCTTCCAGGTCGGCAAATGCCTGCGGCGCCTCGTCGATGCTGTAGGTGCGGGTGATGAGCTCGTCCAGCTTGAGCTTCTTCGCCTGGTACAGCGCGATCAGCCGCGGAAAATCCTCGCGCGGGCGCGCCGAGCCGTAATAGCTGCCGGTCAGGGTCTTTTCCTCGAACGTGATCGAGGCCGTCTTGAGCGAGGTGTTGTCCTCGCCGCGCGCCACGCCCACCACCAGGGCGATGCCGCCCTTGCGCACGGCGCGGAACGCCTGCTCCACCATCTTGCCCAGGCCGATGCACTCGAAGGCGTAGTCGGCGCCGCCGCCGGTGAGCTTCTTCACCGCCTTGACCAGGTTTTCTTCCTTGCCCGCGTTGAGCGTATGCGTGGCGCCGAACTGCTTCGCCAGCTCGAGCTTGTTGTCGGCCAGGTCCACCGCGACGATGATGCCGGCGCCGGCGATGGCGCAGCCCTGGATCACGTTGAGCCCCACGCCGCCGGCGCCGATCACCAGCACGCTGGAACCCGGCTCCACCTTGGCGGTATTGAACACCGCGCCCACCCCGGTCATCACGCCGCAGCTGATCAGCGCCGCCTGCGGAAGGGGCATGCCCGGCGCAATTTTCACCACGTTGTTCACGTGCAGGGTGGCGTATTCGGCCATCACGCCGCAGGCGGAGAAGATGTTGAGCGGCTTGCCCGCAGCGTCGCGCGTGCGCAGGCTGCCGTCGGGCAGCGAGATGATCGCCTTGGCGCCGACGTCGCACAGGTGCGGGCGGCCGGTGACGCAGTAGCGGCATTTGCCGCACATGTTGACGAAGGAGCTGATCGCCGTGTCGCCGACCGCGTACTCGGTGACGCCTTCGCCGACCTCGACCACGGTGCCCGCGCCTTCATGGCCGAGAATCAGCGGCAGCGGCATGCCGATAGTGCCGTTGACGGCGGACAGGTCGCTGTGACATACGCCGCAGGCGCCCAGCTTGATCATCACCTCGTCGCGGTGCGGCGAGTCGACTTCGATCTGCTCCACCACCACCGGCACATTGTTCTGGCGGCATACGACCGCTTTTGCCTTGCGTCCCATGCTGATTCTCCGTTTCGGTTTGCGATGGCAAACATTATGCGACCTGGCGCGCAAAACCGCCAAGCCGCCGGGCGCGGGCTAGTGTCCCGAATCGTTAGTTCGTTGAATAAATGGCTGACGGGAAAACGAGGGTTGAAGCAGAAAAGCGGCGAAATCGGCGCCAGACAAGGCGCAAAGCGCAGCAAGGTTGCACACCTTGCGAGCATTTGCAACGCAGTATGGCGTCGATTCTCGGCGTCTTTTCTTCAGCGAATTAGCGATTCGGGACACTAGATATGCAGCGCGTGCCCGAGGGCGCGCAGCGCCGCTTCCTGCACCGCTTCGCCGAGCGTCGGGTGCGTGTGGATGGTTGCCGCCGTGTCTTCGAGCCGCGCGCCCATTTCGATCGAGTGGCCGAATGCCGTGCTCAATTCGGACACGCCGCGGCCCACCGCCTGCCAGCCGACGATCAGGTGGTTGTCGCGGCGCGCGACGACGCGCACGAAACCCTCGCCCGACTCCAGCGTCAGCGCACGTCCGTTGGCGGAAAACGGGAACAGCGCGCTGATGCAGTCCAGCCCGTCTCGCGTCGCCTCTTCCGGCGTGCGGCCGACGACGACCACTTCGGGATCGGTAAAGCACACCGCCGGGATCGCCGAGGGCGCGAAGCGCCGGCGCCGGCCGGCGATGATCTCGGCCACCATCTCGCCCTGCGCCATTGCGCGGTGCGCCAGCATCGGCTCGCCGGTCACGTCGCCTATCGCCCAGACCTTGCGCATCGAGGTGCGGCATTGGTCGTCGATGCGCACGGCGCGGCCGTTCATGTCGAGCATCAAGGTATGCATGCCCGAATCCTCGGTGCGCGGCCGCCGCCCGATCGAGACCAGCACCTGATCGGCCGGGAGCGCAGACTCCTCGCCTTGCGCATTGCGGATGCGCACCGCGTCGCCGCTTGCGTTCAGCCCCTGCACGGTACAGCCCAGATGCAACTGCACGCCCAGCCTTCGCAGCGAAGCGGCTACCGGTTTCGCGAGTGCCTCGTCGTAGGCCGGCAGCACGCGGTCCAGCGCCTCGACCACCGCCACCTCGGCGCCGAACTTGCGGTAGGCCGTGCCGAGCTCGAGCCCGATGTAGCCGGCGCCGACGACGACCAGGCGCTTGGTCAGCGCCGGCGGCGCCAGGGCTTCGGTCGACGAAATCACGCGGCCGCCGAATGGCATCGCCGGCAGCGCCAGCGGCAGCGATCCGGGCGCGAGCAGCAAATGTTCGCAGACGACGCGCAGCGGCTCCTGCCCCGCACCGGACGTGACTTCCACCGTCTTGCCGTCGACGATGCGGGCCCAGCCGCTGATGACCTGCGCACCGTTTTTCTTCAGCAGACTGGCGACGCCATTGGTAAGCTTGGTGACGATGCCGTCCTTCCAGCGCACCGTCTGCGCGAGATCGATGCGCGGCGACTCGACGCGGATGCCGAGCGGCGACCGGGGGAGGTTCCCGTGGGACGAATCCTGCGCGTAACGGCAAGCCTGCTCGAACTGCTCAGCCGCGTGGATCAGCGCCTTGGACGGAATGCAGCCGATGTTGAGGCAGGTGCCGCCGAGCTTGTCGCCTTCGACGAGCGTGGTGGCGATGCCGAGTTGCGCCGCCCGGATCGCGGCGACATAGCCGCCGGGGCCGCCGCCGAGGACGAGCAAAGTGGTCGATCGCGTTTCCATCTTCTATTCGACGAACAAGGTTGCCGGGCATTCGAGCAAGCTGCGCAGCGCCTGCACGAACCGGGCCGCGACCGCGCCGTCGACCACGCGGTGATCGAACGACGAAGACAGGTTCATCATCAGCCGCGGCACCACTGCGCCGCCGCGCATCATCGGGCGCTCGACGATGCGGTTGACCCCGACGATGGCGACTTCGGGGTGGTTGATCACCGGCGTCGTGACGATGCCGCCCAACGCACCCAGGCTGGTGATGGTGATGGTCGAGCCGCTGAGTTCCTCGCGCGCCGCCTTGGCTTCGCGCGCGGCCTCGGCCAGGCGCGCGATTTCGGCGGCGCTGGACCACAGGTCGCGCGCCTCGGCGTGGCGCAGCACCGGCACCATCAGGCCCGCTTCGGTCTGCGTGGCGATGCCGATGTGCACCGCGCTGTAGCGCGTGACCACGCCCTGGTCGTCGTCGAAGCGTGCGTTGACCTGCGGAAATTCGCGCACCGCCAGCACGATCGCGCGCGCCAGCAGCGGCAGCAAGGTGATGCGGCCTCGCTCGTCTAGCCACTTCGCGTTCAGCTGGGCGCGCAGCGCCTCCAGCTCGGTGACGTCGATCTCTTCGACGTAGCTGAAGTGGGGGATGCGCCGTTTTGCCTCCTGCATCTTCTGCGCGATCTTGCGGCGCAGGCCGATGACGGGAATGGCCTCTTCCTCATTGCGCTCGGCATAGCGCGCGCCGCTGTCCGGCGCGCGCGCCGCGTGGCCCAGAGCCAAATCGCGCCGGGCGTATGCGTCGAGATCCTCATGCGTGATGCGGCCTGCCGTGCCGCTGCATGGCACGAACTGCAGTTCGATACCCAGATCCCAGGCGCGGCGGCGCACCGCGGGCGAGGCGATCGGCTTGTCGCCCGAGCGACGCGCTGCCGGCGCTGCCGGGGCTGCCGCTGGTGCAGGCGGACTCCCCGCTGGCGCCTCCGACTTCGTTTCCGGCGCTGCCGGCTCCCGTCTTGCGGCCGCAACGGGCACCGCCTTCGTCTGTGTTGCGGGTGCGCTCGGCGCCGCCGCTCTCCTCGCTGCGGCAGGCTCCGCCTTCACGTTGCCGGCGCCTTCGACCTCGATGCGAATGAGTTCGCTGCCGACTGCCATCACCGCGCCGGGCTTGCCGCCGAGCGCGAGCACGGTACCGGCGACCGGCGAGGGAATCTCCACCGTCGCCTTGTCGGTCATCACATCTGCCAAATTCTGGTCCTCGGTCACGGCATCGCCGGGCTTTACATGCCAGGCCACGAGTTCTACTTCGGCAATGCCTTCGCCGATGTCGGGCATCTTGATCACATGTATGCCCATCACGATTTCTCCAGTGCGCGCTTGAAGGCGGCGGCCACGCGCACGGGGCCGGGAAAATAGTCCCATTCCTGTGCATGGGGATAGGGCGTGTCCCAGCCGGTGACGCGTTCGATCGGCGCTTCGAGGTGGTAGAAACAGTGCTCCTGCATCAGCGCGACCAGTTCGGCGCCGAAGCCGCTGGTGCGTGTGGCCTCGTGCACGACCACGCAACGGCCGGTCTTCCTGACCGAGTTGACCAGGGTGTCGAGATCCAGCGGCCAGATGCTGCGCAGGTCGATGATCTCGGCGTCGATGCCGGTCTCGATCGCCGCGGCTTCGGCGACGAACACCATCGTGCCGTAAGTAAGCACAGTCAGCTCGCCGCCGGCGCGGAATACCGAAGCCGATTCCAGCGGCACCGTGTAGTGGCCTTCGGGCACTCCGCCCAGCGGGTGCTTGGACCAGGGCACCACCGGCTTGTCGTGATGGCCGTCGAACGGACCGTTGTACAGCCGCTTGGGTTCGAGAAAGATGACCGGATCGTCGCACTCGATCGCCGCGATCAACAGGCCCTTGGCATCGTAGGGGTTGGACGGCATCACCGTGCGCAGCCCGCACACATGCGTGAACAGCGCCTCCGGGCTTTGGCTGTGCGTCTGTCCGCCGAAGATGCCGCCGCCGCAGGGCATGCGGATGGTGATCGGCGCGGTGAAATCGCCCGCCGAGCGGTAGCGCAGGCGCGCCGCCTCGGAAACGATCTGGTCCGATGCCGGATAGAAGTAGTCGGCAAACTGGATTTCAACGACCGCGCGCAGGCCGTAGGCGCCCATGCCGACGGCAGTGCCGACGATGCCGCCTTCGGAAATCGGCGCGTCGAATACGCGCGACCTGCCGTACTTCGCCTGCAGGCCTTCGGTGCAGCGGAACACGCCGCCGAAGTAACCGACGTCCTGGCCGTAGACGACGACGTTGGGATCGCGCGCTAGCATCACGTCCATCGCCGAGCGCAGCGCCTGGATCATGGTCATCGGCGTCCTGCGCGCGCTCTCGATGCTCTCTTCGGCTAGGGTGTCGATTTCCATGCTCAGACTCCGAGCTGTTGGCGCTGGCGGCGCAGGTGCTCGGGCATGTCCTTGTAGACGTCCTCGAACATCTCGGCTGCGCTGCGCATGTGGCCGTCGGCGAGTGAACCGTAGCGTTCGGCTTCCTTCTGCGCCGCAGCCACCTGCGCCTCGAGTTCCTTCTGCGCGTCTTCGTGCTCCTGTTCCGACCACGCGCCGATCGCGATCAGATGCTGCTTGAGTCGCGCGATCGGGTCGCCTAGCGGAAAGTGCGCGTAATCGTCCGCGGGGCGGTACTTGGACGGGTCGTCCGAAGTGGAGTGCGGCCCGGCGCGGTAGGTCACCCACTCGATCAGCGTCGGCCCGAGGTTGCGGCGTGCGCGTTCGGCGGCCCACCGCGACGCCGCATGGACCGCGAGAAAGTCGTTGCCGTCGACACGCAGGGAAGCGATGCCGCAGCCGACGCCGCGCGCGGCGAAGGTGGTCGCCTCGCCGCCTGCGATCGCCTGAAACGTCGAAATGGCCCACTGGTTGTTGACCACGTTGAGTATGACCGGCGCGCGGTACACATGGGCAAAGGTCAGCGCGGTATGGAAGTCGGCCTCGGCGGTGGCGCCGTCGCCGATCCAGCCCGACGCGATTCTGCTGTCGCCCTTGATCGCCGAGGCCATGCCCCAGCCCACGGCCTGGATGAACTGCGTCGCCAGATTGCCGCTGATGCTGAAAAAGCCGGCGCGCTTGTACGAATACATCACCGGCAGTTGCCTGCCCTTCATCGGGTCGCGCTCGTTCGACAACAGCTGGCAGATCATCTCGACCATGTCCACGTCGTCGCGCGCGAGCAGCAGACCCTGCTGGCGATAGGTCGGGAAGCACATGTCGCCGGGGTCGAGCGCGAGCGCATGCGCAATCGCGATCGCCTCTTCGCCCAGGCACTGCATGTAGAACGATATCTTCTTTTGCCGCTGCGCCAGCAGCATGCGGGCGTCGAAGATGCGCGTCTTCATCATCGCGCGCAGGCCGCGGCGCAGCAGCTGCGGATCGGTCTGCACCGCCCAGGGGCCGAGCGCGCGTCCCTCGTCGTCGAGCACGCGCACCAGGGCGTAGGCGAGGTCGCTGGTGTCGACGGGCTGGGTATCGACCGGCGGGCGCCGCGCAGCGCCCGCGGGCGACAGGTGCAGATAGGAAAAATCGGTATGGCGGCCGGGGCGCCCCGTGGGCTCCGGCACATGCAGATGAAGCGCTTCGTGCTGGGTCATGACGCTCCCTGGGGCGCGTATTGCGCCCGTCCCCCGAGGGGACACTCACCATGCTTGAGGCGGCTCTGCAATTGGCTCATCGCGTCACTCCTGCGCTCGATCGTGTCTCGCGCTTAGTCGCTGGGACCGGCTCGACGCCAGGCGGGTAGCCCGCGCCGTCCGGAGGGCAATCCCATGCGAGCGGGATTGCCGCGCGCATGGTTTGCGGGGGAAATTGTAACCGATTTCTGCGGCGGCGCGCATGGCGGATATCAGGAAGCGAATCTCCTGCGCCGGAATGCGCACACATGCACTTCATAGGCGTAAACCCGAGGACATAGAATTGCGGCACAGCTTGGTCTGCACATATATCCAGCTGAATCCGAACGGGAAACGCGCAGCTGGATGACCGCGCCATAATCCGGCTACAATAGCGGCGTCAATTGTGCTCATTGCACGGCAGCGAGCGCGATGACCACAAACCTATCCAATCAAAAATGAGGAGAGCACAATGCAACGACGTTCCTTCCTGAAGAAAGCCGGCCTGGGATTGGCCGCAGGCGCGGCCGCCGCGCCGGCCATCGTCAGGGCAGACTCACCCACCGTCACCTGGCGCATGGTCGGAAGCTGGCCGAAGAGCCTCGATACGCTTTTTGGCAGCATGGAATATATCTCCAAGCGCGTGGCGGAGGCGACCGGCGGCAAGTTCAACATCAAGGTGTATGCCGCGGGCGAGATTGTAGGCGGGTTGCAGGTCCTCGATGCGGTGCAGAACGGTACCGTCGAATGCGGCCATACCGCGACCTATTATTACTTCGGCAAGGATCCCACGTTCGCGCTCAACTGCGCCGCCCCGTTCGGCATGAATGCGCGCCAGCAGAATGCGTGGATGTATCACGGTGGCGGCATGGAGTTGGTGCGCGATTTCTACAAGGACTACAACGTCACCTTGTTCCCCGCCGGCAATACGGGCTGTCAGATGGGCGGCTGGTTCCGCAAGGAAATCAAGACGGTCGCCGATCTCAAGGGCTTGAAGTTCCGCGTCAGCGGTTTTGCCGGTATGGCACTCACTAAGTTGGGCGTGGTGCCGCAGCAGCTCGCCGGCGGCGACGTCTACCCGGCCCTGGAAAAAGGCACCATTGACGCTGCGGAGTGGGTGGGACCCTATGACGACGAGAAGCTCGGCTTCTACAAGGTGGCGAAGTATTACTACTATCCGGGCTGGTGGGAGGCCGGCACCCAGGCCGACCTGCTGGTGAATCTCAAGGCGTTTGCGGCCCTGCCGAAGGAGTATCAGGATGTACTCTCAATGGCATGCGCCGACGTGAACGGCTGGATGATGGCCAAGTACGATGCGGTCAACCCGGACGCGCTGAAGCGGCTGGTCGCAAACGGCGTCAAGCTGCGGCCGTTTTCGAACGCGATCCTGGCGGCCTGCTACAAATCCGCCATGGAGGTTTACGCTGAAATCTCGGCTAAAAACGCCAAATTCAAGAAGGTCTACGATGCCATGAGCAAGTTCCAGGGAGACCAGGTGCAATGGTGGTCGATCGCCGAAGACCGCATGAACAACTTCATGGCGGCGGCGGAACGGATGTCCCAACGGGAAGAGAGAAGGAAGAAGATGTAAAAACGAGTACGCAGCCCGTACCGTGTTTTTCCGGCAAAAAAACCCCGCGCAAGCGGGGTTTTTTTTGCTCGTCCTGGAAAACTGACGAGCGCCGACTGCGCTCGTGGATGCGCTAGTTATTCCCTTTGCCGGGCCGCTTCGCGTCGGTGGCGCCCGGCTTGTCAGCACCGCCCTTCGGCACGCCTTGCTTGCCCGCAGGCGCTTCGGCCGCATTATCCTGGTCGCCGAGCGCGTTCTCGAGCGCATTCTCCATAGAGTCCTCGCTGGCGCCGGCCCGGCCAGCCGCTTCGGGCACCATGATTTGCAGCTTGTCCGTGTCGACGGGCGCTTTCCGCACCAAGCCGCCGCCGACGATATCGGGCACCGCGATCACCAGCGCGACCATCAGCACCTGGATCAGGACGAAAGGCACCACGCCCCAGTAGATCTGCATGGTGGTGACTTTGGCGGTCAGCTTGCCGCTGACCCGGTCGACGTAATCCTTGACCGGAGCCACGCTGCGCAGATAGAACAGGGAGAAGCCGAAGGGCGGGTGCATGAACGAGGTCTGCATATTGATCGCCAGCAGCACGCCGAACCAGATGAGGTCGATGCCGAGCTTTTCCGCCACCGGCCCGATCAGCGGGATGATGATGAACGCGAGTTCGAAAAAATCGAGGAAAAACGCGAGCACGAACACCAGCAGATTGACCACGATGAGGAAGCCGAGCTGTCCGCCGGGAAGATTCAGCAGCAGGTGCTCGACCCAAAGATTCCCGTCCACGCCATAGAACGTCAGGCTGAACACGCGCGAACCGACCAGGATGAACACGACGAAGGACGTGAGCTTGGCGGTCGCATCCATCGCCTGGCGCAGCAGCGGGAACGACAGGCGCCGCCGCATCAGCGCCATGGCGAGCGCCCCGGTGGCGCCCATCGCGCCGCCCTCCGTGGGCGTCGCCACACCGAGGAAAATGGTCCCCAGCACCAGAAATATCAGCGCCAGCGGCGGGATCAGCACGAAGGTCACGCGCACCGCGATCCTGGACAGCAGGCCCAGCTTGAGCAGCTGATCGAGCACGGCGGCGGTGAAGGCGACGCCGACTCCGACCGAGGTCGAAACCACCAGCAATTCGTCCAGGGGCGCACCGGGACCGTAGTGATATTTCGAAAACGCGACCGAAGAGGCCACGGCGACCAAGGCAAGCAGCGCGAGCGAGGGGATGCCGCTGCTGCCGTTGGGCTCGCGGAAAGTGCGTGCTTCCTTCGGCAAGGCCGGCGCCCAGGCGGGCTTGAATATGGTCACGCCAATGGCATAGGCGACGTACAAGCCGGTAAGGATCAGCCCCGGGAGAAAAGCACCGGCGTACATGTCGCCCACCGACTTGCCCAACTGGTCGGCCATGACGATCAGCACCAGCGAGGGCGGGATGATCTGCGCCAGCGTGCCCGAGGCGGCGATTATGCCGCTGGCGAAGCGCCGGTCATAGCCGTAGCGCAGCATGATCGGCAGGGAAATCAGGCCCATCGAAATCACCGAAGCCGCCACCACGCCGGTGGTCGCCGCGAGCAGCGCGCCAACGAAAATCACCGCGAAGCCGAGCCCGCCGCGCAAGGGCCCGAACAGCTGCCCGATGGTATCGAGCAAATCCTCGGCCATGCCACTGCGCTCCAGCACCAGCCCCATAAAGGTGAAAAACGGCACCGCGAGCAGCGTTTCGTTGGACATCACCGCCCAGACGCGCTGCGGCAGCGCCTGGAACAGCGCAGGATGCAGCAATCCCAATTGCATGCCGATGAGGCCGAACAGGATGCCGTTGGCGGCAAGAGAAAAAGCCACCGGGTAACCGAGCAGCAGAAAAAACACCAGCGCCCCGAACATCACCGGCGCCATGTTATCCGTCAGGAGTTCGATCATGCCGTCTCGCCCCGCTCTTTGCGCAGCGCCTCGGCGAGCTGCTCTTCCAGACTCGGGCCTTCGTCCTTGTCGGTCGGATCGGGAATCAAGCCAAGGAGGAAGGCGATGCGCTTGATCAGTTCCGAAATTCCCTGCAGGACCAGCAGGAAGAATCCGACTGGAACCATCAGGCGCGCCGGCCAGATGATCAGGCCGCCGGCGTTAGACGACATTTCATGTATTCGATAGGACTGGGTAAATACCGGCCAGGACAGCCACATGATGACGGTCGCCATCGGCAGCAGGAAAAACAGCGTCCCCAGCACGTCGATCCAGGCGCGCGCGCGCTTCGACAGATGCGACGCGACGACGTCTATGCGCACGTGCTGATTGTGCAGCAAAGTGTAACCCGCGCAGAACAGAAACACCGCCGAGAACAGGTACCACTGGATTTCGAGCCAGGCGTTCGAACTTCGGTCGAAGACGTAGCGCACCGTCGCGTTGCCGGCGCTGATGAGCACTGCGGCCAGAATCAGCCAATAGCTCAGGCGGCCTACACGCTCGTTCAGTGCATCGATGAGGCCGGACAATTTCAGTAGCAACTTCACGGGGGACTCCTCTCTGGTCAGGCGAGGACTTCCAGCCTCGCTATCGCCGCGGATTGCATTGCCGCGCCCCGCGAATTATAGGGGATTTCCCCCTGATATCGGTAGGGAATTAGGTGGATTCCCACCCGGCCGGCGAAGGGCGGACTCAGTTGCCCGCAATGGTCATGCTGTCGATCAGGATGGAACCGCAGCGGCGCGAACCGCGCGTGAGTTCGTCCTTGCCCACCGCGGCGATGCCCTTGAACATATCGCGCAGATTGCCGGCGATGGTAATCTCCTCCACGGGGTAGCGGATTTCGCCGCCCTCGACCCAGTATCCAGCCGCGCCGCGCGAGTAATCGCCGGTGACCATGTTGATGCCATGCCCCATCAGGTCGGTGACGAACAGTCCGCGGCCCATCTTCTTGAGCAGGCCGGGCAGGTCGAGTTCGCCGCTCTGAAGTATCAGATTGTGACTGCCGCCGGCATTGCCGGTGCTCTGCATGCCGAGTTTGCGCGCCGAGTAGCTGCCGAGGAAATAGCCCTGCAGCACGCCGTCCTTCACCATCTCGCGCGCACGCGTGGCGACGCCGTCGTCGTCGAAATAGCAGCTTGCCAGGCCCTTTTTCAGGTGCGGCTGCTCCGTGATTTGCACCAGCGGAGAGAACACCTGCTTGCCCAGGCTGTCGAGCAGAAACGAAGTCTTGCGATAAAGGCTGCCGCCGCTTACCGCGCTGACGAAGCTTGCGAGCAGGCCGCTCGCCATCGGTGCCTCGAACAGCACCGGCACTTTCATCGTTTTCAGCTTGCGGCTGCGCAAGCGCGCCAAAGCACGCTGTCCGGCATAGCTCCCGAGCGTTTCGCCCCCCGGCAGGTCGCGCGGGTCGCGTGCCTCGGCGTACCAGTCGTCGCGCTGCATCTTCCCGTCCTGCGCGGCGATCACCGCGCACGAGAGATAATGGCGCGTGGTCGGATAGCCCGCGGCAAAGCCATTGGAGTTGGCCAACACGAACTGGTGCTGCTGGGTCGACACGCCCGCCCCTTCCGAGTTGACGATGCGCGGATCCAGGGCGAAGGCCGCGGCCTCGCAGGCGCGCGCGCGCTCGATTGCTTCATCGATGGACAGGTCCCAGGGATGAAACAGGTCGAGGTCGTGGATCTCGCGCGCCATCAGTTCGGGCTCGGCCAGGCCGGCGCAGTCGTCGCTCGCAGTGAAGCGCGCGATGCTGACCGCCGCTGCGACTGTATCGGTGAGCGCCTTGGGCGAAAAATCCGAAGTGCTGGCGAAGCCCTTGCGCTGACCCAGATAGGCGGTGACGCCTATGCTTTTATCGCGGTTGTATTCGATGTTCTCGACTTCGCCCTTGCGCACCACCGCGGTCTGGCCGTAGCCCTCGGACACGTCGGCTTCGCAGGCGCTTGCGCCCTGTGCGGCGGCTTGGCGCAGCAGATCCAGGGCGATTTGCCTGAGAGTGTCGAGCGGATACGTAAAGCGCGCGGTCGTCATTTATTTATGTCCATCTGGATTGGGAGCGGGTTGCAAAAACCATTATCATAGCAGGTCGAACCTACCGCACCTGGCCCCATGCAAGAAGCACCAGACAAGGACCGCGACCAGAACGAACCGCCCAGCAAGTCCAGCAAGAAGCGGGACATGACCGCCTTGCAGGAACTCGGCGCACAACTGGTCGAGTTGAACGAGCAGCAGATAGCGAGCATGCAACTGCCCGAGGCCTTGCTCGACGCCGTGCTGGAAGCGAAGCGGCTCAACAGACGCGAGGCGAAACGGCGGCAGATGCAATACATCGGCCGCCTGATGCGCGACATCGACGCCGCGCCGATACGCGAGCGGCTGGAGCAATGGCGCGGCCAGGGACGCGAGCACACGGCGCAATTGCACGCGATCGAGCGCTGGCGCGACGAGTTGCTCGCGGCCGATCCGGCGCTGCAGCGCTTTCTCGACGAACACCCCGGAGCGGACAGCCAGAAGCTGCGCACCCTGGTCCGCAATGCGCGGCGCGAGCAAAGCGCGGCGCTACCACCCAAGAGTTACCGCGAGCTGTTCCGGGCCCTGCGCGAAACCATAGACAAGGAGACCGCGGCGGACGCGCAAAGCGAAACCGCCGGACGATAAGTATGCAAAACAACGCAGACGAACTGTTGATAGGCCTTGTTTCGATCAGCGACCGCGCCTCGGCCGGTGTGTACAAGGACGAGGGCATACCGGCATTGGAGGACTGGTTCGGCAGGGCCATCGCCGGCCCGGCTTGGCGCGTGCACACGCGCCTGATTCCGGACGAGCAAGCAGTGATCGAGAAGACCCTGGCCGAGCTGGTCGACGAAGCCGGCTGTCACTTGGTGCTCACCACCGGCGGCACCGGCCCGGCCGAGCGCGACGTCACACCCGAGGCCACGCTTGCGATCGCGCATAAGCTCATGCCCGGTTTCGGCGAACAGATGCGCAGGATCAGCCTGGAATTCGTGCCTACGGCGATCCTGTCGCGCCAGGTGGCGGTGATCCGCTACCGCCGCGAGCCCGGCGGTCCCGCAGGCGGCAGCCTGATCATCAATCTGCCCGGACAGCCCAAGTCGATCAGGGAAACGCTCGAAGGCCTCAAGGACAAGGACGGCAGGCAAATCGTGGCGGGCATATTCGCGGCGGTGCCCTACTGCATCGACCTCATCGGCGGACCGTACATCGAAACCAACGAGAGCGTGATCAAGGCCTTCCGCCCGAAATCCGCGATCCGCCCGAAAAAGGATAGCGCGCCTTGAACGAAAAGCCGCTGGAAACCATAGAAATAGAGACGGCGCCGAACCCGGCAGCCAGCATCATCTGGATGCACGGCCTGGGTGCGGACGGCAAGGACTTCGCGCCGCTGGCCGACGAAATCGAACTGCCTGTCGCCGTGCGTTACATTTTTCCGCATGCGCCGATGATGCCGGTGAGCATCAACGGCGGTTATGTGATGCGCGCCTGGTACGACATCAGCGATGCCGCCCTGCGGCGCGAAGACGAGGCGGGCGTGCGCGCCTCGCAGAAAAGCGTGGAAACCTTGCTCGCGCGCGAAAAATCCCGCGGCATCGCGGCGAACCGCATGGTGCTCGCCGGCTTCTCCCAGGGAGGCGCGATCGCGCTGCATACCGGCCTGCGCCAGAGCGAGCGCCTGGCCGGGGTCATGGCGCTTTCGACCTACGTGCCGCTCGCCGACAAGCTGGCGGCCGAAGCGAACCCCGCCAATCGCGAGCTGCAGGTTTTCATGGCGCACGGCACCGCCGACCCGATGATCCCGTTCGCTCGCGCCCGGGCCTCGAGCGAGCTGTTGCTGCAGCAAGGCTATGCGCTCGAATGGCACGAGTACCCGATGCAGCACGCGGTGTGCCCGCAGGAGATCGCCGACATCGGCGCCTGGCTGGCGCGCGTGCTCGGCTGAAGGAAACCAGGTTCCCGCGGACTTTACGGCGCTTAATGCACCAGCTGGTTGATCTCGATGATCGGCAGCAGGATGGCGAGCACGATCATCAGCACCACGCCGCCCATTATCAGAATCATTACCGGCTCGAGCAGCGTCAGGAACACCGCCAGGCGCCGCTCAAGCGCCTGGGTTTCGAGTTGGGCGGCGCGCTGCAGCATCTGCTCCAGCTTGCCGCTCAACTCGCCGCTCGCGACCAGATGCACCATCAGCGGCGGAAACACGCGCGTCGTGCCGAGCGCACGCGCCAGGCTCTCGCCTTCGCGCACGCGCTCGATCGCGCCTTCAATGGCCTCGCGCATCACCAGGTTGGTCATCACGCGCGCGCCCGAATTGAGCGCGGATAGCAGCGGTACGCCGCCACCGACCAGGATGGCAAGCGTGCTGGCGAAGCGCGACGTGTTGACGCCGCGAATCAACTGGCCGAGCCAGGGCGTGCGCAGGAACAGGGCGTGCAGGCCGCGCCGGGTCGCGTCGCGGCGCAGCGCGACGCGCAGCCCCGCCACCGCGCCGACAAGGGCGACCGCAAGATAGGGCCAGGCCGCGCGCAGAAAATCGGACAGCACGATGAGCGCGCGCGTGAGCAGCGGCAGGCTTTGCCGTGACTGCTGGAACACCTGCACGATCTGCGGCACGACGAACACCAGCAGGCCGGTGACGATGCTGACCGCGACCACCGTAACCAGAATAGGGTAGAGCAGCGCGAGGTTGGTCTTCTGCTTCAGCGCCTGGCGCGCGTCCAGATAATCGGCAAGATGCTGCAATACGGTCGGGAGCGCGCCCGATTCCTCGCCGCCGTGCACCAGCGCGCGGTAGAAATCGGGAAAGCTCTTGTCGTAGCTGGCCAGCGCGCCGGCCAGCGACAGCCCGGCGGTGACTTCGGTTTTGACCCCGCCCAGCACTTCCCGCGTCAGCGGCGCCGAGGCCTCTTCGATCAGCGCGCTCAAGGCCTGCTCCATGGTCAGCCCGGATGCGAGCAAAGTCGCCATCTGCCGGGTTACCAGGCTCAGTTCGTCCGAAGACAGACCGCGCGCCCAAGGCTGGCGCGCACGCTCGCGCGCGCGCACCAGTTCGATGGCAGAAGGCAGCAGTCCCTGCGCGCGCAACTGGGCCCGCGCCTGGCGCGGCGTATCGGCCTGCACCACGCCCGATACCGCGCGCCCCGCCGCATCCAGCGCTTCGTAGTGAAATGCTTCCATGGCGCTATTCGCGCGTCACGCGCACGACCTCTTCGAGGCTGATCGCGCCCTGGGCGGCCCAGCGCATGCCGTCGTCCCTCAGGGATCGCATGCCGTGCGCAAGGGCGTGGTCGCGCAACACCTGCTCCGACGCGCGGTCGTGGATCAGCCGGCGCAGTGCGTCGTCCACCATCAGCAATTCGTAGATGCCGGTGCGGCCGCGGTAACCGGAATGGTTGCAGGCGGGACAGCCTTGCGCGGTATAGAACGTTCCGGCCATCGGCGCGAAGCCGAGCGCCTTCAGTTGCGCCCCGTCAGTGGTAAACGGCTTGCGGCATTCCACGCACAGCCGGCGCACCAGCCGCTGCGCCACCACGCCGATCAGACTGGTGGCGAGCAGGAACGGTTCCACGCCCATGTCGACGAGACGGGTGACGGCGCTCACCGCATCGTTGGTATGCAGCGTGGCGAACACCAGATGGCCGGTGAGGCTGGCCTGCACCGCGATCTGCGCCGTCTCCAGGTCGCGGATCTCGCCGATCATGACGACATCGGGGTCCTGGCGCAAAATGGTGCGCAAGGCGCGCGCAAAGCTCATTTCGATGCGGGTGTTGATCTGCGTCTGGCTGATGCCGTCGAGGTCGTACTCGATCGGATCCTCCACCGTCATGATGTTGAGCGCCTTAGGATCCAAGCGCGAGAGCGAAGCGTACAGGGTGGTGGTCTTGCCCGATCCGGTCGGGCCGGTCACGAGGACGATGCCGTGCGGCTCGCGGATGAGCTTGTCCATGTACGCGAGCGTCGCGTCGTCCATCCCCAGCTTCGACAGATCTAGCCTTCCGGCCTGCTTGTCCAGCAGGCGCAGCACCACGCGCTCGCCGTGCCCGGTCGGAATCGTCGACACCCTGACGTCGATCGGCTTGCCCGCCACACGCAGCGTGATGCGCCCGTCCTGCGGCAGGCGTTTCTCGGCGATGTCCAGTTGCGCCATGATCTTGATGCGCGAGACGATCGCACCGTGCAGCGCGCGCGCCGGCTCGATCAGGTCGCGCAGCGTGCCGTCGATCCGGAGCCGCACCACCGAACGCGTTTCGAACGGCTCGATGTGGATGTCGGAGGCGCCGTCGCGCAGCGCCTGCGTGAACAGCGCATTGATCAGACGGATCAGCGGCGCATCGTTCTGGCTTTCGAGAAGATCCTCGACCCTGGGGATGTCCTGCAACAGCCGCGACAGGTCGAAGTCCTGCGCCAAGTCGTCCGCAAGGGCCGCTGCGCCGGCGTCGGCGGCGTTGTAGAGGCTGGAGATGAGTTCGTCGAACTCGTCGGCGCCGATGCGCTGCGCCTGCAAGGGCATGCCCAGCGCGCGGCGCACTTCGGCAAGCGCTCCAGCGTTGGAGCCGTTGCGCACCACCACCTGCGCCAGGCCATCACCCACGCCGGTGACGACGACGCCATTGGCCTTGGCGAAGGCGTAGGGTACGACCGGTCTGGTCATTTCGCCGCGGCGGGCTTGGCCGGAGCTGCCGGCGGGGAACTCGGGAGCGGCGGCAGCGTGGGCGATCCGAAATCTCTGATATCTGTTCCCGATTGTTTGGACTTGAGCTGCTCGCCCATGATGTACCTGTAGCGGTCGTCGGTAATCGAGTCGGCGCGCGCGGCGGTGCGCAGCACCGTCGGACGCAGAAAGATCATGAGGTTCGTCTTGTTGCGCGAGCGTGTGGTATAGCGGAACAGGCTGCCGATCAAGGGTAGATCTCCCAGCCCCGGCACCTTGTTCACGGCATCGCTGACCGTGTCCTGGATCAGGCCGCCGATCACCACGATCTGGCCGTCGTTGACCAGCACCGTCGAATCGACCGAGCGCTTGTTGGTGATGATGCCCGCGGGATTGGTGCTGTTATCGACGCTGGACACCTCCTGCGAGATCTGCAGCCGCACCGTGTCGCCCTCGGAGATCTGCGGCTTGATCTTCAGCGTGATGCCTACGTCTTTGCGCTCTATGGTCTGAAAAGGTGTCGGCGTGGTGGCCGCAGCCGAAACCGCATACGAACCGGTTATGAACGGGACGTTCTGTCCGATCACGATTTTCGCTTCTTCGTTATCGAGGGTGAGCAGCGTCGGCGTCGACAGGATATTCGCATTCGCGTCGGTCTCGAGCGCGCGCACCAGCAGCCCCATGTTGAGTACCTGCACGCCGCCGATCGTGACCGTGCCCTTCATCACGCCAAGATTCAGACCTTGGGCCGCCCCGGCCGGATTCTGCGAAATCGAGAGGATGTTCTGCCCCGAGGTGCCGAAATTGGTGCCGCCGATCACCTGCGCCGTACTCTTGCCGGCCGCCGAAAGGTCCTGCCACTGGACGCCGAGTTCGGCGGCTTTGTTGGCGCTGACCTCGGCGATCAGCGCCTGGACATAGACCTCCGCCTGGCGCACATCGAGCTTCTCCACTGTCGCGCGCAGATTGTTGTAGACCGCATCCGGCGCAGTGATGATGAGCGAATTGGTGGCCGGGTCGGCCTGGATGATGCCGGACTTGGACGAACCCGCTTGCGCCGAAGCCGCCGCCTGCGCCGGCGCGTTCGCGCCCAGCGGCGTGGTCGCGTGCGCCGGCGCTGCCGTGGTTTCGCCGGTATAGATCGAGCGCAACACGTCCGCCAGCTTGGTCGCGTCCGCGTTCTTCAGATAAATCACATGAATATTGCCGCCGGCGCTGGTAGGCGTGTCGAGCATCGCCGCCAGCTCACGCACCCGCCGCAGCCGCGCCGGATCGCCGGCAGTGGCGAGCACGCTGTTGGAGCGTGCGTCCGCGGCAACGGTGAGACGACTGGCCGGGTCCGCCGCCTGCGCCGGTTCGGCGAGCAGGCGGCTGATGGTTTGCGCGACGTCGATCGCGGAAGCATGCTCGAGCGGAATCATGATCGAACCGGATTCGACCGGCTGGTCGACCGAATCGATGATTTTTGCGATGCGCTGCAGGTTGCTCGCATAATCGGTGACCACCAGCGAGTTGTTGCTCGGGTAGGCGGTGATGCTGTTGTTGGGGGTGATCAGCGGACGCAATACCGGCATCAGCTGCGCCGCCGATTCGTGTTGCAGCCTGAACACCTGCGTCTCGACGATCTGCCCGCCGCGGTGCTGCGCTTCCTGCGGCCCGAACGTGGGACTGCGGTGGGTTTTGGCCTCTATCTCCGGAACGATCATCACCATGCCGCGATCCTCGACCGCAGCAAAGCCCTGCAGCCGCAGGGCCGACAAAAACACCTGGTACACCATAGACCTGGAAATGGGCTTGGCCGAGATGATATTGACCGTACCCTTGACGCGCGGATCGAGAACAAAGTTCTTTCCGGTAATTTCGCCCACCGCCTTCACCACGCCTTCGATGTCGGCGTTGACGAAGTTGAGCGTGACCATATCCGGGCCGCTCGGATGCGGCGCAGCCGCCTTGGGCGGAGGGCTTTCCGCGGACTCAGGATTGGCAGACCACGCCTGACCGGCGCAGGCGAGCGCCACCATCCCCACAATTCCGGTTCGTAACCAGCAATGTTTCATAGATGATCCTCGGGAGCGCCATGCCTAACCATGCGATGGCGATACTTTTTTAAAATCAAAGGTTCTATTGCCTGCCATTGCGCCGACGCCTGGTCTCTTGGATGCGCACGGCAGCTGCTTCCGCAGCGGCGGCTGCGGTTTGTGCGGCAGTAGTCCGGGCGAATTGCGCAGAAGCGGCCGCAGATCCTGGCCTCTGAGGCCACGCGAGCGTTTCGCGCACCCCATTGCGTTCCAGGATGACGTGATCTGCATCGACCTCAGCCAGCCGGATGCCGGGGGCGACATCCTCGCCCTCGTGCACCGCCAGAATTTGTTTACCCCCGAGTTGGACTACCGCGTAGCCGAGCCGGCCGCCCGATGCCGCCACCACGCCTAGCAGTTTGATCGCGATTCCGGTCGGTGCGGCTGCCGCCTGGGCACGCGGTACGTTGCCGAACAGGCCGCTGGCGGAAGCCACGCTGCCGCTTTGCACCGCGCTCGCCTCAAGGCGCGGTTCGGGACGCGGCGCGAACCATACCCAGGTCCAATAGGCGAGCACCGCGCCGAGCAAGGCGCCCGCGAGCAGCGTCAGCGAAGATACGAGGACCGTTTGCGCAACATGGATTCGACCAAACGGGAGGGCCTGCATTGTTCGTCAATTGCCGTTCGCGCGCTGAAACAGTGCGGGCCGGGCGCGGTAATCGGCCGGATTCTTGGGTTCAAGCATTATATAATGGAAACCTGTGTATTCGAGGCCGAGAGATGCGTCTGTTGCAGCATTATAATGGAAGATGATGCTTCCGCGACGGAGCGCACCGATTACTGAGAAGGACGATTTTGCAATGCTGAACGGGACGCGCGGGCAACGTGGCTTTACCTTGCTCGAGATAATGGTGGTCGTGGTGATTCTCGGCATTCTCGCCGCCCTGGTGGTGCCGAAAATCATCAGCCGCCCCGACGAGGCGCGGGTGATTGCCGCGAAACAGGACATCGCGAGCCTGATGTCGGCGCTCAAGCTCTACCGGCTCGACAATCAACGCTACCCGACGACCGAACAGGGATTGCAAGCGCTGGTAGTCAAGCCGACTACCTCGCCGATTCCGCCCAACTGGAAACCTGGCGGCTATCTCGAGCGGCTGCCCAAAGATCCGTGGGGCAATCCCTACCAGTACCTCAATCCCGGCGTGCATGGCGAAATCGACGTTTTCAGCTACGGCGCAGACGGCGCCCCAGGCGGCGAGGGCAACGACGCTGACATCGGTTCCTGGGGACTCTAGCCGGGCCAAAATGATACGCGTGAATATCTCGGAGCCGAGCCGGGGCTTCACGCTCATCGAAATGCTCGTGGTGCTGTTGATCATGGGCCTGGTTGTCGGCCTGGTCGCCACCATCACGCAGCCCGACGATCGCACCAAACTG
>Ga0307377_10002742_pt1 | contig 20544 bp, 29 predicted proteins | sample TR3MG_FD_202535 | JGI IMG/M metagenome (GOLD analysis project Ga0307377, IMG submission 202535) | Soil microbial communities from Risofladan, Vaasa, Finland - TR-3 | ecosystem: Environmental > Terrestrial > Soil > Coastal area > Acid sulfate soil | place: Finland: Risofladan, Vaasa | collected... | reverse complement strand
ACCCATTGTTGAGCCTTTCTAAAGTTCTCACTGTCCTTGGGAAAAGGCAATGTTTTAGATTCCATTTTCCTTCTTACAGCTTTGCACAATGGATAAAAATAATAATGTCTTTTTGTTTTAAGGAGGGTGCCCTTGCCATAAACAAAGGCAGCCTTCTCCTCTTTTGTTTTTAATTCCTTGGGAGCTTTCCCGAACCGCAGGACATTGATAATGTTTTTGTATTCGCCTGAGTCGGTAAGGTAAAAATCTTCGCACGGCTCCGATCCCAAATACATAAACCCACTGGACTGATAAACAATTCCACAGTCGTTTTTGCATCCACCTGCATAAGTCCACACGACTTTAATTTGTTCATAAGTGTCCTTTATCTTTTTCATCATAAGTGACAAGGTTTTGCTTTCAGCATTGTGACCAAGGTCATCGCTAATCCAAAGCCGTTGCATTTCTAAAATGTTTTCTGGTTTCACATCTGGAAAGTAATTCGCTTTTGCATCGGTGCCAGTGCTGCGCCCAAAAATGCAAACGCCTTTCACTCCTTTAAAGTCAGGATGGAAAATTCCAAAGGCTAACGCTGCTCCACTTGGTGCGGTTTTCATGTAATGATAAACGCGACACATTTCTTTTGCGCCGGACATTTCAATCGGTTTGATAAATATCTTATTGGGTTCAAACACGTTTTTCTCCTCTATACATTCCCGCGCCAATTTCTTTTATTGTGCTGAATGGAAGAATTGGAACGCTTAAGTTCTTTTTCTTTTCCGGCTTAAGGAAGTAAATATATTTTAATTGAAAACCTGCAATGGGTTTCCAGTGTTTAAATTCCTGTGACATTTTCAAGTGGTGAGCTTGAATGATGTGCATCTTTTCCCCAGTGGAAGGATTTACTCGCAGCGCGGAGTTGATTGCATATCCGACTAGGTGAAAGTTTGATGCTCGATAGATTGTGCCATCGCCACATTGTGTGGCATCAGCAAAACTAATCACCCAGTCGATATGCGGATATGTTTTTTTAATTATTTTTAAACAGACGGAAATTGCGCGGCTTTCGGAATACTTTGGAAGTAAATCACTGAACGCCATTCTGTTCAGCTCAATAAAATCATTCCAACCAGTTCCGGTCACAAGATTTATTGTTCCTTTTTTATTGATACATGGTCCGAATTGCAAAACGCCACCGCATTTTTCCCCAAGGAAAACTCCAAAGTGAAGTTGTGAATTGGGAACAACTTTTCCACTGTAATGCCATTGCTTGCAAAGTTCATTCGCAGCGGTTGCAGAAATAGGTTTTACGATTAAGTCCTTAGCTGATGCCATGATTGACGAACCACTCACAAATTCTGGCAAGGGCGTTGCCATTATTGTTTTCGTTTCCAGTTGTTCCAAACTCCCCAAGTTCCTTCGCTTTTTCAATCGCGTTTCGAACTTCATCCGCTTGGGATGTGTGCAAGGTGAAAGTGATTTGTTCAAGCTCACCTTTTGCACCGGAGTTTAAATCTGGCATTGTGGTTTCATTCACATCAACTGCGGCGAGGTCAAGCAATCCATATTCTTCAAGATCGAGTTCGCCGAGTTCTAAATTTAATTCTTTTAAGTTAAGTTGGAATTTTTCTAGGTCAAATTCTGCGTAACGAGCAATCTCATTATCCGCAACGCGGTCGTTCAGTTCTTCAAGTTCATCTTTATAGTCTTGAAAATCAACTGCGCAATTATCCCAACCAATAAGCTTCATCGCTTCAAGTCTGCCGTGGCCTTTTGTTATGAAGCCGCTGCGGTTTGAAACTACGATTGGAGAGCGTTGGCCAACCTTTGCAATAATCTTTGCAAGGGCTTTTATCTGCCTTTCGGAATGTTTATTCTCATTGGACGGATGTGGCTTAAGTTTTTTCAGCTCGACTTGTTTAGTGTGAGCACACTGAATGTTCGCTTGCATTGAAATTCCTCCTAGAATTTTTCGTTATCTAAAAACTATCAGTGCGTTTTTGTAAATGCAAACTAAAAGTTGGAGGATTTTTTATTTGGACTGATAACCTCGATAACCTTTTTAAGCACAACGAGGATTCTGCCATGCGACAATTCTTGATCTTTTAGTCGTTGGTCGATATTGTTCACGGTTTTTTCCAAGGAACTGTAATCTAAAGTCTTTTGGTCAATTTTATTCCCAGTAATTAAAATAGAATTTATCACAACGCCCTGCTCATCAACTTTCTTTTCCACGTTGCGCAATATAACTCTATCTTCAATCTGCTTTGCGTGAACGTTGCTAACTTTTGAGCCAGTGGTTTTTAATTCTGATTTCAAATCGTCTAAATAATCTTTAACAAGCCAAACCGTCACGCCAAACATGACAGGGGAAGTCCAGATAATTATTTGAGTAATTACATCCATGGGAACATTCTACATCAAGGTGCGTAAGGAAACCAACCGAAATGCGTGTGAACCGCGCCGTTTCTCATATAAACATAACCACACTGAGGGCAGGTGCAGGTTTCACTTGAGCGAACCGCATTGGGATGAAGTGCTCGCAGTTTGTCCAGTGAAAGAGATTCACCTATTTCAAACTGCTCAGTAAATTCAAAAATTGGAACATCACATTGTAAATTTGGACAAATTATTTTTGCACCTTCTGGAATGGCTTTCACTTACGCCTCCCATCTGCTTGGAAGAAAATCTTCTTTTGTAACCACAGTCCATCCAGTTCCGACCACCGCAGGAAAATAAGCGAATGATTCTTTCTTTTTGGTCGCCTCGTAGTATTCTCTTTCAATATCTTCTTTTTTCTTTATCATATTCATAACTCTGTTTCTGCCAATTCTTAAAGATTTAAAAACCATCTGCCTTGCTCGCTCCGTTGTAACGTGGCCATCTTTGCGCAGATTTTTTGCGGTGCACTTTTCATCATACTTTGTTCCCGCTGCAACTTGTTTCCAAGTTAGCCGCTTTGCATCGCTATCATAAAGACCATAAAACCTCATAACTGCATCGGCATGGCGCGGATTAAAATCAAACATTCTTTGCAATGCCGTGCCCTCAATTAAAATCTGTCCCGCAAGGGAATAATATTCATCTTCACCAATCCCCATAAGTGCTTCAAAAAAAGTTTCTCTTACCTTCATCTTCTTAACTCCAATATCGGCGTTGCGCCTTGGTGAACTTTCATTTCAATAACTTGTTCAAGCAACTGACAAATCCGCGAGCGTGTTGCCACGCCGCTTGTGACTAAATCCCTGATTGCAAAGCACGCAAGTTCAAGTTCTTTAATCCGTTTATCTTTGTTTGGTTTTTTTATTGGTGGGGAGGGATGTTTAAAACTTATCCTGTAAGGATGGGCGCGGCGGTTGGTGGCACTTGCCATGCAATGCCGTGGCTCCATCTTTGTTAGCACCTGTTTCTTTTCTAAAATGTTAACGACCTTTTGATAGTTTTGGATTTTGTCCCATGAATTGTTTCCAATTATTGAACCAATCTTTTTCATCATTTCTTTTGTCGTGTGACCTGCTTCGCAATCGTGCTGAATAAAATACTGCGTAAGCTCATATTCCTTTTTTGAAATTAGTTTTTTGTCCAGTGCAAAACGATAAGCTTCGCGGCTGGTTTCAGGAACGTATCTCACTAATCCTCCAATTCGTTAGCCTGCCCATTATTGAGCATTGGCAATGGACATTTTAAATTCAAATCTTCGTCCACTTCACATTCAGGATTTTGCAACTGCAACAAATCCCTCATGTGTTCGTTTTGCGCGCTCGCACACGCGCTCATCATTAAAAAAAATAAATACCAAACCTTGTTCACTTTTTAGCCTTTATCCCTTGGTATTCTGTAACCACAAATTTCCTGTTAAGAAAGTTGTCCACAATCTTTTGCACACTTACATTTTTATCTTTAAGCATTGCCAAAAGTTTTGCATTTATGCGAACCGATGTTTGCACATCTTTTCTTAAACTATCTGCACGCAAAGTATTTTCTTTTCCCATTGTTGTTCTCCTAAACTGAAATAATTCTATTTTTTACACGCCTTGCTTCCTGCTGATCTTCAACGAATTTCAATAGTTGTTCCGCACAAGTTTGGTGCGCCCTTAACATTGAACCGTCTGCGCGGCGCGTTTCAATCCTGCGCCCTTTCACAGTTACATAACTTGGCATCCTGCGAATTAAACCGCGTTCAAGATAGCCTTGCCAGTCTTGTTTGCAGATGGCGCAGTGCCACTTCATAAGCACCACAATGTCATCGCCTTCAAACTTGGCAGGGCTTGGTTTCCCGCGTTGCAACTTCTTATCTGTAAGCACTATTTGTTTTTCGTTTTTCTTATCTTCCACTTAACGCTCCCAGCCTTTAAGCATTGCCTTTTTTTTGCGCACCAAGTTGGCGCACCTGTAAAGGGTTTCATAATATATTGACCAAAAACTTATCAGCGATGTTCAGCGTTGTAAATACATTTTTTGTGGTGCCTATTTGTAGTCTTGACTAAGTGTGACGCACGTTGCAGATTCGTTACGAACAAGCAACAATGTTCAAACCGAACGCAGGTAATTAAGCCTGCCAATAAAACGAAGGAGTAATTGTGCAACCACAAGAAAACGTCACGCTCTACAATTTGTCAGATGAGTTTACTGACTTAGAAGAGATGCTGAATGCCACGGGCGGCGAAATAAATGAGGAATGGGAACAAAAGGAAAAATTCCTGTTAGAGCTTTTGTCAAAAAAGGTTGACGGATGCTGCGGATTTATTCAACGCCAAGATGATTTAATCGCCGCTGCAAAAGGACAAATTGCAAGGCTAGATAATTTCATAAAGCAGAAAAACAATTCCATTGAAAACTTCAAGCACTACGTCGAGTTGTGCATGAACAAGTTGAAAAAAGAAAGCTTTGAAGGTGAGCTATACGAAATCAAAAAACGCAAAGCTTCACAGGTTTTATTTATCAAAGATGAAAACGCGGTGCCAGTTGAGTTCACATCAACTTCCGTGGTTACAAAAATTGATAAAGTTGGGCTGAAAAAAGCAGTGCAAAATAAAACAATTTCAGTGGACGGAATAACCTTAGTGGATGGTAAGACGAGTTTAATGTTCAATCTAAAAACAAACAAAACGAAAAAGAAGGAGAAACAAGATGCAACCAACGAACAATCAGCAAACGCCTAATCAATTACAGGTAATCGGAAACACAATAAACTTATTGGAACCAAGTTTCAATCAGCTTACTGCCAGTTATGATGCGATGATAAGTTTTAAAAAGGAATGTCACTTTGCAATGCAAACGCTTCAGCAAAATGAGTTCCTTGCCTCAACCGCGATGCGGAATATGGACAGCTTACGCAACGCAATTTTAAACATTGCCTCAGTCGGTTTAAGTTTGAACCCTGCGGAGAAAGCGGCTTACTTGGTGCCACGCGATGGGCGCGTTTGTTTAGATATTTCTTACATGGGATTATGCGACCTTGCTACGAGCAGCGGCGCGCTTAAACTTGTAATTGCTGAACTGGTAAGGGAGAAGGATGAGTTTAAATACAATGGCGTCGGCAAAGAACCAACGCACGTTTTTGAACCATTCAAACCGCGTGGGGAAATTGTTGGTGTTTATTGTGTGGCGCAAACTCCAGAAAATAATTATTTAGTTAGCATGATGTCGCTGGACGAATGCCATGCAATCCGCAATCGTTCAATGGCTTGGAGTAAAAAGCAAAGTGGACCTTGGAAAACTGATGAAGGCGAAATGATGAAAAAAACAGTAATCAAACGCGCATCAAAATTGTGGCCAAAAGCTCCAAAAGATAAAAGGCTTTTTGAGGCAGTGGAAATTTTGCACCAACATGAGGGAATTGATTTTGAAAATGAGCGCGCTGAACTTGAACAACAAAGGCAAGCCGCCCTTGAAGCTGCAAGGTTGGAACGCGAAAGCCAACGCGCTGAAAAGGAAGATTTGTTGGCGCGAATAAAAACCGCCGCAGGGGAAGCCACCAAGGGGAAAACGGTAACTGAAAAAGGCGTGTTCATGGTTGAGCGTTTGGGCGTGCAAAGTTTCAACGAACTAACTTGTTGCACCAATGCTGAACTTCAATCCGTTTTGGATGGCATTGCACCAATGGAGATAATAGAAAGTAAAACAATTAAAAACTTTGCTCCTGGAATGGAAGACGATTCACGCGAGGTGAACAATGTCGGTTGAAGTTAAATTTATGATTGCTAAGTGGGCGCTCCTTGCGCTCACTTTCCTTTATCTGCTTCAGGCTTATTACATTGGATGTTTAATTTTGCGTGCAAAAAAAGCAGCGGAGGCGGTGACCGCTGCGCACCTTACCAGTGCTGAAATGCATCTTGCCGAGGCAATGCTGGAGCAAAACAAGGTTACACTTAGCACGCAAAGAGATGTGTTGGAGGCGATGCAATTACTTGCAGCACGCCATGGGGATTTAACGAAACAAGTTCAGGCGATGGTTCAAACCTATCGCATTTGAATTTTGAAAAGGGAAACGAAATATGAAAAGCATAACAATAGAAGTGCACAAGTGGGAAAAGCACCAGATTAGAAAAGACTTAAAGTCAATGAGTTGGTTTAGGGTCAGTTCAGATATATTTTTTGACGTAAAGTTCGCTCAACTTACGCCCTCGGTAAAGTTGTGTTGGCTCTATTTACTATCGGAGTGTGCACGAAGTGCGACCGCTTTAATCACCGTTTATCCTCCGTTTGCATCCAAGATACTCCAAAGTAAGACCGTTTTCTTTTTGAATGCAATTTCCAAACTTGAAGAATTACAATTACTTAACGTCGTTTCACGTGACGATAACGTGCTCTACAAGACAGACATAACAAACAAGACAAACAAACATAACAAACAAGAGACCTTCGGTCTTTCGTCGGAACCTGCGGTTGCCGACAAAAAAGTTTCTGCCACACCGCAAGAAAAAAAACATTGGTTGCTTGACTTGTGGAACGAACATCGTGCAAAGTTACCACAAGCGCGAATTCCAGTTTCGCCAAGCCGCCTCAAAAAAATAAAAACACGCACAAAAGAAATTCCAGAAAAAGCAACTTGGGAAGAAGCAGTTAAAAGACTTGCAGCTTCGGATTTTTGCAATGGCAACAATAAACAAAGTTGGGTCGCTAACTTTGATTTTCTTTTGAACCCAAACTCATTGGACAAAATTCTCGAAGGCACTTACGACAACCGCAAAAAAATTGACGATAAAACCTCCCACTGGCACTCACAAGCGCAGCGAATAAACGAAGGAACTTTATGAACAACGAAAAAGAAATTGCAAAGTTTTGGCTTAATGTTTCAGCTTACTACAGGCAAACGCTCCCCGATGAAGTTTTAAAAATGTATGTTTATGATTGCAAAACAACTTCCATGGAAGAGTTGCGCTTTGCTTTTGAAAAGTATCGCCAAACTTCCCAAGCCGCTTTTTTTCCACTGCCAGCAGTTTTAAAAAACATTATCAATCCACCCATTGACCCCGACGCGGAAGCGAATTGTGTTCCTGCAATTATTTTTGAAAGCATGAAGCGTTTTGGTCAATACCGAGGATCCGAGGCAAAAGATCACATGGGCGAACTTGCGTGGCAGTGTGTGAATGGTTTTGGCGGTTGGGGACATTTATGTTCAAACAACATGGGTTCCGAAAGTTCAGTTCGTGCGCAGTTACGCGACTTGGCAAAAAGTTATCTAACACGACGCATTCAAGGGCGCGAGCATTTAGCATTGGGTCAAGGGCTTCGGGCTTTGTTGCCAGAGGCCTCACAGGCTAACGAAAACGCGGTGCCTTCGCATTCTGAAGGCAATCCGGTGGCAAGGCTACTCACCAACATCAAAACGCTGGATTAAGCCGTTTTTCATAGGACGGATTACACGCGGCGTTAAACAGAGGATTTAAGAAAATGTGGAAAATAAAAAGTAAGCACAAATATCGTGCAAAGCCCACCAAAGTCGATGGGCACCGATTTGATAGCTCGGCCGAAGCTGAATATTATCAGAACCTCAAACTTATGGCACGCGCAGGCGAACTCGAGATTTTAGAGCTCCAACCAAAAATTTATCTAACCAAGGCACGCATTCTCTACACGCCGGACTTTAAAATCCTGCAGAACGATGAAACTGTTTACATTGATGTGAAAGGTGCTCGCACCACCGCTTTTGCAATCAAAGAACGATTGTGGAAACATTATGGCGCAGGCAAACTTAGATTGATAAAAAAATCCGGAAAGAATTTTATTTTAATCAAGGAGGTTGATTATGTCACAAGTTAAAGCCGTTTTGCCAATGCTGATGGTTCCAAAATATATGAACACCGAGGTGGCTTACAAGTTAAGCAACTACGAATTTCAATGTAAATGCACTGAACCAGATTGCACTTGGTCAGTTATCCACCATGAATTGATTTCAGGATGGAATGCTTTGCGAAAGCAACATGGCAAGCCACTAAGAGTCAATTCCGGCTTCAGGTGCCAAAAACATAATTCAAAACCTGAGATAAAAGGCGTTCCAACTTCCCGTCACTCAAGTGGAATGGCCATTGATATATTTATTGGGGATTTAAATCCAGTGGACAAAGCTTTGATAATTAAACGCGCAAAAGAAATTTTTTACTTCGTTAAAGTTTATCCAGTTTTCATTCACTGCCAAGTTGAACCCGATACTGAAATGCACCTTGGCACCGGTCACTTTGAAGAACCGCCAAAAAAGACATGAAATATGGACGTTTATCCATGGTTTTTGATCGATATTTGACACTTATTTAAGGCAGTTTTTGTCCTTGGCGCATTGGAGAGTTTCCTTTGCTTCAGGTTTGATATGTTTTGCAATATCTTCAATGTAAAATCCAGTTATGCCTTCACACTGCATTATTGGAAAATCCCGCACTGGCTCTTCCCAATCAAGTCCGCAGGCTTTTGGGTCAGTGGTGGCAATGTTTTGAATATCAAGGCAACGGCAACGGCAACGGTCAAACTGGAATGAAACATCACACGCAACACGCGGCTTCACTTTCCAACAAACGCAACTACTTAAGAATATCGTCAATGACAAGATTGTAAGCTTTTTCATCATTCTTTTCCCGCGCTTCGTTTAGTTTCTTAATTTGAATTTCGCCTTCAATTCTGTTGTAGACGTAACCCATCTTCCTGAAAGCAAGTTTTATGATCGGTTCTGCAAGTTCCTCAAAAGCGTATTCCACAATCAGCTTGGCAATCCACGCCTTGTAAGAGCCGCTGACAATACTGCCAAACATTTTTAAAAGAATCGTTTTTACGAACGTGCTTTTTAAAAACTCAATAACTAAAACGCGCAGCGAAGTCCAAGTTGCACCCGAACTTAGCCACGCGATTAGTGCTGGCACCAATGCCTTGAGCCAGTTCACTGAACTTCGTTGTCAGCTGGATTGATTTTATCAACCGCTTTCAAAACGATTGGGTCAAGTTGGTCAAGGAATGGCATTACTAAATCGTCAACCGGAGTTGCACTTAGCACCGCGCTTTCTTTAAGCCAAATTTTTACCGCAACGTAAAGACTTTCCGCGCCATCTTCTAAAACCTCTAAGCCCTGCTCTTTTGCAATCTCTGCAAGACGTTTTAAATCATACGCCTTTTTTTCTTCGCTCATAACTTCTCCTTTTGTTTTCAGAAAACCCGCAATAGGTTTTCATCTTTGTTCATATCGTTAAGCAACCAATTTGGATGTTTCATCGAAACGTCACCGCCATAAATATCTCGGTAAATCTCATTGCAGAAAAATTCCTTCGCATTGTCAAACTTATTCGTGGCAGGGATTTTTTTATCACAATAATATCTTAACAGTGAACGCCACCCGACGTAAAGCGCAGCGAGGAAGTCGTAGCGTGCTTTTCTAATGTTATCAGCAACGCGCTTCGCTAACGCCACAACGCCTTTGGAATCTGTTTTTGGTTCAAAGATTGCGATTATCTTATTGGTGTCCATAAAGGTTGAAAAGAGTTTTGGTGCCACACCACGCGCCATTGTGCTCTCAATAATTATCCATTCATAAATTAGAATTGAAAAGTGTGAAGGCGTTTCACTTGCAAGTTGGCCATGGTCACGACACGCAAAGGAAATGATTCGGCTCCCGATCTTTTTATTGTTTGAGTAAATAAATTGAATGGGAGCTTTTTTCGTCACGGCTTAACCTCATGGATTAAGTAATTCACATAAACGTCACGCGCTTCGACTGCGTTGTATTCAATCCGCACCTGCAAGTCCTTAATCACATCAGCATCATAAGCACTTTCACGGACATAAAAACCATCAGGCAGGTTCAAATCAAATCCAAATTGGTTCAATAAGTAATTCGGAACAGTGGTGATCGTTCCCGTTGGCGTATCCAAAACCTTAAGGCTAACTTTCTCCCCAATTTTTCCATTGGTGATTTCAATTCCGTTGAACTTCATCGCGTTGTAAGGAATTAAAAAATCCAAAGCGTTGGCACCCACATCAACCGCGAAAGTTTTTCCCGTTGCGCGTGTGTAGAGCTTTAATCCACCAACTGTTTTCGCTGCGAACGCAGGTTGCTCTTTCACAGTTACATCTTGTGAAGTTCCCAATAGATATGAAACGGCACTTGCGCCACTTGTTTTGTATGAAACACCATCGCCAATCAAAAGATCAAGCGTTGATAAATCCTGCATAACTTTGTCGTTCGATCTCCAAGGAATCATATCTGCGCTTTGCAAATCGTATTCTGCTCCAGCTTCAATAAGTTGACCACACCAAGTGTCGTCTGTTCCTTTTGTGTTTTTTACTCTCATAAACTCCCCTTAAACAGTTGAACTCGATAAAAAGAAGAAAACGTGCGGCTTGTTCACTGATGCGGTTATCGTTCTACATTCTATCAAAGCGTTGGTTGGTATTGATGCAAGTGGAGTTAGCACTGGAGCTGATGCCTGAGCAAAAGCAGCTCCACCATAATTTAAAGTGTAAAACGGAACAGTGGTGGAAACATTTCGATCATAAAAAGCTATTGCACCAGTGCTCGCCGCCGTTGCTCCAATTACAACGGATAAAAGTTTTGTGGCGGTGAATGTTCTTATCGGTGCCGCCACCATGTCGATTCCGTTGAAAGCCTCAAGAGTTCTGTTGTTCGCATTTCCGTTGTAAGCACAAAAGACAACGAAACGATCATTGGCAACTGCCAGCGCAAGAGCTTCTTCAATGGCAAGTTGCACATCTTTTGAAGTAAATCCATTGCTTCGATCTGGTTCAGATGCGAATGGAGTTCCGAAAGCGTTTTGAGTTCTGCCAAAAACAAAAGGAGGAATTGCCATCAGGTCGGCTCCGTATTCAATACAACTTCATATTTCACACCTGCGCCATTGCCTTTGATGTAAATCTGAGTCTTATCACCTTTAAGTGGCCAACCAACGTATTCCCCAATGGAAAGTTCGTGATAGGTTACATCGTCAAGTGACCACAAAAGCCTTCGCGTGTTCGGAGTTTGATCGGGCGCACGCACTAAAAATAAAATAATCGGATTCGCCGCAACCGCAGGAATTGGAACGGCAGTTGTGCCCACCGTCCCAGCGTATTGAATTGAATTTCCAAAGTCCTGTTGTGCATCACCAACTGGTTTATCACCCATCTTAACTCCCCATTACACGAGTTCTTTAATTGTGAAAATTGCTCTCATGTCAGATGTTGCATTTGCGTTTTCACCGCGAATGATAAGTTCTTGAGTTCCCGTTGAGCCAGCAAGTATTTCAAACTCTTGAAGCTTTGCGTGAAGCGAAACACATCCAGGTCCGACTAAAAATTCGCCGTGACTTGTTTCAGTTGCGTCGTCTACTTGCACAAGTTCAAAAATAGAATCACGAAAACATGAAACGATTAGGTCTAAGTTTTCATATCTTTTATCTGGTGTAAGTGTCAGCACTGCAACGTCAGCTTGAGTTTGAGTTCCAACTAATTTTCCATTCGCAGTTTTGCCATTGCCACTTGCTTCACTTGTAACTGGTAACTGTCCAGCGGAATTAAGTTTCGGCATCACCACGTTGTCGGATGCATCTCTGAAAGCAAAACCAATCGCACCATTCTTTGCAAGTGCTGCATCGCCATGCTGACGAGCTGCTAACGCCGCGCCAACTTCCGTTCCATCAATTTCTAAACTTGGAAAACTTTCTCTTTTATCGGCCATAAATTATCTCCTTTGATTGTTAAACTTCAGTGCCCATAAGATGAACACCAATGTCGTTGTCGGAACTTCCCGCACGTTTCGTTAGTGTAACCTTGATAATATCACCTGCCACACAAGGTTTTTGAGGGTTCCATTCAAAACTATCCGATGGGCGAGCTGCTCCAGTTCTCAGGTTGGCAATTACTGTTCCGTTTTGAGTCACCACTGCCTTTGATTCAATTCTACACGAAATGTGGAGGCGCGAAAGTAATCTTGTTTTGCCTGCGCCAACTGTAAAACTGACCAAATCATGTGGTCCGACTCCAGAGGGGATTCCGTCGAAATCCGAATAAAATGGAGCACCTGCAACGCCACTTGTAATCGTAACCGGAATTGGGTCAAGTGCCGTATTGACAACGCAAACGCGCAAGCAATTCTTGATTTTATCAAAAACACTTTCTAAAACCTGCCTGTAATTGTATTCCGGCGTTCTCATTTAATATCCTAAACTGGTCAAGTTATTATCTATTTCAGCTAACATCGCATTCTTATCGGCAGTTGTTAAAATTGTTTCATCTGGAGTAATTGCATCAATTAAAGCCCTCGATGTTTGAATTGAGCCGTTAAGCCATGCGGTGTTTATATCGGCAAAGTCAGTTACAAGTTGAACAATCTGTCCCTGAGTGAGACTTTTTGCGTCGTTTCGTATGGACATAATTGCAATGAGCCGCTGGCCAAAAGCAATTCTTTTTACACGCATGGCAATGGCTTCTTCCGTCACCCTTGCATCAATTTTATCTTGGTCATCTTCAAGGAATAATTCTCCGTTTCCGTCCACTGAAACTTTTGTTATTTCAATGTCGCGTTCTATATCTGAAACCAAAACGCATTCAGCACCACGAATAAAGTGTGGAGTTATAGATGCGAGAATGATTTTCCTGTCAATTATGTCCTTGTTTTCATCGCGGACTATTTCAACACAATAAAACATAATTTATCCCCTTATCACTGGTGAGGCGAATATTGAAATATCTTTCCTCGACTTAATTGTTATCACTCTAGCTGCGACGGCAGTGGCAATCACTGTCCCTCTAAATGCCTTCAACCCTCTTTCAAGATAAGCCGACGAACTTGAACCATTGTTAAGTTGAATTATTTCAGATGTTCGTGGCGTTGCCTCTTCACCATCTGAGTGAATTGGATAATCGAAACGCTGGTAACTTAATTTCCCTACAATAGATGCCGCTGACGGAAGTGATTGGGTGCTTTCAATAATTTCCTCTCGCGTTTCAGATTGCACGCGGGAATTAAGAATTGATCTTTCAATCGGCAGTGGCTCAAAAACAAAGGCGTTCATATACCAGTCAACCGCATCAACCGAAGTTAGCTTTAAGTTATGAAATCCCCATAATTGAATCTTGACTACGTTGGCAGGCGTTAGAGTTGTAAGTGCTTTTTTTATCGTGAAGCTTGTGTCAACCACAAAGCTATCAATATAAACCTCTTCAGTTGCGCCCACATTGTCCACTAAAATTGCTTTCTGACCTGTTCGCAATCCCCTCGTGTCGCCCATGTTGTAAACTAATCCAGCGTTGAAAGTCGCAGGCCATTCAAAGTCGTTGAAATTTATCACACAAGAATCCGTTCTAGTTGCCGATGGTGCAAGACCACCTTTGCAATTCTCTCTTGCACTTATTGTGTTTAAGTTTCTTCCGTCTAAATTTGGCTGAACGACTGTTGAATAAGAAGACAAAGTTGAAATTTGCGCAGATAAAGACCTGCAAAAAGTTCTATATTGAACATAATCACTTATGTTAGTCAAATTCATGGAACTCCACCACAAATCAATTTCCTCTTTTAAGTTTGTATCCTCATCTCGTTTAATTATTGTGTGAGTCAACGCTGAATAATCCGCGTGGTGAACTATTCCTAACTTAAAAGAACCCTCTGGATAAAACGATGGCTGATTCATGGCCGCGTATCTATCCATATTCCTGCGCCTTGCGTGCAACGGATATGGAACCGATTGCCCAGTGTTGGAAATTTCAGAGTGAGTTCTTTTATTTGGGTCTGGTGCCACTGTATCAATAACGATAATTGCGTTGTTAAAAATAGTTTGCGTGTCATCATTTTTCACTCTTAGAGTGTAAGTTCCAGCTTTTAATCCGATGTGCATTGTATCAACTTTGAAAAGTGCTGAGTGCCAATCGTAAGAGCCGCGCTCAACCAAATCGGTCGCCTCGGTTATCGTTGTTCCCGCTGCTAAATAATATGAAATCTCACGCGATGAACTTGTTGTGTGCAGTTGTCTAATTCCAACTCCACCGCCATCGCCCTGAAGCACAAATTCAATATCAATAAATCCACCATTGGTTGCGCTTCTTCTGTCCCTCTGGTTCCACATTCCTGTGTTCGTTGTTTGAGTCCAAACTCCACTTTCAGTTAGCGCGTTTAAATTATCCCCACTTGGTTGCGTGGAATAAAGCGCAGTGTTGTGGCCATAAGCCGTGCAAAGCAATCGCAATGGATTTATTTCAAATGTTTTTAAAATCTTTTCCTGCGGCGTTAGTGTTTCCCAAGGTGGCTTTGAAAAGAACTGCCTGTATCCAAAAAATGTTACGAATTGAGTTGATGATTCAATCTCAAACCAAACATTCAGTTCGGCCTTAACAGTTATCTTTCTAGATCCTTTCGGGAACGAGATAAACGAATGCATCAACGCACCCTTGGTTGGATTTCCTACATCGTTCGGCCTTGATGTTTGAACAAGATAAGTCATGTCGCCATCGTCAATTTGATAGGTCAAATACATTCCAATATCTTCGCGCATAAACATCAAATTCATTCCACAAGCATCTTCGTCAGGATAAATAATAAACACTGCTGGAACTGTAGCTGCATCCTGTCGCCTGTAAGATGAAAGCCCTGCCGTTTCCAATAGTGAATCGGCTTCAGCAATTTTCACTCCCGTTGTAATTGACCAAGAGTATTTAATTGAAGGATGTTCTGCCGATCTTAAATTCTGATCTGGATGGAAAACCTTTTGCGCCAAGTGCTGTTTTATCAATGGTGAAACGTAAGTTCTTTCTCCAGTGCTATCACTTGAAAAACCCAACACTGGTCCGAAACTTGTTCCACTGTTAGCACCAGTCGCCCACTTGAAAGCAATAGTTATGATTTCATCTGAACCACTTACGCCAACTGACCACAACTGTGATTTCTTATTGTAATCTAAAAAATATTCTGCTGAAACTGGCAGTGGCTTTGATGTTCTCATTGCTAACCTAAAGGCTTTTGATAATGGAATAAGGTCAGCCGAGTAAAATCCAGAGGCAATCGTCGCAGTGTGGTTCGTTGTAACTCCGTTTATATTTATTTCAAAATCAACTTTGTTATTCGTTCCATCAATTTGAATTGGTGCTTTCGCCCAGTATTCAATTCTCCCATCGCCGCGCCATTCGTTAACGACATAAGTTGCACCAGCGGCGGGAATCAATGGCTTGAAATCTTCCGTTGGTTGCGATTGCCAGATGATGGAATCTAAACTGTGATTTGCAGGACTTGGTTCTGATTTTCCACCATAAGAAAATAAATAAGATTCCCCGTCTGGATGTTGGAATAGACAAATTCCTCCACTGCTCGGAAAAGCGAAATTATTTTTTACTTTCATAGTTGTAACTGGGCTTGAAAAAGCAACTGTTTCATCAGGCTTAAGTTGTGTCGCGGCTGGGGATAAACCATTGACCGCAGTGACCGCGCCTGCCTGATTTACTTTGAGCATTCCAGTATATCCATTCGCCAAGCCCTCAGTTGGCTTTGCAAAAGAGAATTCCCCTTCTGTGAACTCCGCAGTAATGCCACCAACATCAGCAACACCAGCATCAAGTTTTATTGTGTGGTCAATAGCGTAATCAACGGACTTATATCCAACATCTACGAAAGTTAAATTTATCTCTTGTGCAAGAGCGTTTTCGTTTTTAATTGTTACAACGTGCTCATCACCATCTAGTCCATAAAAGTGAAACGTTTTTCCAAATTTAGTGGTCGCATTGTTTGTCGAATAAGAACTTGGAACAACATCTCCATTCTCATCCACAAGCCCAAGGGTGTTCACATTCACACCATCAACATAAACGCGCCACACTGACGCGGCACCAACGTGAAGCTCAGTTCCTAGACAGAAAAAGTTTTCACCCTTTTTTATTTTAAACTGAAGTTGTTCGTTTTGCTCAATGTAAAAAGCATTCGTAAGGTAAAAATTGGCACTGACATTCATCGCCGAAACGATAGTAAAATTTGGGTCGTGAAAAAATCTATCGAACACTTCTTTTTGTTCAATATCTTCGCCTTCAGAATCAACGCCCTTGCCAGTGGTGTTCATCATTGGATGGTGGCGAACTTTCCAAAAGTCAGACACGTTGTCTTTTCCACCTGCAATAATTTCAGCGAATAAATCTTCAGCGTTAGAACTTGCAACCGAACCGCCACCGCTTAACGCTTCAAGCGCAATCGTTCTCGCATTCAAATCATCCAAATCGTTTTTCACTTTTCCAGACATTAAACTTTCGTCAACGACTGAACCTTGATCGACATCTGCTGGTGGAATTACTATGAAAGCCATATCTTCTCCTTAAAAAATCTTGTAACCGCCGGAACCATCTCCGAAAACTCCAGAGCCTCCGACAATAAACATATATTTTGCACGCTGCTCATCACTAACAAAGTCATAATCAGCAAATCTTAAAAACCTAGTCGTTGCAAACAAACTTGTGAAAGGGTTTGCAAAAGTAAGTGTGTCCCCTGTGACATCAATTATCGTATTGTTGCCACCATCCACCACTAAACAAGTCGCAGTGGAATATAAATTCAGGACGTAACCAACCTTGTAAAGCACTCCGCGCCCTGCGCCCACTGTAATCTTACTCGAACTTATTACCGATGCAACCACATCCGATGGAGCAATAAGTCCACGGCGTAAATTGATATAAGATGTAAATACATAAGACGCATTCACCAATCCAGTTGCATAATTTATGGACTTACGAAGCAATTCCAATTCGTGACTCAATCCAAGTCCACCTCCAGGAGATGGCATGTCGGGATGAGTGAATGTGACCTTTTCTCCAGGAGGAGTTTTGTAAGTTTTTAAAAATTGAGTTGCACTTATTTCTGACTGTGGACTTGAAAACCTATCCATAAGACGTTGGCCACGCTCTTGCGCCACGCCATCGGAAACAATTCCCTTAAACTTAAAATTGGAAGTTGTTCGCACGCCGTGAATTGCCTGTGAATTGACATTATCAAATTGTTTTGTTTTTGCGTAAGTTCCAGTTCCCTCATTGTAAAAATATTCTATCGAAAAGGAATTAAAAAGACGCTGCTCGCTCAACCGCCACGATGGCGCAGGCTTGGCAGTAATTACATCAGTGTCCACTTGCGGAAGTATGGCTCCAGGAACTGACTGGTCAAGAATTGCTATACTTAAAAGACCTTCATCCTCAGTTAAGCGCAAGTTGTTAGCTTGCAACAATTCAACCTCAATATATTTTAAAGCGTTTTGAATGTCGTAGAAAAATAAAGTAAAAGAATCACTTGGAAAGAATGTTCCTTTTATTGACAGGAATTTCGCAACATCAATGTCAGCAATAGGAATACTGATACCATCAAACAAAACATCATAAGCACCATTCGTTCCCGTGCCCGTGGATGTGAGCAGTTGAAGTAAAATGTCAATCGGGTTTGCAATAACTTTTTCAACGAACCAACACTCTTCGCCAGCTTTGTGATCTTCATCCGTGCTCCCTTCATCACCTCTAGAAATTCCACCGATTGTTGTAACCGGACTTGAAAATGATTTACTTGTGTATTGAATAAGCTCGTTACCAATCTTTGCGCGCTGTGGACTTCCACCACTTGCAGCTTTCCAATTATCAATTCCAGTATCAACCGTCATCGTTGAAGCCGCCGCTGCGACAAAGGCAGTTAGGTTTCCGCGAAAGTTGTAAATAGATTTAATCATTCTGTCCACTGGAGAACGCAAGCCAAGCTGATATTTATCACCTGTTTTTGATATTATTTTTATGATGTAGTTTTGTTTTTCAACTAAGTAATCCGAGAAATCCATCCCCTGCTTTGTTATTAGTCCGACATACATATCGCACTTAAGACCAATTAAAGATGAAAGTGGTTTTCCTAAAAACAAACTAAAAGAATTATTCACATCAACAATGGCAACTGTCGCACTGCCAACATCTGAGCGCGCAGTAAGTAAATCAATCTGAGTCGCTGGAACACTGAAGCTTGTAACCAATCCAACCTTGTCGGAATCAACCACGAGGCCACTTTGTGGCTGATACTTAGAGAAATAAATACTGCCAAGGTCAGGGTCTTGGATTTTAAAAACCAAGTTCACCTTAAGTTGTCGCATTGCATTTACTTCAGTATCAAAACTCATGCTATGAAAACCTTTCGGAAGCTAAGTTTAAACATCCAAAGAAAACTGAAACCAGTTCCCTTTCGAGTGATAACTTTAAATCCTGGAGAGGTGTAATTGTCATTTTTCTCAACAACTTCTTCACTTGTTGGCTCATCTTTGTCGCGATAAAAACTAAACTCATTTCCACTTAGACAATGCGTAAGTAAAAACCAATTAAATTTATCTTTTATGGCTTGTGTAATGTGACTGAACTCCAAAGTGGTTTCAATCTCAATGTAATCTGTAATGTATTGAACAAGACCGCTTTTGCTTGTGGCAACACTGCCATTGAATTTCGGGTTTTCCCCAATGGGTTCCTTCTTAGGTGGATAATCAAATTCAATTCTATATCCGAAAGTAAATGTTTCAGTTCCGGCGGCGGTTGCATCTAAATCCAAGGTGACGGTTGAGGATGTTTTACTTAACACGATTGCACCTGCGGGAATGCCAGTGCCTTCAAAAAACATATCGTAAGTTTGACCAACTTCAACAAGTGAAGTATCTGCAATGGCTGTCACAATGGGAGAACCGATGGAAGTTGTTCCGCTTAAAGTTGATTTAAGCCATTCAATCTTCGGAATAAAATGAGTGTAAGCCATTAGCTGACTCCAATGTTTGCATTATCTAATTCGTTTGCATCTCGCAGCGCGGGAATTAAACTTCCCTTTACGAACTCTTCCGTTCCAATAATTGTTCCAATTTGAATTTCGCTTTTGCGACCTGGAGCGTTTGCATCAGGAGAAAGCCCACTGAATTGTTCTTCAAAGGTTGGCGCAAGTGCACGCGGAACGACAATTTCTCCAGGTTCTAAAAACGCGGGAACAATATCCCCACTTCCTGAACCTGGAACTTGACCACCAAGTTGAGCTGAACGAACATTGTTAGCTTTTTCCGCACCAAACGCAATCGCCGCCGCTGCTCCGGCAACGCCAAGAGCTGGACCGACAATCGGAATGGTTGAGAACCCTGCGAAAATACTCATTGCGGATTTTGCAGTTTCAATTCCTATTTGAACAATCGCGCTCGCTTTTCCAATTCCTTTCAATGTTGAACTTCTGCTTTGTTGCAACTGAGTAAGTTGTCCAGTGGCTTGTGAAGTTCCTTTTACTGCATCGCTATTGATTGCGGCGTTTATTTTTGCATAAGCAGTTCCATATTTAATTTGATCTTGTAAGAAAGCTTTTTGCGCAGTTTGTTTTTGCGCTCGTTCACCTTCAGCGTAAGCACGCAAAGCCTCACGCCTTTGAAGTTGTTCAACATTTAAGTTATTCGCATTCGTTTCAGCTAACAATAAACGATCTTCTTCATCCAATAATGCGAACTCATCTTTAAGTTGTTTTTCAGCTTCACGTTGTAACATGAATGCTTCAATCGCGGCGAATTGTCTTTCAGCGGCTTGCTCACGAAATAAAACTAAGTTGTTCGCCGCAATGGCTTGATCTTGTTCCGTTTCCGCGTCCTTTAAAGCCTTAAGTAAATCAATTTCCTCTTGCTTAATCTTTATCAGTTCGCCGGAACCTTCTTTTGTTTGCAAAGCAATAATATCATTCTGCAATCCAACTTGTGCACTGGTAATATCAGCTTTTCTTTTTTCTTCAGCGAGAAGCATGTCGGCTTCTTCTTTTTTAATCGCCGCTTTTCTGCCCATTGCCTCACGAGCAGCTTTTTCTTCCGCTGCGTTTTGTGCATCAATGGCAGATGTGTCAGGTGCGCCATCGCCGCCCTCGCCTTTTGCTTCTTTTTGTTTTTCAATTTCTATTTTTGCCTTAACGACTTGAACGTCTGAAAAGGTTTGTTCAATCGTATTGTTGACAGCATCTTTAATTCCCTGCGCTCCGGCTTTTATTTGAGCCAAATCAAAAGAGAATAAGCTTTTTAGGAACTCCCCAATCTTACTTCCTATGTTTAACAAATTAGTTCCAAGGTTTTTGAACAGTGTAATGATTTGAGTCGT
>Ga0307377_10002736_pt1 | contig 20565 bp, 27 predicted proteins | sample TR3MG_FD_202535 | JGI IMG/M metagenome (GOLD analysis project Ga0307377, IMG submission 202535) | Soil microbial communities from Risofladan, Vaasa, Finland - TR-3 | ecosystem: Environmental > Terrestrial > Soil > Coastal area > Acid sulfate soil | place: Finland: Risofladan, Vaasa | collected... | reverse complement strand
TGTTAGTACTATAGACTTGCCATATTGGCATAGTCTTCGAGATTGTTTTGCAGTTCTTGAGCATATTTGTATGCCACGATGGCTTTATACTTAGCTAAAGATACTGCAAGATGCATTTTGAATTCGTGATAGTGTACATGTTCTAATGCACCTTCTACGCGAGTTAAACCTTTGCCTATTCTATCAAATGATATCATTGGATAAGACTCTTGCATGTCATTGCGTTGAGCTGTTGTCATTTTGCAGTTCAACCTGAATGCAGTGAATTGACCGAAGAATTGAGTTCCGAAGTTTCCCATTTTGTTTTTTGTTTTTAAGATTAGTATGATAGTAAGAATGGGTTGGTCCCATAGGTAACATAGAGAAGAAAGACCCATCAGGTCTTTCTTTCTCCACGTCGGTTATATCCATGAGTATATCTCGAGGAAGGTGTTTGACTCAAATGCTATGAGCTGTTCTTTCCAACGCTCGATACACTCTGCCTTGTTTCCACTGAGACCGATAGCTTGGTCGATAGCTTCACAATGCCAAGTGCTATGCATGAACTGTTGGTTCTCAAGATTACAAGGCATGTAAACGTTACTGACGTTACGTTGATGTCTCTTGAGCATAGTGATTTGGCTGACATGAGTAGGGTAGCAATGGTCCATTTTTGCTTGCGCATCTGTTTCAGCCCAAAGCGCATCGATGGTATCTTCACACCATTGAAGGTGAAGACTCTGCTCACTATTCCAAGCAGCCTGGCGTAGCTCCGTAGCATGTTCTATGTTAGCACGTTTTGTGAAGATATGCTTCCACTTGTCATAGAACTTGTTCATTAGTTTTACTGATTGCTCCATAGAGTCTGCTACGAAGAGTACTACTTCTCCTCTGTCGTAGTCTTCTCCTTTAAGTATAAATAATTTCATAGTGTTTAGTTTTTAAGATTAGTATATTAGCAAGAATGGGTTGGTTGCGTCGTGATGATAGTAAAGAAGAGAAACACCCATCAGGTGTTTCTCTTTACATCGGTTAATCAGTTAGTATTGCTCTAACCATTTTGTATCTTATTGTTTCCAATGTAATACCCCAACATAAGAACAAGAGTGTAAGCTCTGTTTTTTTCTTTTTCTCATACTTGTAGGTTTTTCTACCTATTCCAAAGCCGAATATTTCTACTAGTTCGGCTGTTAATCTTCTTGATTTACTTTTGTTTTTCATAACTTAATTTTTAGAAAGGACATACTGCTGAGCATGCCGCTGATTTAGGATAAGATTTACTTGCAGCACACGATGTGGCAAGGATTGCTAATGACACTATTATTATAGACATCATTAATTTGTGATTAACTTTATTCATTTGTTTTGTTTTAAAGATTAATAAATAATAGAACAAAGGGAGCTACTGTACTTATTCACTCCCTTATTTGGTTTCTTTACCAAGGCTTGTCCACTAGCCTTATATTTTTACTTGGGTACAGGCATACCGTAGTGTAACTCTTGCCACATTGCAAGAACAGCTTTCATAGACTTGATAAGATGTTCAGGTATTTCCTGATACTTAGGATGTCCTTTCTTGTTACATGCTATAGATGATGCGATGTTGCTCATGTGTGATGCTACATCACCTATAAGCGCTTTGTCTTTTTTATTCATTTGTTTATAAGTTTAGTTTATTAGCAAGGATGGGTTGGTCTTTACGCCTATCAGGCGCACATAAAAAAAGAAAGCTAGAAGCTTTCTTTTTTGTTACCAAACTTATCTATAAACACAATAGATTCAGGAATCATTGTTTTAGAGTTTAGTGTTTTCACGGTAGTTGAACCGTCAGTATACACTATAGTGGTGATGAATTTCAGAGCACCTTGAATCATTTTTTTTGAAGTTGAAGTTATCATATCGTTTAAGTTTTTAAGATTTATATATAAGCAAGGATGGGTTGGCTTATAGTATATGCGAAGAATACGTGCCGAATAAACGACAACAGTCGTTTATGAGGGCCATATATGTCATGTCGAGGTATATGTTATTCTATTAGATAGGTGAGCGAGCGCTGCGAGCTCTTGTCATGTCAAGCTGTTGTCTTTGTTAGGACAGACAGAGATCAGAGGTATGCTATGTACCTAGTACATCAACACTTCTCTAACAAAAGGATTGTTTTTTCTGGAGAATCCTTGTTTTAAAACTTTGTTATTAGATTGATGGGGGGTACAACGAAAAACTTTTAAAAATATTTCTCATTCTATATATCATCGTAGTATATCCTCTTCCTTATATTTTTCTATGGGGTCAAATTTTATAAAATTTTTTATATCTTTACACCAAGATATGAAAAACACTAAAATATTTTACGACGCAAAGTCTACGGGGCTTTACCAGGACACTACTCTTATATCAATTGGGTTAGTGTCGGAATGCGGTAAACACTTTTATATGGAGCTTAGTGATTATGATTACGAGCAATTAGATGATTGGGTCGTAGAGAACATTGTTGAGAACCTAGTGATGCAGGAAGGGTTTGATGATGAAGGTGGGTTTTTCTCTGTTACTCGTCACTCTGATAATCCTTTAGGGAATGATATTTATAAGAGTTACAGTATTCAGCTCCGCGGGGACACATCCTTATTAAAGACTGAGCTAGAAAAATGGCTCAATCAATTTAAGTATGTGGAGATGTGGTCAGATTGCTTAGCTTATAGTTGGGTACTCTTTTGTGAGATCTGGGGAGGTGCTTTAGATATTCCAGACCATATACTGTATACACCTTTTGATTTAAGTACTATGTTTAAAATTAATGGTATTAATCCAGACGCTGATCGTGAAGAGTTTGCAGAAGTTAATGAACCTCATCCCGCTAACACATCTTTTTCACCAAAGTATAATGCGTTGTGGGATGCAGAAGTTATTATGAAATGTTTTCAGAAAATCATACGATCAAATAACTAGGAAATAAATAAAGTATTTCTTATATTATTGTATGATTAAGGGGGGTAACATATCAAATATTTTTAACAGCATCTGGAAGTTTATAAAGCATTATCGAACAGGGATAATAACAGTGTTGATACTATGTTTCTTCTATTGGTTAGGCATGCTACCTAGACCAGAGCCTTCTGCTAATGGATATGAGGAATCGCGTGTAGGAAGGATTGACAGTATTTATGTACATCGTGATACTATATCAAATAAATAACTAAATTATAATTGCACATAAACTTATTTTGTTTACATTTGTAGGGTAACCTTAAACATTTAAAATTTATGTCAATATCAATTTACCACGAGAAAGTAAAACTTCCTCTTTACCATGTCCACTACGAAGTATTTGTATCAGACGACATGGATCAACTAAGACAACACATTGAATCAATTTATCGAGGATTAAAGATAGACGTTGCAAACCACCATGGTGGTTATACAGCAGTTGTTACACATCCCGAGGATGGCGTTACCTTAATGCTTTTAATTAATACTAAGGAAAGAACGGAGGGTCCTTCTATTGAGAGGACTATCTTTCATGAGTGCGTACACCTTTCCTGGAATATTATGGATGGGTTAGGTATTAAACAAAATGCTGATGACAATGAGGTCCAGGCGTATCTTATGGAAGAACTGATTGATAATGTATCTCGCGTAGTGAGAGAGTCTAAGGATTCTCTAGGAGATATATCAGACTTATAATAATTTTATGTATATTTGCCTTGAAATTGAATTTTAGGGTTACATCTATTATTCTCTTGATAAAGGAAAGACTCACTTCGGTGGGTCTTTTTTATGCGTCTAGTTGCAAGAGTCTTTAAAATTGTTTATATTATAGTGTAACTAATAAAAAAAAGCTATGCCACAACCGCAAGACTATACTAGACATTTGGGTCGAAAGAAATCATGGAATGATAAAGATCTACTTGAAATTACATCTTATAGGCAAGATGGAGAATACATTGATCAAGCAACTACTCTTGCGGATTTAAAAAAAGAAGTAGGAAGTGCAAGTTGTGTTGGAATTGATTTTCCAGGGGAAGGACCAGGAAGTGGATATTTATTAGAAACGGCAAACACTGCTCTAACTGCATTACCAACATTGCCAAGTCAAAGTTGTTATGGACCTTCTAAGAGATCATGTTCAATGGATTGGATAACTGAGTCTTTTAAACCAAACACTAATGCTATTAATAAAATAAACGAAATAATAGCACAACCAAAAGAGCAATGGATAGTTGATGATTATAATAGTGAAAAATTATGGGAATTATATGGAAAGATTTGGGATTTATATTATAAACAATTAGATGATGTACAAGACATATTTACTGACCTTCTATTTAAAGCTTCAGGTTTATTTAATACATTAGATACGGAATCAGGTGGCCTAATCGATCTTTCTTGTTTAACTACGTATATTGAAACTGTTAACAGTATAAAAAACGTACTTAATGAAGCAAAAGCAGATGCTACGGATAAAGTAGCATACATTCAAAACAATCCACCATCTTAATCGTAATAAACAATCCAGCCCAGGCTTGTAAAACAAAATAAAATAAAACAATGGCACAAGGAAATAACGCTAAAAGAGAAGGAGCAAGAAGCAATGAGCTTTATCAACTCCAAGCGCTCAATCGCATAGTAACCGCGGTTGGTCCTCTAGCTACTGAAAGTACATTACTTTCAGTGCTACAAGCAATAATTGCTTCAGATCAAGATATCGAGATCTTATTAGTAAGAGATGAAGCCGTAGGGAATGGTAATCCCGTATTAAAACAAGTAACAAATTATGAAACTGGTGTTCCGGTCGTAACTTATGAAAATGTAGACGGTACTACTTATGTGCCTACACCTAATCCGGTGCCTGTTTATGTCTACTTAGATCCGTCAGCGGTTCTTAATCTAATGCTTACAGAGCTACTCACTCTTAACGCAGGAGGACCTCTTGCAACAGAAACTACTCTTGGTACAGTAAATACTAACCTTGGTTCAATTAATACAAATATACAATTAAGTAATATTGAACTTGCTAACATCCTTACTGCTCTTAATGGTTCAGCTACAGAAGTAACTCAGTTATTAGTAGATACTAGTACTAGTACACTAGCAACACCTGTTACAGGATTAGGTATGACTCTAGGTATATTCAGTGGTTCTTCAGGAATCACTAGTGCAGGAAAAAGAAGTATATCAATTCTTAATAGTGGAGCAAATACTGCAACTGTTGGAGGAGGAACACCAAATAATCTACCTCCAGGAGTAGAAGTAACTTGGGAAGCAGGTGGCCTTAGAGATACTTTAGGAGTATTAACTTGGGATGCCACAGGAACTACATTAATAATTTCAACAGTAGGATAGCTATGAGCATAAAAAGAAATTTACCAAATGATGAATATCAAGCGGCAGTAGGTGCTAATGCACCAAGTTCTGCAAACGTATATGCTACAATGGCTGATGTTGGTGGCAGTGGTGGCCCATCCTTAGTAAACATATTTGCAACAGACACTTTTATTACGCCTAATGAAACACTTAACTGTACTTCAGGAACTTTTGCAGTAACTTTACCAAGTGCGTCAGGTATTATAGGAACAACGTATACACTTGTTAATAGTGGTACAGGTGTTATAACATTAACTCCTAATGGAGCTGATCTAATCAACGGCTCTACAACTATTGATTTAGTACAGTACATTAGCAGAACAGTTCAATCAGATGGTGGTACTAATTGGATAATAATATAAAAATAAAGACATGGCAATAAAAATAGAATATAGCACAAGATTTGGAGATGACTATGCAGAAGCATATGTTCGTATACTCTCTATAGATATAAACTACGTAGTAAATCACGCAGACGTTGGTATTGGAACTTATAGAAGTGAAGAAGATAGAAAATTAGGTAAAGACCCTGTATTAGTAGAATCAATAAGAATTGGTGGAGATGACTTTAAAGAATTTTTTAGAGAACTCTCATTAGATAAAATTGATACAAAAATAAACCCAGTAGCTGATATCTACAACCTCCTAACTAAAGAAGAAGATGGAAAGTACGAAGGTGGTGAGAAACTATATGATGAAATAGTAAAAGAAGACGGAGAAGTAAAAGAAGTTGGTAAAGCCTTAGTAATTGAAGAGGAAAGGAAAGCCTTAGGAGCTCTGAAATAACAATATAAAAAATGAGTTACAATCCTATATCATATATTGATTTAATCGGTGCATCCGGTACAATTAATAAAGTAGACTTAACATCAGCAACTACTCAACGTTTACATGGGTATGGAATTAAATTTACTGCTGGTAGTAATTTATTGTGTGGACAACCTGTAATATACAACTATGCTTCGGGTGTAGTTACTGCAATTTCTGCAGGAGCTTTACCATCTCAACATGAGTATATTGGCATTGCTTTACAAACGGTTTTTACTGGAGCAAAAGTAGAAATAGCAACGCAAGGTTTAGCAACAGCACGTAGGGATACTACTTTTTTAGCATCTTCTGAAACAGTATTGTTAAATAATACTACTAACGGTACTACTAGAACTTTAACTAATGATACTAGTTTTTTTGATAGTGGTGCAGGTGCAGGTGGTGACTATGCCTCTAATGAAAACTATCAGATTGTGTTTGATGCTCAAGTTGGATATACTGCTGATATAGTTGTTAATGATATTGAATTTGAAGCACAGGGTTCAACGGGTCAATATGATAGGTTAGGGGTTCAAGGTTCTAATGATGGTGTTAACTTTACTAACTTAAGTGTTTCATGGTTACAAAAAATGGCTACAAGCACATTTCCTTACAGTACTTCTTTTGCAGGAGCAAGTTTTAACTCAAATGGATCTATAAATGGTTATGTTTTTCCAACTACTACAACAAGAGCTATTTTATTAGGTTCAGGTTCAATACCAGGGGCAACTATTAACACAAGTTTTAGATATATCAAATTTTTATTTTTCTCTGACGGTTCTTCACAATTAGCTGGGTGGGATATGACTTTACAACCAAATACACCTTATTCTACAAATGTAGAAACAGTTACAGAGGGAACTACATTATATTTAGATAATTCTAATTACACCAAAATAACAACAGATGATACATCTCAAATAGTTGTAGGATACTGTGCTTATGATGATGCATCAAATAATAGTATCTTTATAAGAATTTAATAATAATAAAAATATGAGTTATTCACCAATAAAAACAGTTAATGGACAAGTTATAGAAGGCACAGGAAATGTTAATGTAGCTGGAAACTATGCTCAAATACTTCAAAGTGCAACTATAACAGGTTTTGCTGAAGCGTCTATAGTAGCAACAGGAGTAGGAGCAGGTGTTGGGTCTTTATCAATACCTGCAAATGCTTTTCAAGTTGGAGATTCTTTCCACGCTAAAATAGGAGGTGTTATAGATGGTTCTGTTAACAATGACGAACTTATTATTAGAATAAAAACAGGAGCAACTGTTTTAGCAACTACAGGAGTAATTATTTTAGACCAGACAACTAATAACGGTTGGGAATGTGAGATTGATTTTACAATACAATCAATAGGTACAGGAGGAGTAGGTAATGGAACTATCTGCACAAATGGTAATTTTGCATATACTAAAAATACAGATAAAAAAGTACAAGGTAATGTCTTTCAAGATGTTCAATCAATAAACACAACCATTGCAAATACATTAGATATTACAATGGAATTAGATAATAATAATACAGACATGTACTCTGCTAATTTTGTTTTGTATAGAACTTTTTAAAGTGTATAATTAATGTTTAAATAAAGAAAAGAGATGGAGGTAGAAGGACTAACATTTGGGTTAAATGCAATAGTAAGTATATTATTTGCAGCAGCAGGAGCACTTGGTTTTTGGTATACAATCAAAGGATCAGTTAACCTACTTGAACAAAGAGTAAAAACACTTGAATCTACTGACAAGGTTTTACATAAAAGAGTTGAAGGTTTAAAGGAAGAGGTTAAAGAGAATAGAGATAAAGCAGATAGCTCTATAGCAGACATCACTGGTAAGATGCAAGCAATGGAGCTTAGAATAATACAAGCAATTCATGATTTAAAGGCTTAATCTTTTTAATTAGCATAATAAATAAATGAAAGAACTGATAATATTTAGTTGGGTGTTTGGTTTAGTAGTATGCCTATACATTATGGCAAATAAAAAATTCAAAAAGAAACATTAGAAGATAAATAATGTAAACTTTTGATATTTAAACTTATTTTAGTTATCTTTGCTGCATAACTAAAATAGATTTATAATGTCAAAAGAAAACCAACAAAACAATACTCAGAAGGATTATTCCGATGAAGAGTTAACAAAAATGCGTGATAACATGACTTCCTTCTATAAGAAGGAAGCTAAGCATTTACAACCTCAAGCACTTTATTTTAAACTTCTAGCTGAGATAGAAGAAAGCAAAGTCCGTAGATATTCGGCAATGGCTCAAGGTGCTCACATGTTTGCTCAAGCAGAAGCTGCTGAAAAAGAGGGCTTAGCTGCGGAAGATGCAAAAAAGAGAGTCGAAGGAAAAACATCTCGTAAACCTAAAAAAGATTAGTCATGGTATATAAAGAAGGAAGTATGGGATCTATGGTAAAGCAGATCCAAGAAACATTGAATATTGCAATTGATGGTAACTTTGGCCCTAAAACAAAAGCGGCAGTGGTCAATTATCAGATGAATAATAATCTTGTTGCAGATGGTATTGTAGGTAGAAAAACTTTAGATATAATGGGTATATTGGATACCGATCTAAAACAAGCTGGTTCTTTTCATACAGGAAACGGATTGAACATACTGATAGATCACCTACCTAAAGGAGAATACATACAGAATGAAGCTCCTATACTAAATGATTATATTTTTATTCATCATACAGCCGGTTGGCATAATCCACATAAAACAATTGCGTCTTGGGGCCGTGACACCCGTGGTCGAATCGCTACTGAATTTGTTATGGGCGGACAGAGTATTAAAGGTAATGACGATAGGTATGACGGTGTAACAGTACAAGCTTTTCCAGAAGGATGTCAAGGATGGCATCTGGGAGCTACTAAAGATTACTACATGAATAGACATTCTGTAGGCATAGAACTATGTAGTTTTGGCTATCTTACAGAAGAAGGAAAAACCTATGTAGGTGGTCAAGCTGATGAATCTCAAATAGTAGAACTAGCAGAATTATTTCAGGGTTATACAAAATGGCATAAATACTCAGAGAAGCAAATTAATAATCTTAGAAAGTTGCTTATTTATATAGGATCTCGCGATAACATTGATTTACAAGAAGGTTTAGTTCAGTGGATCCATAAGATGGGAGCTATTAAAGCATTCGGTTTTCAACAGGATGCATGTGAAGGTAAAGTAAAAGGTTTATTAACTCATACTAATGTTAGGAAAGAAAAGTCAGACTGTTTCCCTCAACAGGAGTTAATAGATATGTTATTAAGTCTGTAAAACCAACAATAAAATGGCACAAGCAAATTTAGTATCCAAGAAAGTACGGATGGGTCATCGTGATATCATCAAGTACCAACTTGTAACACACTGTTTTATAAACGACATCCAACTCTCAAGTAACGAGTTGGATTGTCTAGCCTTACTAGGTGCTTATGGTGAACATGAGCTTTCAGAGTTTTGCAATGTAACTGTGGCTGAGAAGATCTTTAAGACTGCTCAAACAGTACGTAACTTTCTGACTAAAGCTGGTAAAGTAAAGCTAGTACATAAAGATGGTACAAACAAAAAAAAGATCTCGTTAACAGATGATCTTAAAATACAAACAGAAGGAAATATAGTATTAGACTTTAAAGTAGTGTATGTTACCGAAAGCAAGTAAACATTATATTATACCGACAGCCGCAGATTTAGATCTTGATGCACAACTCGTAGAAGAAGTTATTTCATTTTACTATTCAACTCTTAGAAAATCTTTGTCTGAGCTAACCTGTTATAATATACAAGTTGAAAACATAGGTACATTTAAAGCTAAACCAAAAGAGCTTCCTAAGTTGATCGCTAAGTATAACAAACACTTGAGTGTCCTTAATACTGAAACTTTTAGAGGTATGAGAACTAAGAAGGATGTTGAGGGGAGACTCGCAAAAGTTGTTGCACTTCAGGATCAAATAAATGAAACTAGAGAGCGTAAAAAAGAATTTATAGAAAATAAGAAGAATGGGAACATTAGGACAAATATGGAAAGCTAGAAAAGAGATTATCGAAGGTGTAAAGAACACTATAGTAAAGGATAAATTTGTAGAGCTAGTTGCAGCTAATAGAATGGAGATCTGTAAAGGTTGCGAGCATTTCGACGGTAAGTGCAGTGTAGCAGGTACAGGCCCATGTTGTGGAGCATGTGGATGTAGTCTTAAGTTTAAGGTTAGATCAATGTCTACTTTTTGTGGTAAGACCAATATAGGAGAAACGCCAGAATGGATGGCAGTAATGTCACCAGAAGAAGAAAATAAAATGCTTACAGAAGAAGCAGAGTTACTACAGAAGAAACAAGATGAAGATAAGCTAACTAAATAAAAGAACAATGGAACTTAAATTTACAGCAGAAAATCATAAGTATGAAACAGTGGACGATCCGACTAAAAAGTGGGTTAGTGCAACAGGAATACTAAAAGCATTAACAGAACCTTTTGATCAAGAAGCTATAGCTACAAAATCATCAAAAAACAAACGCTCAAAATGGTTTGGTTTAACGTCTGAAAGAATCATAGAGATATGGACTAAAGAAGCAAAGCGTGCTACAGACCTAGGTTCGTGGTACCATGATCAAAGAGAAACTGATTTATTAGCTTGTTCTACTGTACAAAGAGAAGGTTTAGATCTTTCAATCGTTCATCCTATACTGGATGGTGATATAAAATTTGCTCCAGATCAGCAGGTAGTTCCTGGTATTTATCCAGAACATTTTGTTTATCTGAAAAGCGCTTTAATATGTGGCCAAGCAGATAGAGTAGAGGTTGTAGGAAATACAGTGAATATATATGATTATAAGACTAATAAAAAGATGCGTGAGCCATATACTAACTGGAATGGCGTAACTAAAAAGATGTTAGGTCCGTTAAGTCACGTAGATGATTCAGATCTGATGCACTACGCTTTACAACTTAGTATTTATATGTATATTATATTAAAACATAACCATACACTTGTTGCAGGTAAGTTAGAGATCGCTCATATTACGTTTGAGATTGAATCTGAAGATGAGTTTGGTTTTCCAACATCAGCAATAGATGCTGCAGGAGATCCTATTATAAAAGAGATCGTACCCTATGAACTACCTTATCTTAAAAAAGAAGTAATGGCCATAATAAAGTATATGAATGCCAATCCTAAAGAATTCGGAAAATGATAAAGTTATTAGATATTCAAAACAATGTAGTCATACCTACAGAACACTGTCAAACTATTAAATGGTTAAAGGTTATACAGGATAAGTTCCCAAAAGACTATATTAAATTATATGCTTATATCTTCTATATGGGTTGCCCTGGAGAAGCTAATCCTTATTTTAATCTAGTGATGGATCTCAGAGAAGAAACAATTATTCAAGATTTAGAGATTGATAGATCTCTACTGGAAGAAGATGAAGTAATTGAAGCAGTACAAAAAGCAACGTTACTTTATGAAACACCAACTGTACGGGCATATAAAGGAATAACAACTATGTTAGATAATATCACGGAATATATGGAAACTACGAAACCTACTGCCGGTAGAGATGGCAACCTTCCAGCAATGATACGGTTAGCAAAAGATTTTGATGACATACGTCAGTCTTATAAAGGTGTTGCTAAAGATTTAGCAGCAGAACAAGAATCTCAAGTTCGTGGAGGACAAAACTTATCATATGATCAAATATAAATGGAGTTACTAGCTTTTCATAGACTAATACCCACGTACGATAACGGAAAGTGGACAGAAACAGAGTTTACAGATCTACAGGAGTTCCGTGACTTCGTGAAGAGTACATTTAAAGAACCTGGTAAGTATGAGTTTGATGAAACATCTAAGTTATTTAATGAGCAGTCCCGTCTATTTGAAGCACAGGGTGGAGCTTATTGTTTAGCTGCTTTTAGAAGCAAAGACTTTATTAGTTACTGGGATCTAGAGAAACGTAAGTCTCGTGTTGGATGCATTTTTAAAAATAATGGTAAGACTTGGTACTTGCCCCGTGACTACTATTTCTGGATTAACTTTCTTCCTATATATGATAAGATGAAGAAAGATTTTGATTTTGCACAGGTATGGGATGTGCAGTTACACCTAGCTCTTTACGAAGAACTAGCAGAACTTCATTATAAGCATGCAAGTATATTTAAGAAGCGTCAGATAGCGTCTTCTTATTTTCATATGGGAAAGCTGATTAATAGAATTTGGTTTGAGCCAGGGGCTATTCTCAAAGTAGGCGCTTCACTAAAAGATTTTATTAACCTTGCTGGATCTTGGAAATTCTTGGAAGAGTATCGTGCCTTTCTAAATGCAAGCACTGCATGGTACCGACCAATGAATCCTGGTAAAGTATTAGAGTGGCAACAAAAAATTGAAGTTACTAAAGGCGGTAGAAAGAAAGATGTAGGTCTCAAAGGGATGATCACAGGGATGTCATTCGAGCAGAGTGATACAAAAGGTGTCGGTGGACCTTGTACTATTTTCTTCTATGAAGAGGGTGGTGTTGCAAGAACTGCAGATAAGACTTTTGAATTTATTCGTCCCGCAATGCAAGCGGGAGATGTTACTACTGGCTTATTTATTATTGCAGGTTCCGTAGGTAAGCTTAAAGACGCAGGCCCACTAAAAGATTTTACATATAATCCTGAAGCTAATGATATCTATGCAGTGAATACCGATCTTATAGATGAAAAAGGTACAAAAGGAAAAACTGGTTTATTTATTCCTGAACAATGGGGCATGCCCCCGTATATAGACGAGTTTGGTAATTCTCAAGTTGAAGATGCTTTGGCATCTCTTGAAGCTAAGTTTGAAAAATGGAAAAAAGATTTATCTCCAGAACGTTACCAAATACGTATCTCTCAGCATCCAAGAAACATTAGAGAAGGATTCGCCCATAGAGAAGAGTCTAAATTTCCATTAAGTTTAGTTGCGCATCAAAAGCGAGAGATTGAAGAGAAGATGTATCCATATGAACTAATAGATCTTTCAGAAGATTTTGCAGGAACTCTTATTATTAAAAAAACTACCAAGCCACCAATTAGTGATTTTCCGGTTAAACCTAACATGGAAGATAAGACTGGATCGATAGTGGTTTGGGAACGTCCTGATGATAAACCAGAGCACGGGGTATACTATGCATCTATAGATCCTGTATCAGAAGGGAAAACTACTACATCTGACTCTCTCTGTTCTATATATGTTTATAAGACGGCTACGCAAGTTAAACGATACACTGAAGAAGGCGTAGAACACTTTATTGAAGGTGATAAGATTGTTGCAGCTTGGTGTGGTAGATTTGATGACATTAATAATACACATGATCGTTTAAGATTGATTATTGAATGGTATAATGCTTGGACATTGATAGAGAATAATATTTCTTTATTTATTATGTATATGATAAAGATGAGAAAGCAAAAGTATCTAATACCTAAGAACCAAGTAATATTCTTAAAAGAAGCTCAAGCTAATAAGTCTGTGTACCAAGACTACGGATGGAAGAATACAGGTACGCTATTTAAAAACCATATGTTAAACTATCTTATAGAGTGGCTTAAAGAAGTTGTGGAAGAAGAGATAGATGATGCTGGTGTTATTAAAAAGAAGTTTTATGGTATTAGACGCTTGCCAGATGTGATGGCACTAATTGAAATGGAACACTATGACGGTGTAGTCAATGTCGATAGGTTGGTATCTTTAGCAGCACTAATTGCGTTTGTCAAAGTACGTGAATCTAACGCTCCAAGAGAGGTTAAGGTTGAAAATGAAATAGGCATTAACTTGGAAAAGTCGGAAAATTTGTATAAATTAAAGAGTGGTGCCTTCAAGCACGTTGGTAGATCCGGTGGATCAAATCAATCAGCTAAAAGACGTTCACCATTTAAACGTATTCGCTAGATGGAAATATATAACGCGCTAGATTTAAAGTCTGGTAAAAAAACTAGAAGTAACAGGTTATGGAATATATCACAACCTTTACAGTTCTTATCTGTAGATGAAAAAGATGCTGATTGGGCTTCTTGGAATATGGATTGGTTAGAATGGAACGGACTAAAACAACTTCGTAAGAACTCACGAAAGTTGATGAAAAACTACAAGCTTGCTCAAGGAATCATCGATAAGGGAGATTATATACAGGAAGATAATAATGAAATGAAAGATGTGGTAGCTCAACTTGCAGAAGATAGCGAGATGGCATCACTAGAACTTAAGTTTTATCCCATCATTCCTAATGTAGTCAATACACTAACTGCAGAATTTGCTAAAAGAAATAAAAGAGTAACATTCCGTGCAGTAGATGAATTTACACATAATGAAATTATTAGTAGTAAAAAAGAAGAGATTGAAGATGTACTTGTAAAATGGGCAGAGTCTAGACTTATGGAAGAGATGCTTCAACAAGGGGCAGATCCAGAAGATCCTGAGATGCAGAAAATGATGCAAGAGAAAATGTCTCCTGAAAATCTAAAAACATTACCAGAAATTCAAGACTTCTATACTAAAGACTTTGAGGTTCTAGCAGAGAAGTGGGCTTCTAAACAGTACATTATAGATGAAGAACGTTTCAGAATGGATGAACTTGAAGAAAGAGCGTTCAGAGATAAGCTTATTACAGATAGAGAGTTCTGGCATATGCATATGATGGATGATGACTATCTTGTTGAATTATGGAATCCTGTACTTACCTTCTACCATAAGTCACCTGATGCACGTTACATATCACAAGCTAACTATGTTGGCAAAGTTGAGATGATGACTGCTGCAGATATAATTGACAAGTACGGATGGAAGATGAATGAAGATCAACTGTTAGGCTTACAACAATCTTATCCTGTATCAGCAGCTGGTTATGCTTTGGGTGGACAACAAAATGATGGCTCTTATTATGATGCTACTAAATCTTATGCGTGGAATACTAATTCACCTTCATTAGAGATGCGTCAATATCTATCTGTAAATTCACAAAGTGTACAAAATAGCAATGATGTTGTAGAATGGGTCCTTGGGGAATCTGAAGATTATACTGACAATACTCAAATGTTAAGAGTTACTACAGCATACTGGAAATCACAAAGAAGAATAGGTCACTTGACTAAGGTTTCAGATGGTGGTAAAGTTACAAGTGAAATTATATCTGAGGAGTATAAAATTACTGATACGCCTATATATAACACAAGTTTAATAAAAAATAAAACTGCACAGAATTTATTATTCGGAGAACATATTGAATGGGTGTGGATTAATCATACTTGGGGTGGAATTAAAATTGGACCTAATCAACCTACGTTTATTGGTATAGAAAATAATACTGGTGTTAATCCTATATACTTGGGTATTAACCAGAATCAAATAAAACCCTTAAAGTTTCAGTTTAAAGGAGATAACACTCAATACGGATGCAAGCTTCCTGTAGAGGGGAGGATTTTCTCAGACAGGAACACTAAGTCTTCGTCAATGGTTGATTCTATGAAACCTTTTCAAATAGGATACAACATTGTAAATAATCAAATTTCAGATATTCTTATAGATGAAATAGGTACTGTTATAATGCTTGATCAAAATGCATTACCTAAACATTCACTTGGTGAAGATTGGGGTAAAGGAAACTTGGCTAAGGCTTATGTGGCAATGAAGGATTTTAGCATGCTTCCATTAGATGGTTCTATAACTAATACCGAAAGCCCACTAAATGGTCAACACTTTCAACAATTAGACTTATCTCAAACACAACGTTTGATGTCAAGAATACAACTTGCGCAATTCTTTAAACAACAAGCGTATGAGCAAGTAGGGGTTAATCCACAAAGGATGGGCCAACAGCTTGGTGGTAGTAGTACTGCAACTGAAGTAGAACAAACTCAAGTTGGTTCATATGCACAAACAGAAATGCACTTTGTAGAGCACTGCGATCATCTTATGCCTAGAGTTCACGAAATGAGAACTGATTTAGCGCAATGGTACCATTCTACTAAACCTTCTATTCGTTTACAACATATGACATCATTGGATGAGCGTGTAAACTTTGAGATGAACGGTGAAGAATTACTATTAAAAGATATTAACGTATACTGCACTACTAAAGCAAACCATAGAAAAATGCTAGAACAAATGCAACAACTGGCTGCCAATAATAATACTACAGGAGCATCTATATATGATTTAGGTAGAATTATGCAAGCTGATTCTATGGGAACTCTTAACAGTGCGCTTAAGTCTGTTGAGATGAAGAATGATAAAATCAAGCAAGATGAACAAGCTCAACAACAACAGATGCAACAACAGCAGCTTGAGATGGTCGAGAAAGAAAAACAAATGCAAATTGATCATGATGCATCAGAAGCTGAAAAAGACAGACGTAAGGATATTCTTGTTGCTGAGATTAAAGCTAGTGGCTTTGGTGCAATGCAAGATATAAATGAGAATAAGCAATCTGATTTTATAGATAATATGGAAAAGATTCAACGTACTGAATCATATCAAGATACAGCTAATATTCAAAGAACTAAAGTTGATCAAAACAGATCACAACATACCGATAAAATGGGTATAAAGCGAGAAGAGCTTGCTTTAAAAAGAGAACAAAACGCTACTCAATTAGCTATAGCAAAAGAAAATAAGAACAAATATGATGTTCCAAAAAACACTGGAAAAAAAGATAAGAAAAAATCATAGCCATATAATGGTAAAATCTTTATATAGACATAAGAAAATTCAAACTTATGATGTTTATTTTTGATAAGTTTGTTGTATATTATAATAGTTAGTCAATAACAAAACCAACATAACAATGAGTAAAGAAGCAACAACTAGTGTGCAAAGTGTCGATATAGACATAGATGCATTATTAGGAACAGGTGCTGACAATGTGATGCTAGCAGGGGAACCTGCAGCTACTCCTTCTTCGGAAGGAAAAGAAAGAAAAAGTCTTTTTTCACCAATGTCCACCGATATATCGTTCCTTGACAAAGCGCCTAAACCCGCTAACGAAAAAACTCCAGAGGAGGAAGCAACTGAAGCAGCTGAAAAGCTTGCAATAGAAGCAGCAAAAACTCCCGAGGAAATAGTAGCTGAGAAAGAAGAAGCAGATCTATTGGCATTAGAGCCAGATCCTTTAGACCTATCAAGTGGCGATCCAAGGGATCCGGAACTTGAAGACAGGAACAAAGGTGGTAGACCTTCCGCTCTAGTAACAGCAGCTAAAAAAATGATTGCCGATGGTATTCTTACTCCTTTCGTAAATGATAAGGGTGAAGATGAACCTACTGATAATTATACTGCTGAAGATTTTCAGGAGTTAATTGCAGCGAACATGACAAATCAAGAGAATAAATTAGTACAAGAGCTACCTAAGCAATTTATTAATCAATTACCTCCTGAGATGCAACAAGCATATGAGTACATCGCTAATGGCGGTACTGATATGAAAGGTATGTTCCAAGCACTTGCAGCTTCTAACGAAGTCAGAGATCTTGACATCACACGAGAAGCAGGACAGAAGTACGCAGTACGTGCTTATCTAAATGCAACTAACTTTGGTACACCAGAGGAAATTGAAGATAGAATCTTTACTCTTGAAGACAGAGGTGATCTTGCGAAAGAAGCAAGTGTTTTTAAACCAAAGCTGGATGCAATGCAAGAAGGTATTATACAAAAAAGAATTGCTGATCAAGCAGCATCAGCAAAACAAAGGCAAGCGCAATCTCAACAATATATTGAGAATGTATATAAAACGTTAGAAACAGGGAAACTAAATGGTATAGACCTAGACAACAAGACACAGAATATGTTATATGCTGGTCTAGTACAGTCTAACTATCCATCAATTAGTGGAAAGCAAACAAACATGTTGGGACATCTCTTAGAGAAATACCAATGGGTAGAGCCGAGACATGATTTAATAGCAGAAGCGTTATGGTTACTTCAAGACCCTGAAGGATACAGAGGGAGTTTAGGAGCCAATGTAGAAAAAGCTACAACGGAAAAGACCATGAGAACATTGAAGACTGAACAAGCTACTAAAAGCGCAGGTAATACTGCTCCAGCAGAAAGCAGTTCACCTTCAAGAAAAAGAGAAGGTTTTAAAAGACCTTCAAAAAACTTCTTCGGAAGATAGAATAGAATAATAAATAAATAAATAATAACTAAAAACCCGTTACAAATGAGTACACCAAGTTTTAATAATGGCCTGTTTCTAAGAGATACCTCTTACAATGCAAGCTCACACGTTGATTCTTACCACTTAGCTAACATGCTGAAAGATGCAGAACCTACCGACATGGGACCAGTTGATATCTGGGCTATGACGCAAAAGGTCGAAATGCCTCTTTATCAGATGTCTAACTTTGGTGGGAAGAACGTAATCGAAGTAGATAATATCCGTGGAGAGTGGAAATGGCAAACGCCTATTTCACAAGATCTTCCTTATATTATGGAAGATGTTGAACCAGGAAATGCCCAAAAAGGTATTGATGGAACAACATTTAAAATTAAGTTGAACAAGCGTGAGTTTGGTCATGGAGATATCATAACGTACGATAAGTACAATGGTGTGGAAATGATCGTATCTGCTGAAGATGATATCTTACCAATAGGTGATGGCTTTATCTACACAGTTGCGTTGGTAAACAATGATTCTTACAAATTTTTAGACAGCAAGTTTTTGAAGTCTGGAACTAAGTTCTTCAGAAAAGGTTCTGCTAGAGGTGAATATGGAGAACGTTTCTCTGACATTTCTACGAAAAGTGGATACCGTGAATTTTATAACTACGTAGGTGGTGCTGAAGCTCACGTTCACTATTCTATATCTTCAAGAGCTGATATGGCTATTAAAGGTGGAATGAATGCAGATGGTACAGTACCAGTTACTGAGATCTGGAGAAATTTTGATAAATCTATGGATCCATCAGTATCTACTATTGAAGGTATGGTTGAATCAATGGGTAAAGACTACGTTAAGAGAGCAATCGCTAACGGAGACTTATCAAGAAGTTTCTTAACAAACTTAGAAGCTGCTCACTTGAGCAAGATCGCTACGGATATTGAGACTTACCTTATGTGGGGTCACGGTGGTAGAGTTCGTCAAGATGGACCAGATGACGTAAGGTTATCAGTAGGTCTTTGGAAACAATTGGATAACTCTTTCAAAAGAGTATACAATAAGTCTTCTTTCAATCTTGAATTGTTTAGAGCTGAGTTGTATAACTTCTACGCAGGTAGAGTTGACTTCCAAGGTCCGGATCCACAAAGAAAAATCGTTATCCAAACAGGAATGGGAGGAATGCGAATGGTGAATGAAGCTATCAAAAGAGAAGCTGCAGGTGAAAACTTGACAATCAATGCTGGTGAAAAAGCAGGGATTGGAGCAATCAAAGGGCAAGGAATGAACTTAGGATTTGGATATGCATACACTAGTTATGTTATTCCTTTCTTAGCTAACGTTGAGTTTGTAATTAACCCAGCATTTGATAATGTTCATACGAATGATATTGAAAACCCAATCATTGATGGTTTTCCATTATCTTCTTACTCTTTCATTATCTTTGATATCACTGACAACACAAATGATAACATTTATCAGTTGAAGTTGAAATGGGATTCTCAGTTGAAATGGTGGTACCAAAATGGTACAATGGATTATATGGGACGTTCTCAAGGATTCCAATCTTCAGGTCAGTTTAACGGATACAGAGTTTATATGACTCAGTGTATGCCAGCAATCTGGGTAAAAGATCCAACTAAAGTGTTAAAAATTGTAATGAGAAACCCGTTAACGGGAGGATCATTCTAAGAAAACATAAATTCTAAAGAGCAGATGTTAACGCATCTGCTCTTTTTTTAATAATATTAATACATAAAGAAATGGCAACTACGAAAGCAGGTGACTGGAAATCAAGATTAGAAAAGAAGGCAGCTAAGTCGGAAGCTAAGTTGAAAATAAAAGACGCTAAGGCAGTAGCTAAAGCTATTACTAAAGGTAAAACGAAAGTAATTAAAGCTTCAGCTAAGAACGCTTCTGCTAAGGCAAAAGGTTATACAAGTCAAAAAGATAAAAATAGTTCTACTTCTAAGGACATAGCAAATGTTAAAGAGAAAAGAATAGAAGTAAAGGGTGATGCAAGAAGAAGCGGTAATAACTCTACTTCAACTTCAATTAGTATAGATAACTCTACTAAGAGCAAGTCAACTTCAACAAGTTCAACAGGAGGTAAGTCAGGTTCTCAGTCAGGTTCTCAGTCAGGTTCTCAGTCAAGTTCAGGTTCTAAGTCAGGTTCTACTAGTACAGCTAAAACTAAAGGTAATACTACTAAGAATAATAAAACAACAAACGTTGGAAATAAAGAAACAACAGTTAGTAACTCTGGTAACAAAGGTAATAGAGGACCTTCTAACAATAACTCT
>Ga0307377_10002735_pt1 | contig 20569 bp, 22 predicted proteins | sample TR3MG_FD_202535 | JGI IMG/M metagenome (GOLD analysis project Ga0307377, IMG submission 202535) | Soil microbial communities from Risofladan, Vaasa, Finland - TR-3 | ecosystem: Environmental > Terrestrial > Soil > Coastal area > Acid sulfate soil | place: Finland: Risofladan, Vaasa | collected... | reverse complement strand
ATTGTCAAACTTATTATGATTATGATTTTTTTAGGATGTTGGCAAAAGAAAATAATTATGAACTTGTTTTGATGGAAGATGTTAAAAAGAGGACTAAATTTGTGTGGGTCGGAATATGTTTTGTTAAAATGGAGAATAAAGATTTTATGACAGATGAGAGTAAATTCTTTAAACATCTGAGATGGATTGATAAAAAAACATATAAAAAGCATCAAAAATATAAAGGTCAATATATGTATTAGGAGTTATTAGCGTTGGAAAAATACCCTTTAGTTAGCGTCATTGTTACATTATATAATTATGAAAATTTTATATCTTATTGTATAAAATCTATATTAAATCAAAATTATCCGAATTTTGAGATAATAGTTGTTGATGATGCTTCTTCTGATAACTCTTATGAGATTGCAAAAAAATATGAATCTAAAAATGTTAAAGTTGTAAAGTTTAAAAAAAATATGGGATATTCTGCAGCGAAGAATGAAGGAATAAGATTATCCAGAGGAGAGTATATTGTTATGCTGGATGCGGATGACATGCTTACTAAAAAATCTATTTCTACTAGAATGAAAGCTATGGTAGACAATGATGTTGATTTTATTCATGCGAATGCTATCGTTGTGAGTGGAGAGATGTCTCTTAAAAGCTGTTATAGAATAAGAGATCCTAAATTAGAATGTTTTTCAACTCCTTATCATATTCACGCTCAAACGGTTCTGTTAAAAAAACAAATATATAGAGATTTTGGATTATATGATGAAAAATTGCGTTCTAGAAGTGATAGGGAAATGTGGTGGAGATTATTCGGTCAATCTGAAGAAGATGAAGTTAAAGTAAAAAGAATTTATATAGATAAATCAGTTGTATATTATAGATATCATAGAAAGATGATGACAAGGTTTAGACAAAAAAATAGGGAATATGATAGAAAAATAAGAGCTTTGTCAGAAGAAGTTTATCAAGTTAGAAAAAAAATGGGGATTACTAAAGAGAATACTTTATTTTTAGAAGACAAGGGTAATAATGATTACTAAAAAAATAGATAAGTTTAAAATGTATTTGTATGATAAGGGAGGAGTTTCTGGAGATTTAATAGAAAATGGATATCGAGAACCCGAGTTTATGTGGATGGCGAAAACCGAAATAGAAGGAAATATCGGAATGGATGTTGGTGCAAATATAGGTTATTTTAGTTTATTTCTTTGTGACAAGATGAGAGAAGTTATCTGCATAGAACCAGATGAGAGATCTAGAAAGTTGTTAAAAAAGAATATAAATTTAAATAATTTTTCGCATAAAACTAAGATATATGATTTTGCGATGAGTGAGAAGGACGGATATAAAAAAATATATTTAGCAAAAACGAATAGTAATTTAAGCACATTGTGCAAAACTGGGCTTTCTAAAAAAGATAAATATAAATCATTAAAGATCAAAACAAGAACAATTGACAGTTTGAATCTAGAAGAATTAAATTTTATTAAAATGGATATAGAGGGATATGAAGTAGAAGTATTAAGTGGAGGATTAGAAACATTTAGGAGAAGTTCTAATTGTAAAATACTTCTAGAAGTTCATCCACAATTTTATAGTGAGGAAAGAAATTTTTATTCTGTTTTGAAAGAACTTGTTAAAATGGGATTTTCTTTTAGATATGTTGTTTCTGCTGCTGTAGATTGTCCAGATTTATTTAAAAAGAAAGGATATAACCCGACTAGATTATTTGATACTGGAAATCATATCCGGGGTCTTTTTAAAGACATGAAGACGGATGATGCTATTAATTTTTGTTCGAAGAAACATAAGCAGAAATATTTTTGCAAAAATGCACAAAAAGATAAAATTAGTAATAAAATAGTCAGATCTATTTTATTAGTTAAATAAGGAAAGTAATTGAAAATGAGAATAATTTTTTCTAGTATTTCTGCTCCGTTTTTTTCTGAATATCTGGCGTTGATCACCGGGGAAAAACATGTTAGTTGGAGCCAAGTGCCTTTGTATAGAAAAAAGGATTCATATTTATTTTTAGTTGGCCTTTATTCTCCTACCCATTCATTTTATCAAAGGATAAGTCATTTTAATAAGATTATAATTCTTTTCGCAGGAAGTGACTTATTGAGACTGAATAAAATGAAGATAACAGATAGAAATAGATTATTTAAACAATTGAAGAAAGATGGAGTCGTGTTTGCTGTTGAGAGCCCTGAGATTTATGATAGAATTAAAGAGATGTATAATCTAAAAACGGAGATAATATATTTGCCTTCTAGATTTGAGTTCTCTAAAAATCCTCCTGATATGCCAGAGAAGTTTTCAGTTGGGTGTTATATGCCATGTTGTAAAGATATTAAAAGTGATAAAAGGTTTTTTTATGGGTTTGATACAATCGTTAAAGTTGTTAAAGAAATGCCAGATGTTGATTTTTATTTTTATCATAATAAAGGTGGATATATAGAAAGAAGCGATGAATTGGAAATGAAAAATTTTATTGGTTGTACAAAAAGTATAAAAAATATGCCTAAATTTTTAAGAAATATAAGTTGCGGATTAAGATTAACGGATCATGACACATATTCTATGAGCGCTATCGAGTATAATATGGCAGGAAGATGGTTTATTAATAATTATCCTATGCCATATTGTGATAAAATTTCTCATAAGGCAAAAGCTCAAGAAATAGTCGATAAGATTATAAAGGTAATGAATAGAGGTGGTAATAATATAGAGGGTATGGTTTTTTATCGTTCAAATCATGATAAAAATGTATTTTATAAAAAAATAAAGAGTGTATTTTTAAGGACATAAATGAAATTAGTATTAGTACAGGGAAAATATTTTAATTCGTGGGAAGCTCTTGGTTTGGGATATATAGGAGCATATATAAAGAAAAATTTTCCTAATATAGAAATATCTTTTTATCAGGGATGTTTTGATTCTGATGATTGTATCGTGAAAGATTGTATAAATGCTGATATGGTTTTATTTTCTTGCACATCCCCATCTTTTAAACATTGTGTGTATTTGGCAAATCGAATAAAGAAAAAGAATGATAAAGTTCATACGGTTTTAGGTGGATATCATTCATCCGCTCTTCCTAATGAATCATTGATTGAAGGGATAGACCAGGTTGTTGTTGGAGAGGGAGAGGCAGCGGTAATTGATATTATAAACGGTAATAGAGATTCAATTTTGCATGGACGCAGGATGAACTTTAGTGAATTAGATTGGCCTGATAGGGAACTGATAAAAAATCATAGGAACATCGAGGTTGCGTATAAAGAAAACGGTATTAAAATGACCTCTTTTCAAAGTGCTAGGTCATGTCCTTTTGGTTGTGTATATTGCGCCGATGGCTATATGGGGAGTTTATATGGAGGGAAGGGATCAAAAGTAGAAAGAAGACACGTATCAGACTTAGTATCTGAGATAATATATACTAGAGACAAATATGATTTAGATGTTATTAAATTTTCAGATTCTACATGGAATACTAGTTTGAAATATGTAAAGGATTTTTGTAATGAAAAAATAAGCCGGGGCGTCTCTATCCCGTTCTTTACTAATATCCATGCTCGTATAGTTGATGAAGAGATGTTTGAACTTATGAAGTTGGCTAATTGTAATGAAATAGCTCTTGGAGTTGAGTCTGGGTCTCCTAAAATTTTGTCTCAGATAGGTAAAACGACTAAGAAAGAGCATATTTTAAATGCTGTTAATTTGTCTCATAAATATGGCATAAAAGTTAGAGGTTATTTTATTCTCGGAATGCCAGAAGAAACAGAGGAAGATTTATTATTAACGGAAGAATTTGCAAAAGAATTAAATTTAGAAGAGTATGGTTTTACTATTTTGTGCCCTTATCCTGGGACGAAGATGTTTCATGATAATCCTGATAAATTTAAAGATATAGATTGGTCTGCTACAGATGAATATGTTAATTTTTTTTGGAGCACTAATCATGTCTCGAATAAAAGATTAAGGGAATGGCAAAAAAGATTAATTAAAAAGTTTGTAGATAAAATAACATGGCATAATAAGATTTTATTAAAGGAGTGAATATGAGTAAAAGAAATGTAATGATTATAGGGGCAGCTGGATCTCTTGGGTCTGTTTTATGCAAAATTCTTATAGAGAGTGGTGGTTATAATGTTTTTGCAATTGATTTCAATGAGAATAATTTAGCATATCTGCATAGGCTTTACGATGTTTTTACATATATTGAAAATCTTAAGAATACTGATAATTTAATAAAAATAATAGAAGATGAAAATATAGATTTAGTGGTAAATTGTGCGGCATTAAAACATGTTAGGTGGTGTGAAAATAATATAAAACACGCTATTGAAACCAATATTATTTCAAATTTAGATTTAATGAAATATTTAAATCAAGTTAATAAAAAATTTATTTATATTAGTTCAGATAAAGCGTCATGCCCTACTAATTTATATGCCCTAACAAAACAGTTTACTGATTATATTGTTCATCATTATAAATTTAAACTTGTAAGGGGTGTTAATTTTTTTAATTCTAGAGGAAGCGTTATTGACATATGGGAACAGCAGTATTTTCATAATAAACCATTTACTGTTTCGGAAGACAATTGTAAAAGGTATTTTATATTGATTGAAACAATGGCAGAGATTGTTAAGAAAGCGATAGAAGAAGATGACCTATGGGATAAGGAGTATTATCCTGATAAAATTTTTGGCATGGAAATTCAGCTTTTATTTGATTCTTATTTAAAATATAAAGGTTTAACCAGAGATGAATGTAAAATTAAATGGTTTTCTATACCTTCTAATGAGAAGCTATGCGAGGTTATAGATTTTGAACCGGAGATAGTTGAGTTGAGAGATATGGATAGTATTATTAAAATAATAAAAGAGAGTAAAAGGGTGATATAAATGGGATTTCCGCAAGATAATTTAAATATTAAAGAACAATACGAAAATTATCTTAAGAATAAAAAAGTGTGTATTGTTGGACCTGCCCCAAAAATAATAGGCAGTTCTTCTGGAAAGATTATAGATTCTCATGATATTGTTGTTAGGTTAAATAATGGCTATATGTTCTGTGACAAACATGGAGAAGATATTGGTACAAGGATGGATATTATTTATCAAACTTCTATTCCTAAATTCGGTAGGGGAATCACCATGCCCATTAAAGAATTACAAAATAAGGTTAAATGGATTTGTTGTTCCTACCCAGATGAGAAGCATAGGAAAAATATTTGTGATGTTGTTGAGCATGTCGGAGATAGAATCTCTATTCATATTATGGATAGGAATAGATGGGGGAAGTTATCTGAATTGATAGGGAATCAAGTGGGAAAAAGTGCCATTCCTCCAACGACTGGGTTAGCAGCGATATTTGACTTGCTTGCTCATGATATAAAGAAACTTTATATTACTGGTTTTACATTTTTTAAAGTAAATAAAAAAAGAGAGCGTATTTATTATAAAGGATATGGGACAACTCCTGCTAATGAAATTCCTGCTAATTTGAAAGATTCAAAACATAATTTTAAAGGAGAGCTCAGGTATTTTAAAAAAATTATTAAAAGCGACAACAGGATAAGCTGCGACGATGTTTTGAATAAGGTAATAGGTAAATTTTAAGATGAAGAACAAAGAAGAGTTTTATAGTCGTGAAAAAATAGAAGGGGAGTATAGCAGTTTTTTAAAAGGGAAGAGAGTTGTAGTAGTAGGCCCAGCTAGAAGCATTAAGGGGTCTGGTCAGGGAGAGATTATAGATTCTTACGATGTCGTAGTTAGAGTTAATCTTGGTTTAAATATACAAAAAAATTTAAAGGAAGATATTGGTAGCAGAATGGACATTTTATATTCTGCCATGTCTCAATATTATTGGGATACAGCAGTATTTTCTGAAAAGAGTTTATCAATGTTGGAAAAAAAATATAATATTAAATGGATCGTTAACACTGGTGTTCGTAGAGCAATGATATTAAAAATGGCAAAAGATAAAGTTAAATCTAAGGTTAAAGTAGGTTTAAAATTGGTATCTAAAAAAAATATAGAATATCTTAAAAAAAAATTGGATGGCAAGCCCACAGCTGGTATTATCTCGATGTATGATTTATTACAATATCCTATTTTGGAACTATATGTGACAGGTTTTACTTTTTATAATATAATGTCTTCAAAGAACGAAAGGAAGGATTACTATTATGATAATTATTCTCCTCGTTATCCTGAAACAATTAACAATGTGTATAAACACGATTTAAAAGGAGAAGCTTGTTTACTATACAATCTGCGGAAGAAAGATGAAAGAGTTAAAATTGATAAAGTTTTATCTAATATACTAGAAAATTTTGATAAATAGAAAGCATGTTGTATATATGAATAGAGAGTCAGAGAAAGAAAAATTTTGTAGCGGAAAAGAAATAAATAATAAATACTCTAATTTTTTAAAAAATAAGAGAGTTGTGCTAGTAGGTCCTGCTAGAAGTAATAAGGGGAGTAAACAAAGATCAGTTATAGACTCTTATGATATTGTGATTAGAATAAATAATGGGGTTAATATACCAGACAAGTTTAAAGATGACACTGGGCAGAGATTAGATGTGTTATATTCATCATTGAATAATTGTTTTTTTAGCGAAAAAACGTATTCGAGAAAAAATATATTAAAATATAAAAAAGAATACAATCTAAAGTGGATTGTTGGGACTGGTCATCATCGAAGTAATATATTAAAAATAGTAAAATATAATAAGCACGAAAATACAGGAGTTCAAGCGAGACTTTTTAGCAAAACTAGATATAAAAAAATTTCATCAAAATTAAAATATAAACCCACTACTGGTATTATTGTTATTGATGACTTATTAGCACATGATATTTCTGAATTATATATTACAGGATTTACTTTTTATAATATTATGCTTTCTAGGGATAAAAGGAATAGATATTATTATCCTGGGTATTATCCAGGATATCTGGGATCTGCTGGGAGTGTATTTAAACATGATATTAAAGGAGAGGCTTATTTTTTGAAAAATAAGTATAAAAATGATAGCAGAATTAAAGTTGATAAAGTTTTGGGTGAGATTTTATTAAAAATAAAATGAAGATAATGGCATTAGGAAGTTGTAGACTTTACTGTCCGTTAAAAAAATGGTAGATATTTTTAGACCCTGCTGTTTTAATAAAAAAATGTAATTATAAAAAAATGTTTTAAACCTAAAGGTGATTTTAATCGTTATTCTAATTATTTTAAACAAGAAATGAGAAGATATATTAAAGTGTTTTTAAGAGGAATAAAAATATGATTTCTATTATAATATCTACTTTTAAAAGAACTGATTATCTTAAAGAAGCTATTCAGTCTATATTAGATCAAACATACAAAGATATAGAATTGATAATTGTTTGTGTTTACGGAGATAAGAAAGTTATTAAATTAGTTGATTCTTTTGATGACGAAAGAATAAAAAAAGTTGTAGCAAATTATGCTTGCATAACCTACCAGAAGAGTCTGGGGTTTTATAACGTTGGAGATAGTGATTATGGAATGATATTTGATAGTGATGATATAATGCTAAAAGATAGTATTGAAAAACTTTATCAATTTTCCATTAAAAATAAGGCAGATTTAGTTTATCCTGATTTTTATATTTCAAATGAAAATCTGAAGATAAAACGTACGAAAAAATGTGGAGATCATGATGACAAAAGACTTTTAGAGGGGTGCTATATAACAGACACTAGTTTTTTTAAAAATAAAGTTTTTAATAAATATATGCCATTAATGAATAGAGATAAGAAAAACAGATTCTACCGGATATGGAAACAAATGTCTACAGATAAATGTAGAATATTTAATTTTTCTGAACCGACTTTTATATATAGACAACATCAACATAATATTCATAACAATAAATATAAATCACAAAAAGAGTTCGTATATGCAAGGGTTGGTGACAAAAAGAATAACAAAGAGTGGGAGGAATTTTTACACAGAAAGAAAATAAAAGAAATAGATAATAATTGTTTTACTCTTTATTTTTCTGACCCTCGTGAATATTTAAAGCATCGTAAGTCGTTTAAGTTTAAAAGAATTATTATTCACTGGAATAGTTATAATTTACAATATGTAGATGATTTTTCTGGGAGGAATAATATATATCATATAACTGAAGATGATGCAGTATTCTTAGTTTTAAAACAAAAATGTTTGAATAATACTTTTTGTTTTAAAGATAAGAATGATTTTGTCGATTATATTAAAGAAGAGAGATGGAAATAATTTTAAAAAGGAGTTGTTAATGAGTAAAAAATCAGAAAAGATGATTAAAAAGAAACATGTTTTAATTGTTGGAGCTGGTCCAAGTCTAAAAAGATATTGGGATAAAATAGATGATTTTATAAATAAAAATGATGTTGTGACGGTTGCATGTAATAGGATTAATCATATTCTTACCCCTGATATCCATTTTTGGACTGATAAGTATCGTTATAAAAAATTTGGAAATGAAATAAATAAAAAGTCAAGAGTTATATTTTATAAGGGATTCCCTGAAGATATGATTCGACTGCATTGGAGTGGAGATTATGAAGTTATAAAATACACTATGAAGCTATGGAAGGATAGATATGATGACCCTAAGGATAGCCGTTTTCAAATAGGTAGCGTAAGATATAGTTCTGAATTAAAAAGATTTTATGGGTACTTTAGAACGATGGGGGCATTATCTATATTATGGGCACATGTTAATAAGGCATCTAAAATTAGTGTAGTTGGTATGGATGGTTATGCTTATTTTACAAAGGAGGAGTTAAAGAGTAGAGAAGGTAGTCAGCATTGTTATGGCAAAGGTTTTTCTGATGCCATTGGTAGCCCTACTCGTCCAAGTTCTTTAAGACATGGCCCTGATAAAGATAAAAAAAGTGATGATTTTTATGAGATATCTGTAAAGAAGGACATAGATATTGCCAGGACGTTAAGATCTATCGAAAAATATGGAGCAAAATTTGAGATATTAACTCCTACCGTTTATAAAGATTATTATAACCCCGATATTCTAAATATAAAAGATGAGCGAGACATTGAAGGATAAGAAAATAAAAAATAGGCATGTTATAGTGGCTGGAGCTGGTCCTAATCTGAAAAAATATTGGGATCGAATAAAAAAATTTGTAGATGAAGAGAATGCAATTACCATAGGTTGTAATTTTATTTGTGATGTATTTGTCCCAGATTATCATTTTTGGGGAACAAATAAAAGATGGAATAAATATGGAGAAGGGATGAATGAAGGGCCAACTCTTGTTTTTCCGCATGGGCAGTCTAAAAAAATTGTGAGAAAATATTGGAAGGGGTCATTTGAAACATATGACACCGATGTTAGAGTGCATAAGTCTCATAGAAAAAAGCCTGATATTTATCACTGTTTTGAGAATGTGGCATTGGTCTCTATTTTATATGCGTACCAAAGGGGAGCATCTAGAATTAGTATAGTGGGTATGGACGGTTATTCTTTTTACTCAAAAGAAGAACTAGCAAAGATGGAAAAGAGTCAACATTGTTATAGTAAGGGTTTTTCTGATATGGAAGATAAGCCTAAATATGCAGGTGAGAATCAAATAGATATAAATTATGCTAGAGGTAGAAAAAAAGATATTTTTAATTATAAAAATTTGAAGAAATTAGCAAAATACGGTAAAAAAAAATATGGGTTTGAGCTAGAAATAATAACTCCTACCGTATATAAATCTTTTTATAATTCCGATATACTTAATATACAAGAAAAATATAATGGCAAGTCTCCTTCGCCTAAAGAGAAGACAGAGCTTTATAAAATTTTAGGTATTTAATTAATTTAAAAGGTAATTTATTATGTCTGGTATGAATCAATTAGATTTAGATATGCTGTATAAGTACGCTTCTAAATGCAATTTTGTTATAGAAACTGGAGCTGGAGGAAGTTCAACCAAATATCTATCAAAGGCCGTTAGGGAAAGTGGAGGCAGATTAATTTCAATAGAGCTAATGCCTGATAGATGCAAGCATATTAAGAGGGTTGAATATATGTTGGGTTGGTCAGTCGATTATGACGACATAGTTAAGGTTGGAGAAAAGGATTTTATTGATATGCCGAGATGGTCAAAATTTAAGAAGTATAAAGATGGAGGAGATTATAAGGATGGTCACGCAGCACACAGAGACAGGTCTATTATGAAAGGTGAAACCGATCTTATCAGAAAAGCTTTATCAAAATATGAGGATGAAGAACTAGATTTCTTTTTCTCTGACAGCGGAGAGTACTGTGGGCTGGCAGAATGGAATATCGTTAAAGATAAGATAAAAGTAGGTGGTTACTTTGCTGCCCATGATATTTATTATCCTAAGAGTATAAAGAATTTTAAAGTTGAGAAAATTATCAAAAAAAGTGATGAATGGGACATATTAGTAAAAACAAAAACTATACAAGGATTACTGATAGCTCAGAAATTAAAGTAAATTATGATAAAAAAAATATATTGTATAGGAGATAGTCATTGCAGGATGTTCCGTAAAAAAAAATGGAATCTCAAATTTAAAAAATTGTATAAGACTTTCGAAATTCGTTATGTAGCTGCTTCATTGGCTTATAATCTGCCAGAATCTAACACGACCACTATGAGTAGGGAAAAATTATTTTCATATTTAAAAGATATCCGTAAAGGCAGTACAGTTATGCTATTTTTTGGAGAAATTGATTGCAGAGTTCATATATTAGAACAGGCAAAAAGACAAAATAAGAGTGTTGATGAAGTAGTTAAAAAATGTGTTGATAGATATTTTTCAGTGATATTAGAGATCATAAATCTTGATTTTAATGTTATTGTTTTTAACGCTGTTGCTTCTAGCCCAAATTCTAAATGGACTCGTAATATTCCACTTTACGGTAGTAATAAAAAGAGGAATAAAGCTACTAAAATATTTAACAGATATCTTTCTGAATTATGTGAGGTTAATAGCAAGTGTGTTTTTATTTCTATTTTTGATGAACTGGTTGATGAAAATTTAAAAACTAAAAATGAATATTACAGGGATAGAGTGCATTTAGGTTTAAAAGCTTACCCACTTGTAATAAGAAAAATGAATGAATTAGTGGATGGTTTTTATTATCATATGGAGGATTAGATATGAATGATGTTTACGTAATTGCAGAGGCAGGAGTTAATCACAATGGCTCTTGGGAAACATCTTTCGAGATGATAGAAGTTGCTAAGAACGCAGGAGCAGATTGTATCAAATTCCAAGCATTTGATGCAGAAGAGTTGGTTACTAAGGATGCTCCTAAAGCCGACTATCAACAGATATTAAAAAAAGAATCTCAATATGGTATGTTGAAGAAATTGGAATTGTCTAAAGAAGATTTTAGAAAAATATCTAATAAATGTAAATTACTTAAGATAGATCTCCTAGTCACTCCTTTTTCTGAAAAGTGGGTCAAAATATTATGTGAATTAGGAGTAAAAGGTTTTAAGATCTCTTCAGGTAGTATTAATTTTTTAGATTTGCTTACAGAGGTAGGCAAAACAGGTCTTCCAGTTATTTTGTCAACAGGGATGTCAACTATGGAAGAGATTAGAAGGGCAATTAATGTTCTTGAGAAAAATGGTTGTGGACCGTTGACCCTTCTGCATTGTGTATCTTTGTACCCTGTCCCTTTTGAAAAGATTAATTTGTTTGCTATGCATGCCTTGAAAGAAGAATTTGGTTTTCCTGTAGGTTTTTCTGATCATAGTGAGATATTGATATCTGATCGGGTGGCAAGTCTTGCGGTAGCTGCTGGAGCCGAAGTGATAGAAAGACATTTCACATTAGACAGAAGGATGCAAGGTCCAGATCATAAATCTAGTGTGAATCCTTGCGAATTGGGGAGGTATATTAATGCTATCAGAAAGGTTCAGATTGCTTGTGGAAAAAAGCAAAAAGAAATTTCTAAAGAAGAATTAAAGATGAAATTAGTAGTTCGGGGTAGTTTGGTTGCTAAAGACGATATAAAAGCTGGTCAAATAATTTTTAAAAGCATGTTAGCTGAAAAGAGGCCAGGCACAGGCATATCTCCTATGGAGGCGCATAATATAATAGGCAGGCAAGCGATTGTAAATATAAAAGCTGATGATATCTTAAAGTATGAATATTTTATGGAAAAGTAATATGAAAAAGATAATGTTTCTAACAGGGACTAGAGCAGATTTTGGTCATCAGAAGCCACTTGTAGATAAATGTATGGAAGAAGGTTATGACGTTTCTATATTTGTTACTGGTATGCATCTGGATGACAAATATGGTCACACATATGATGAGATAAATGAGTTTGGATATAAAAATATTCATACTTGTAAAAACCATTTAGATTGTAGAGGTATTAGGCAGGGAGGTATGGATGAAATGTTGGCAACTACTGTGCAAGGATTTTCTTCCTATGTTAAAAATGTTAATCCTGATTTGATAGTCATATTTGCTGACAGGTTCGAGGCGTTGGCAGGAGCTATAGTTGGTGCATTGAATAACATTTTAACCCTCCACGTTCAAGCAGGTGACGTTTCAGGCACGATAGATGATTCTATGAGACATGCTATTAGCAAATTAGCCCATGTGCATTTTACTGCTAATAACGATGCCAAGGATAGGTTGAAATATATGGGAGAAGCAGAAGAAAATATCTATGTGATTGGAACTCCTGGTTTAGATGTCTTGTTCTCAGAGGATCTTCCTTCTTTATCAGAATCTCAATTCAAATATGATGTCCACTTTGATAAATATGCTATTCTTATATTTCATCCAGTAACTACAGAGGTTGATGACCTATCTAACCAAGTCAATATAGTTGTAGACTCTATTATTAAAAGTTGTTTGAATTATATTGTCATTTGTCCTAATAATGATTCAGGGTCTGATAAGATATTTAAGAGTTATGATAAGTTTGCTTACATGACTAATATAAAAGTATTCACTTCAATAGATCATTATGATTTTTTAACTTTTCTTAAAAATTCTAAATTCATAATAGGCAATTCAAGTTGTGGGATAATAGAATCTCCTTGCTATGGTGTTCCTACTGTTAACATCGGATCACGACAGAATGGAAGGTCTACTAGCAGAAGGATATTTAATTGCTCCTGTGATAAAGAAGAGATACTAGAGAAAATAGGATATGCAAATAATGTTATATTTAATCCTGATAATTTATTTGGAGATGGGCATGCTGCCGATAGATTTATAGAGATATTGAGCGATGAAGATTTTTGGAAAATAGGCAAACAGAAAAAATTTAAGTTATGCATATAAGTATACAGACAGTCAATTGAAGAAAAGGTTTATTGATATGGGGAAAGAAAAATTAAATATTATCGATGTTGGTTGTGGGCAATTTTTAGATGAAGTGTGGATAGAAAATAATAAATTAGTTAATTTTTATATTGGATTTGATCCAGATGATAATGTAAAAGTTGCACAAAAAACATTTCCCAATGGAGTTATCTATAATACTGCTATTTTTGATGAAGAAGGATCTCGTCCTTTTTATATTTGCAACAAACCACAATGCTCTTCTCTATTCCCTCCTAATATGGATGTGGTTCGTGAATATGTTAAAAAAGATAAAAATAATTATGAAAAATATCATCGTGTTGATGTTAAGGAGATAAAGGATATTGAATGCACTCGTTTGGATACTATCTTATCTAATTTAGAAGTTGATTTTGATTTTCTTAAAATGGATAGTCAAGGATCTGATTATAATATTCTAAAAAGTTTAGGAGAATATTTAAAAACTCAAATAGTTGGAGTTCAAACGGAAGTATTTTTTGAATCTATGTATGAAGGCATTCACCTTTATAAAGATATTAAAAAATTATTAAAAAGTAACGGATTTAAACTTGTAAAAAAAATAACATCTCCTAGCAAATGGCATGGAGAATATTTATATATTAGAGAAGATATTAGTAAAAAAGATAAAATTAGATTAATAAAAAAGATTTATAAAATTTAAGCCATGTATGTAAAGCAACTTAAAATTAAATTAGATAATGAAAAGTTTGTTATTAGATTATTAAAGAGCAGTGATGAAAAGATGTTAACAAAGTTTTTCAAGAGTCTTTCTGATGAGACTAAAAGAGAGTATAGCCCGCATGCATTTGATCGCAATATGTCTGAAGAAATATGTAGAAATATTAACAAAGATTGTAAAAGAGTTATTTGTATTCATAATAAGTTAATAGTTGGATATTGTATTATGTATTTTAAATTAAGATACTGGGAAAAATTAAGATACGATAAGGCGAATATGTTCATAAGGGATGAAGAAGTATGCACGATAGCACCTTGTGTGTTAGATAATTATCATCATAAAGGCATAGGCACTGAAATATTTCATTATGTATGCGATGTTGCTAAAATATATAATAAAAAGATCATTATATTATGGGGAGGAGTTGTTGTTAAGAATCATTCGGCAGTAAATTATTATAAAAAAATGAATTTAAAGATACTAAAAAAATGGTTGCATCCAAAAGCTAGGGTGATGTGTTATGACATGTATTTAGAGATTTAAATTAGGAATAGTAAATATTTGGAAAGAGAATCGTGAAAATAGCGTTAGGAAATTTGAATCATAAAACAGTTGGTAAGCATTCTGCATTTATTCCTTTAGGTATAGCGTATATAGCATCATATATTCTAGATAATATGGAAGGTATCGAAGTAAGACTGTATGATGATATTGATAAAATACTCAAAGATATTATTGATTGGTCTCCTGATGTAATAGGATTATCAAATTATTGCTGGAACTCTAATGTGTCTTCGCTAGTTTTTAAATATGGTAAAAAAAATAACCCTAATGTTATTACGGTTAGTGGGGGACCTGATTTTCCAGAGGACAAGAAGGGAGTTGAGGAATATATTAGATCTAGGAGAGAAATAGATTTTTATGTTTATAGAGAAGGAGAAGTTCCGTTTTTAAATATTCTAAAGGATGTTTTAAAGGGGATCTCTTTAGAAGATATTAAGCAGAAAAAAATAAGTGGGGTAGTAAATATTAATTCAATATCGGGCGAGGTGATGATAGGTGAAGAAGTTAATAGGATAGATGACCTTGATGTTATCCCTTCTCCTTATTTAACTCATTTATTAGATTCATGGTTGGATGGAAGCTATGTTCCATCTATAGAGACTACTAGGGGGTGCCCTTTTTCATGTCTTTATTGTCATACTGGAAATGCATGTTATAATAAAATTGGCAAATTCAGCGTAGATAGGATAAAAAAAGAGATAGATTATATTTCATATAAAATGAGAGATCATTTAAATGTGCCTTTATCTATTTGCGATACAAATTTTGGTATTTATAAAAAAGATGAGAGTATAATTAAACATATTCAACAGGTGCAATTAAAACATAATTGGCCTGTTTTATTTGATGTTACAACTGGAAAATTAAAGTATGAAAAAATATTAGATATGATTAAAGATTTAGGTGGGACTATGAGATTTGATTGCGCTGTGCAATCTATGAATTCTTTGACATTAGAAATTATTAAGCGTAAGAATCCATCAATAGAAGATTATTACAATCTTCAGAAAGAAGCTAAGACAAGCAATATAGTTGCCGTATCTGAATTTATAATGCCTCTTCCTGAAGAAACTAAGACTTCTTTTTTAAAAGGGATTAAAGATATCATGGGCTGCGGTATCGAATATATATTCCCATATACAACGATGTTATTAAAAGGTACCGGATTGTCATCAAGAATTAACCGGAAAAAATATGGTATGGTAAATAAGTTTCGTATTCTTCCTAAAATGTTTGGTGAATATAATGGAGATAAATGCTTTGAGATAGAAGAGGTATGCGTATCTACTAATACTATGTCATATGATGAATATATTGAATGCAGGGGATTTGTATTGGTGTCTTATTTACTGGGCTCAGATCAAACTGATATAATTTATAGAATAAATAAATATTTAGGGATATCTAATTTTGATTTTATTTGCAATCTTTGGGAAGAGATAAAGAAAAATAATGGTAAGATATCTGATATTTATTATGAATATGTGGAAGAAACAAAAAATGAATTATGGGATGATCCTCATGATATCTATGATTTCTTTTTTAAGAAAGAAAATTATGACAAATTATTGAGCGGAGAAATAGGAGATAATTTAGTTAGGAAGTATAGAACAAAAATTATTATTGAGCATTATAGTGAGATTATTGATTTATTTTATTCTGTTATTAAAGATATGATATCAGATGAAATGATGTATAAATTAGATTTATTTTTGAATGATTCTAAATTATGGTGTAATGAGGTTAGAAATGTAGATAAATTATTATATGGGGAGGTTGATACGGATGTGAAAGAAATATCATTATCTTATGATATAAATAAGTGGTATTGTGATAATGATATAAATAAATCTATAAATGATTATAAAAGATTATCTACATATCATATTTATTATAATAACATTGATAAAATTAAAAAAGTTTTATCAGATCGTAATAAATTTTTAAGAGGGAATTATTTTTATAATATTGGAAAATTGCTTAATGACGGAAAAATGTCTTTTTTGTGGCGTGATTGTGAGATAGTAGATTAATATGATTTTTGAAAAGGATAATTATGAAAAGAGCAAAAATTAATTTTATAGATGTAGGTTGTGCAGATGCCCTTATCGATCCTTGGCGTAAGCATATTAAGGATATAAATTTTGTTTTGGGATTTGACATTGCGGGTTTGAAAAAATATAGTAAAAAACTATCATCAAAATATGTATCTCATGAGATATGTGAAAAACTTGTGTCGGATGTAACTCATAATAAAATATTTATTTATCAGAAGAGACAGGTTTCTTCTTTATTTGAAGTGGATCAAAAAGTGATGAAAGAGTATGTTACAGCTTTCGCTGTAGGTAAGAGAAAAATAAGAGAGAGAAAAAGAAGATTTGAATTAGTTCGTACAGAAAATGTAAAATGTGTTAGACTAGATGACGAGATAGATAGGTTGAGTATCGATTTTGATTTTGTAAAAATAGATACTCAAGGATCAGAGTTTCAGGTGATTAAAAGTCTAGGTAAATATTTAGAAACTCAAATAATAGGGACTCATGCTGAGCTTCTTCTTAAACCGATATATAAGAATGCTGTTTTATATAATGGTGTCGATAAGTATTTGAAGGATCATGGTTTTTATCAGGCTAAAAAAATTGGGGACAGTGAGTGGGACTGCGATTTTTTATATTTAAGAAGAGATAGCATTAAGAAAAAGAAAGAAAATTTTATAAAAAAAATTTATGAAATAAAATAGGAGTATGGTTGTGGAAACAAAAATAAATTTTATAGATTCTGACACAAGAAGGCGTTTTATTGAAAGAGAGATAGCATCTGGAGAATTTTATAGAAATAAAGATGGTATAATTTTGTCTAAAGAATATCCAGAGAATGAAAAAAATAATTATAAAAAAAAATTTTGGCATCATAAAAATTATAAAAATAAGGAAAGAGACCATTATAAAGTGGTTTTAAATTTATGCGAAACATATTATAAGAATGCTGATACTATTCTTGATGTAGGGGCTGGTTCAGGTTATTTTGGTAGAATGTATGTAAATAAGTTTTCTCCTAAAAAATATGTTCTTTATGATGCTTCTATAGATCAAATAAAAAAGATTGCAAAGGAATTTAAAAATCAAGAGGGCACGGAGATACAAATCAAGTATCAGAGTTTTAGGCATATCTCAGAATCTGAGTTAACTAGATATGATTGTGTAATATCTTTGCAAGTTTTTGAATATATAAATTGGGATAAAGAATTTTTGTCTAAAATAAGCCCTGGTACTTGGGTATTTTTTTCTGTTCCAAGTGTCCCCAAATCCTTATCTGATAAACCTTCTTTAGCTGTTAGGCTATTTTTAACTCCAGATAGTATCCTTTATAGATACAAGAGTCTTTTAGATATATACGAGATAAAAGAAGTTCATCGACAGTATCATAATATTTCTTTTCATAGATATCCACGTAAATGGGCGATTGTTGCTCAAAAAAAGAGATAGTTCTATGCTTATGAAAATGGGGGGTACTAATTATCTTTATGAATATATCGTTAATTATAAATCTATTATAGAAGCAGGGAATTGTAGTTCATAAAGAAAATTTATAAGGTTAAAGAATAAAATGGACAATGCTAAAAAAGGAATAAATTTTATAGATGTTGGTTGTGCTGATTATTTGGTTGAGCCATGGAGCAAGTACCCTAAGGATATAAATTTTATTTTAGGATTTGATGTTCATGGGATTAAAGAATATAAGAGGCAATTATTAAGAGAAAAAATAAATCATAAAATATATCAAAAACTTATTTTTACAGAACCTCTCGATAAAATTTTAGTTTGCAAGAAAAAACAAAATTCTTCTTTGTTTAAAGTAGATACAAATTTGATGAAAGAATATGTCAGAAAGAGCGGCAAAGGAGAGTATAGATATAAACAAAGAGAGTTTGATTTTAGAAGCAAAAGAACAAAGAAAGTGAAATGTGTCAGGCTGGATGAGACTATTGATAAAATGGGCATCAATTTTGATTTTATAAAAATAGATACTCAAGGATCTGAGTATCAAGTGCTTAAAAGTTTAGGAGAATATTTAAAAACCCAAATAATAGGAGTATATGCTGAGTTGTTTTTTAAACCATTGTATAGGGAAATTATATTATATCAGGATGTCGATAAGTATTTGAGAAGCTGTGGATTTCATCAGGTTATAAAAGTTGATCATAGCGAATGGGTTCAAGATTTTTTGTATATAAGAAATGACAAGTTGAAAAAAACTAAAATAGAATTTATTAAAAAAATTTATGAAGTGTAAAATGGAAAAAATATAGGAGAAATTTAAATGGATACATATATTGGAATTATACCATCAAGGTATCGATCATCTCGTTTTCCTGGCAAGCCATTATGTGATATTTTAGGAAAACCAATGGTCCAAAGAGTTTATGAATCAGTTATGAAATGGGACAAATGGGAAAGAGTTTTTGTGGCAACTGATAGCAAAGAAATAGGAGATAAATGTGATGAGCTAAACATCCCAAATATTATGACAAAAGAGACTCATACTGACTGCATAGATAGGGCAGCAGAAGTGGCAAATATTCTAGAAGTAGCGGGTATAGGGTCAGATAAATATATTATAATTCAAGGCGATGAGCCACTATTTAATGTAAATACACTTAATACAGATTTGTCTCCCTCTATTATTAATTTTTATACAGAAGTTCATGATCAATATGATAGATATGATAGTAATGCTGTTAAAGTTGTTGTTTCTCGGAATAAAAAAGCTATTTATTTCTCAAGATATTCTATTCCTTATCATGATGATAAAACAAAAAGGACAAATGATGAAGTTGTTATTTTCAAACAGATAGGAGTATATGTTTTTAGCAGCGGAATGCTAAAACTATATACAGGTTTAAAACAGACTCCGTTGGAGAATATGGAGGGTATCGGATTAAATCGTCTTATAGAGAATGACATAGAAGTTCATATGAGATATACTGAGCATGACAGCATAAGTGTTGACACTCCAGATGATAGAAATAGAATTATAAAGTTAGTAAAAAAATATTATAAAAATAATGGACAAAGTATTGATAATAACGGGAATGTTATTGATTGTAACGGATACAAAATGATATGAATATACTAATAGTTACTTATCCATTTGGACAATGCGGAGATAAACCAGTAAGATTGCTAGAAGAAACTGGATGGAATCTTAAGTATAGCTCATTAGGCAGAAGATTAAAAGGAGACGAAGTAAAAGAAATGTTAATAGGTATGGACGCTGTTATCGCTGGAACAGAGCCATATACTAAAGAAACTATTGAATATGCTGATAATTTAAAAGTTATTTCCAGAGTTGGGATCGGTCTTGACAATGTGGACTATGAGGCATGCAAAAATAAGAATATATTAGTTGCGAATACTCCAGAAGCTCCTTCGGATGCTGTAGCAGATTTAACAATCGCTCAGATTTTTAATTTATTAAGAGGGCTTTATCTCTCTAATAAATCTGTTAAAGATGGAAGATGGGAAAGAATTACAGGTCTTTCAATCAAGCAAATAAGAATAGGGATATTAGGGGTTGGAAGGATTGGCGGAAGAGTGATTGATAGATTGAAGCCTTTTGGAGCGAATATAATAGCATGTGATATTAATCCGAATAAGAATATAGAAGGAGTTACATGGGTTGATCATGTTACCTTATTTAAAGAAAGTGATTTAGTTTCTATTCATATTCCTTTAAGCAAAAAAAATTATCATTTTGTGGGGATGGATTTATTGAGCATGATGAAAGAGGGGGCTTATTTAATAAATACTTCAAGAGGGCCAGTTTTGAATGAAAGAGACTTAGAATCATGTATTGAGAATAAGCATTTGGCTGGAGCGGCGTTAGATGTATTTGAAAAAGAACCTTATGAGGGAGTGCTGACTGAATTTGATAATGTCCTTTTAACTACTCATCTGGCTTCGTCTGATA
>Ga0307377_10002734_pt1 | contig 20570 bp, 11 predicted proteins | sample TR3MG_FD_202535 | JGI IMG/M metagenome (GOLD analysis project Ga0307377, IMG submission 202535) | Soil microbial communities from Risofladan, Vaasa, Finland - TR-3 | ecosystem: Environmental > Terrestrial > Soil > Coastal area > Acid sulfate soil | place: Finland: Risofladan, Vaasa | collected... | reverse complement strand
CTAGAAAAGAGATTGTGATAAAAGGTTTTCAGCGTCTTCTCTTGGTCTTCGGGTTCGGGCGCCGCCAGACCATGAAGGTCACGAATCCCAGGAGAATGACCAATACCCAGAGCAATGAGTTGACCCCCCCGTACCCTGACATTTTGTAATATATGGTGGTCTCGTACACTGCGGAACCGCCTTCAAAGGTCACTATCTGGTTATTGGGGTCCAGCAACATCCTCACCTTGTGCTCCCCGGATTTAAGGTCCAGGGCCGTCCAATTGTAAAGGAAGGCATAGGACCCGCCGGCCTCCAGGCTCAGGCTGGTGTTGTAGAACTGCACCCACCCGCCGTCCTGGTAGATCTGCAGTACCAAGGGCACGTCGGTGACGCTGACGTTGCCGGTGTTCCTAATGGTGGCCGAAAGCACTACCGGCTCAACGACCAGCACCTTGTATTCTATGCTGGTTGTGACGGTCTCCACGGTATTGGCAGAGGTGCAGTTGATCGTGATGGTCAACGTCTGTGGGACCTCTGGTGCGGTCAGATTGATCGAGACCACCCCGGATGTGATGGGCCCCCCGCTGTTGGGCAGAAGGAATGAATTGTAGGTGTTCTCGCCATTCAGCTCCGCCTTCCACGAATAATTGCCATCGCCCGCCTCGGCCGGTCCACCGACCATGGTCAGTACGTAATGAGCGTTCGCTCCTACTGTAACCGTCATCGGACCGTCCAAATGGGCGTACAGCGGAGAGGTCGCGGTATCGGCCTGGACCAAGGGCATGGCCCCTATGAACAGGCAAGCGACCAGTATGATCATCAGCGCTTTCTTCGTGATAACACCCCCTTCTGTATACTGAGGACCAGGAGCACGGCCATTAGGGCGAGCGTTACGCCCAGCAGGATGATGGTGTCATCACCTATCTTCGGCGTGCTATCGGATATGCCGTCACCGGTGATCGATAGGCCCCCGGTGCCAAGTCCCACGAACTCCGGGGTCATGTCCAGGGTCGTCTGTACCGCCGCATCGTTCTCCGACACTGCTACGATCTGTACGCTTACCGTCGGACTCGGATTCTCCCTTATTGGCACAAGGGACACCCGGACATCGACCCTGTCAGAGGCGGCTACCGTCAAGGAGAGGGAATCGCTCAAGGCGGTCCCGTTCACCAGTTTGACCTCCCAGCCCAGGTCCCTCAGGGCTTCCTGGTCGCCGATGGTCACGGTATACGTGTCCTCTATATTGCCAAGGTTGCTGAGCGGCACCTCGAACAGGTAATCGCTACCGTCCGTCTGCAATGCCCCCACATATTCTAGGCCAACGGAACGGAAAGGAAGTATATCGGCATCCAGGCTCACCGAGCTAGTGGCCGAGGAGTTGGAGATGGATGTCGCTTTCACGATCACTGCAGTGTGCGTCACCATGATGGTGCTGGACGGGGTCACCTCCACGGTCACGAGCTGGCTGGCGCCGGTGCCATAGTCCAGGGATATCTCGGACTGCGAGAACACCACTGCCCAGCCGGTGCCAGTAGCCGTCAACTTGAAGGTGTCGGCCACATTTCCCAGATTGACCAGCCTTATGGTGTATATGGCTGTCTCACCGGCACTGAGGGTGGCCTTCTGGTTAGTATCCCAGGTCACTTCCACCGCATAGGACAATTGCTTGTCCATGACGATCCCCTTTGACGTTACTTCTGTAAGGGTGACGTTCTCATAGCCAGTGTATGTTACCAATACCCCAGACTCCAATAGCTGGGTTTCAGCCGAAAGGAGATAGGTCCTTGGTGGCAGATACACTTCGTAGATACCGTCCGCGTTGCTGTTGAAGCTGTACACCTCGTTGCCGGTAACGGTCATCTTGGAATCCACACCAACATCGTTGGCGAATGTCACTCCAGACAGGCGTAAGGACCCGACCAGCTCCACATCGTATTCGAACGTCCCCGGTTCAGCGATCATTAAGGTGCCGAGGAAGGCCTTGGTGTTGTCCATGCTGAGAGCGTAGACGCTGTAATTGCCAGGGGCGAGTTGTACCGAGTAGTCGCCGAAGGGCGCATCCACGGACAGGTCCATGGCCGTCTCTGATAAGGCCTGGAACTGTATAGACGAGGATATGAGCGTTTCAGAACTGAGCACCTGCCCCATGATGGTGGCATTGTCCAGTGTCCTGGTGGTCAAGATCGCCACGTTCATCAGGGAGGATGCCATCGTAAAGCTGGTCTCCCCGGTGTAGCGCACATACCTATCCACAAGATCGACCTTGGCCACGGTGCGATGGTCCACGGAGGCTGTGTATGTACCAGGGGAAAGATATACGGTGGCCAGTCCGGCCGCGGAGGAGGTCACGTTATAATACGCGCCCCCTGACATTATGGATATGTTAACGTTGCTGGTGACGGCGCCGTCAAGGTTCGCACGTAGCACCACCTGGTCTGCTGTGGCAGCCGCCACGTCCAAGGTCGTCGGTCCGCTTATGGTGACCGAGGACAGATCGGCCGAGTGTTGGGTGGAATTGTCCACCTTGACGTACAGGGAGTAGTCGCCTTCCTGCAGGTATACGGAATAGGTGGTAACAGCCGATACAGCGGTCCTTTCTGGACCGTCGAACACCATAGTGACCGTACCGCTGGGGCTCACGGTCCCAGTGACCAGGACCCTCTCCACGACCTCAACTTCGAGTGAGGTGGGATCGTGGCCTATGTCAATGGTCAACTCCATGGATTCGAGCGATTGGTACTTCACCGATGTATTACCCGGAATGACGTTCTGATCAACTTTGATCAGGTAATCGCCGGGAACGAGGCTCAACGAGAAACTGCCATCGGCCGTGGTCTCCGCTGTCCTGCTAGAAGCTGAACCGCTATCGGCAGTGAAGGAGACGATGACGCCCGAAATGGCCATGGATATCCTTCCACTGACCTGCCTCTCTGTGGCTAGCATTTTCAGATCCGAGGTGACGCTGGTGTCGAACGATGCGAAGTTCTTGGACAGAAGGTCATAACCGGCCTTGATGGCAGTTAGGGTATAGCTCCTTCCAGCCACCAGTCCGAATGTGTATTGGCCAGTGGAATCGGTGGCCACCGTTACCTTACGGCCGTCCTGGTCCGCAATGCTAACCAGCACGCCGCTCAACCTCTCGCCTGAGGATATGACCCCGTCGCCGTTGGCGTCGTACCAGGCTGTGCCGGTCATCTTGACCGAGGATAGCATGTTGAAGGTGGACGACACGGAAGCGTCCAGGTAGATATCCTCCCAATAGGAGCGAGATTCGTCGTACATGTAGACGAAGTACAGGTCCGCCGGCAGAACGGCCCTGAAGCCGCCGTCGGTATTGGTCACGGCATTGAACACCGCACCAGTGGTTCTGGATTCCATACGTATCGTCGCTCCGGGCGCGCCGCTTCCACCGGACTGCACATTGCCTTCCAGTATCACGGCCTCGCCAGTCTGCAAGTTCAGGACCATGCTATCGGTGGCCAGGACCTTGGATAGGTAGACGACCTCTTGCCCGTTCACAGTGGCCGTGGCATACACGGACACGTTGCCTTTGGGCATTACAACGGAGTATCGGCCGCGGGAGTCGCTGCGCACCCACACCACACCATAGTCTCCGGAGAGACCGATCATGGCGTTGGACACCGCATTCCCATCATAACTGACCAGGCCAGATATGCGCATTGACTGGTACAGTACGAGGTCTAGGTTCCGGGCATCTCCCTCGGACAATAGCAGTTCGGAATTCTCAAGGACAGTGCCATCGGGCGTCTGGATAGTATAATTGCCGGGTAGCAGCCCCTGGAACGAATAGGCGCCTGATGCGTCCGTAGTGGTCTCTATGACCGTTCCGCTGGTCTGATCGAGCAAGGATATTTCAACCCCGTTGGCGGCGTTGCCGTCCTCAAGGAGGACGGAACCGGTCACGCTGGCGGGTGTATAGGCGAAGTCAGCTACGATCGGGGTCCCGATCTTGACACTGACCTCCTTCTCACCGAACACGTGTCCCTGATACTCCACCCACATGGTCCCGTTCATTGGAGATACACCTATGATCTCGTAGCCATCCGCGGTGGATACCACTTCGGCTCGGTAGCCCGATGTCCCGTTCTCGAACACCACTGTGGCGCCGATCAGGGCCTCATCTGCCGTGGAGAACTTGCCGTTCTCGTCCAGGTCCAAATACACCTGACCCTCGATGGAGCCGCCGGTAATGATGACGTCCAGATCTATCATGTAATCTAGCTGGCCATCCTTATTTACATCGTCCGGGACCCGCATGGCCTGGTCGTAGGTGATGTTCAGAGTCGTGGAGTATAGCTCGGTACCTACCTGCAGGCGCAGGTCCAGGTCGCCGTAGGAGAACACCACTGTGACATCACCGAAGGGAGCGATCAGGCTGTAGTGCCCATCGGCGTCGGTCTGGACCGTCTGATGCGGTATTCCGTACTCGTCCAGCACAGTGACCCACAAGTTGGCCATGGGCCTTCCGGAGTCGGAAACGGCGGTACCCTCGATGATCGCACCATCGTAGTACTGCAGGAAGACCACTCCCTGATATAGGCTGGATGAGGAAAGGTCGATCGTCCCGATGACCTCACCAGTGCTGATCTTGCCGTACAGCTCGATGCCCTCATCATATGAGATGGCCCTCCAGGAATCGGAGTGGTTGGCCACTTCCGTACTGGGGTAGGGGTTGTAGTAGGCGGTACGGTAGACCATGCGGAAGTTGCTCATGTTCCAGGCCTGCATAGATGGCAGGTTGGACAGGCTGCCGGAGACGCCCGGTATGCCCTGTTCGGTAGCTCCCACGTCGCTGGGTCCATATCCCATGAAGACGCGGTAAAGCATGGTGTCGTAGAACGCCTCGGTGTAGACGATCTCGTAATCGACTATCTGATCGCTCGAGGTCACCTCGTCCAGTGGGATCTGGAGACCGTAGCTGTCGATGGCGTATATCTGGTAATAATCGTAGGGAGTGTTGGTGTTTTCGTCAACACGCTGGTCGGACAGCTTTGCGGGAGCGTAGAAGATGTTGTAGGATGTAGCGGAGAAGGGGAACAGCCGGCTGTCCACTGAGATATAGCCGATGTCGTTCCCGGTGATGCTCCTTACCTCGTTGTACAGAGAGACCAGCTGGCCCTTGTCAAGCTTGGACAGCTCCGCCTTGGCCGCGGCGTATTTGGCGTTCCCCGCACTGAGATCCGATTCGTAATAACCATAGATCTCCGGGTTATCCAGGACCATCTTCACGTAGGAAGCGGGGCTGGTCATGATATCCTTTATTTTGGCTACGTCCACCCCGTAGGTTTCCATCGAGGACAGTATACCAGCATAGGCCGGATTGCTACTGTCGGTGATGTCCTTCTCCACGCAACGCACGATGAGCAGAGCGATGGCGCCCTCCTCGGTCTGGGTCATGAGGAAGCTACCAGCGAACTGATAGCCGTTCTGGAAGTTGTCGGCCACCGACGGGTGGTCACCTTCCTGCATGGCCTCGAAACCATAGTCCCACCATGAAAGGAAGGCCGGACGGTTTACTGGAGATGGTGTCTCGGTGTCTTGCATGGAGAACCATTTCCAGGCCGAAGGCCAATATTCGTCAGGCAATGACATACCGTAGCTGAATGCCCCCAGGTACCAGTAGGTGCCGTTCTCGACATCATAGTCCCCGGGCCTCATGAAGCCGGGCATGGCCAAGTATATCTGGCGATCGTAATCCTGCTTTGTATCGGTCGGTATTCCCGCGTCCAGGGCGTACCAGGTGTTGGGCACCAATATCATCATCACGACGAAAAGCGCGCCGATGATGTGCCGTAGCTTGACCGAATGCCGTATCATCTTCACCATTCCGCCGTGGTCGGAGCGCATGTTGCGCACCATCTCGTCGAACTTGAGGTGTGAGATGATCATTCCCAATACCCAACCCGCCGAGACGGCAAATGCCGGGGAGGCGTTGAACACGAACCTGGCCGCCGAGGAGGCCATGTAGATGGATACGCCCACCCAGACCACTACGAAGATGAAGTAGGGGCTGACGTTCTTGGGAATCTTATAGACTGCCCAACCCACTCCTATCAGCGCTAGCCAGAAGGTGACCATACCGAATGACATGGCCAAACTGGAGAATCCCGGGGCCTGCGCCTCGGAGATCGTATCGTAAAGCTTGCTCTTGACCAGGTAGCCTTGTCCGGATATGATCGATTCGAAGAAGGCTGGAGAAAATACCGATAGCAAGGCCAGGGTCGCCAGGGCCAGGACGGTGAACACCGGTAGTACGAGTGTCCAGGGATAGTCGCGAGTGACCACGAACATGAGACCCAGGACCACTCCGCCCACGAAAAGGAATAGCGGAATGTCGAACCATGTCTTCCAGATGCCCATCATGGTATAGACCGGGGCCATGAGCATGAAGGCTACCCCTAAGAAGACGAGGATGGAGAACAACACGCCCATTGAATCAGAGTTCCGGAAGCGGTCCACCAGGAGCTGTACCAGGAAGTAGACCAGGACGATGATCATGATGTATGGGAAACCTGTCCAGATCAATCCCACTGCCGCCACGCAGAGACCGCCTAATGCAGCGTAGATCAAAGATACTTGGTTGGTACCGAAGTACTTCTTGATCCCGACCGGTATGGTCTTGCGGTCCTTCCAGCTGGATACCCAGTTCGAGCCGCTTACCGTCTGAAGTGAACGAAGCAGGAAATAGAAGGCGAACACCACGAAGAAGAGCACTATGGCGTCGTGGTCCGCGTTGGACAGGACGCTGCGCTCTATGTGACCCGCCATGATGGCGAATATGAAGCCACCCAATATTCCGGCCTTTTTACCGAAGGCCGCCTTGCCCAGCATGTAAACTGGAATGACCGTCAGCGCACCCCAGATCGCGGTGGAGAACACTAACGACATGCCCACTGCGTCTGCTATAGCGGCGCCGGTCACGGCGCTAGCGAACATCCCGAACACAGCCACTGACCAGTCATACAGCGGAGGTCGGGGGTTCATCATCCCGTTGGGATAGTTCAGCATCTCATCGAACAGTAGGTGGTCCCCAGTTGACACCACGTGATCGATGACCCTTTGGTGATAGTAAGAGTCGGAACCTCCCGATAATAGGAAGCCGTTCTCCACCGACGTGGAGTATCCGAAGTAGCTCCTGACGAACAATGCCAGGAACACCAACATTACTATTAACAGCGCCGTCTGCCAATTTCTTCCGATCCAAGAATCCGATAGGTTCCGGGAGAAATTAAACAACGAAGTAGAACGCTGCTTATCAGTAGGGCGACTGGACCCCCCCTGTTTCGTAGCCATCAATAAATCTCCTCTGGGGTAATTATCAACTGATATCAGACCCCGTATAAAAACGTTGGTTCCTTCCAGATTATAAAAAAAGGTGTCTGGCAGTGAACGCAATTGGTGATAATTCGTCACCTCTGTGGGAAGGCACTTTTTATCTCTCTTACAACCTGCAACGCAGCTTCTCGAGGGTTTTCCGCCCCGTATATGCTCCGACCGACGATGACATAGTCTGCCCCCTTTTCGAGGGTGATCGAGGCACTTCCCCCTTGTGCCCCTACACCCGGGGATAATATGAGCAGATCCCCTACTATCCTGCGTAACGCCGCCACCCTCTCCGGCCTTGTGGCCGGGGCGATGATACCTGAAGCATGGCAATCCACTGCCATCCTGGCCAGAGACTCCGCGGCCGAGGCGGTGTACTCAGTGCCTCCGGGATGGCTCATCTCGGTGACAACGAATATCTTACGGTCCTCCGCGGCCTGCACAGCTGCCTTGACAGAGTCACTGCCTGTGAAACCATGGACGATGACCCCTTCAGCGCCACGCTTGATCGCCTGGCTGACGATCAGGGATACGGTGTTCGGTATATCCGCCACCTTGAAATCGCAGATGACCGGTGCGAGTTTGGAAAGCTCGGTAATGATCTCCGGAGATGTCGACAGTACCAGCGGCCAATTGATCTTTATGGCGTCCACTAGATCAGCTACCTGGCCCGCCACCCATAATGCTCGCTCGCCCCGCACTTCGTCCAGCGCCAGAATGACCCTGCTTTCCTTCCTCATGTTCCCTTTCTCCGAAGGGGAAAGGCGAATATAGGATTTGGCATGGATAAGCGTTAAGTCTGCCCGTGATGGTATGGTGATCATGCGTACCATCCCCATGGAATCGTCATCGTTCTACACCAGGCGCCTACCCCGCGGTTGCCGGCTTTGCCGTAAGGGAACTAAGATGGTCCTGCTGGTGACCGGAAAGTGCGCGATGTCCTGCTACTATTGTCCTCTGTCCGAGAAAAAGAAGAACCGGGATGTGGTGTACGCCAACGAACGTCTTGTGGAGAAGGACGAAGATGTTTTAGAGGAAGCGATGGCCATAGGTGCTAGGGGCACTGGCATCACTGGGGGCGACCCATTGGCGGTCATTGACAGGACGGTTCATTATATCAAAATGCTCAAAGAGCGTTTCGGTAGCCAGCATCACATTCATCTGTACACCTCCACTATCGATCGGGATAAATTTCTCAGATTGCAGGAGAGCGGCCTCGATGAGCTGCGTTTACATCCCCCTGTGGATAACTGGGGCCATTTGGACGAGCTAGGGATCGCTGAAAGCCTGGAAGGACTGACCATCGATGTTGGGTTCGAGGTGCCTGCGATCCCCGGAGAGAGGGAGGGATTGTTAGCGCTATGTCGTTACGCTTCCGAGCACGATCTAGGCTTCGTTAACCTTAACGAGCTGGAAATATCGGAGACCAATTCCCAGGCGTTGTTGGGAAGGGGATTGACCATACGTTCTGACACCTCCAGCGCTATCCAGGACAGTGAGGGCCTAGCCCGGGAGGTCGTGAACACAATGGGGGCAGACGTTGCCATTCACTTCTGCTCATCGAGCTTCAAGGACCGGGTGCAGCTGCGGGAAAGGCTGAAAAGGAGGGCCAAGCGCGTGGCCCGTCCCATGGACCTGGTGACCCGCGAGGGAATGATCCTGCTTGGCATAGTGGAGGCAGATGACCCGGTGTGGGCCATGCGTTTGCTGGAAAAGGAATACGAAGTACCTCTGGAGCTAATGTTCTTGGATGAGAAAAGGAAAAGGTTAGAGGTGGCCTCCTGGGTGTTGGAGGACCTGGCTTCCCGACTTCCCTTACAGTGCTACCTGGTGGAGGAGTACCCCACCGCGGACCGCCTGGAAGTGGAACGGGAGCCTTTGAACTGATCAGGCCACAGATATGCTTTGGACGTTGTGGTGCCGGTTGACCAGGTCCCGGGCTATCTTCAAGTTCTTACCGTTCTTGCCGATAGCACGTCCCTTGACCGCGGGATCGACCGTGACCGTGGCGTGCACGATGGTGCCGCGGGTCTCGATCTCCACCTTCTCCGGCCCGTAATTGTAGAAGACGTTCTTGATGAACGTCTCGGGGTCGTCGGAGAACTCCACCACTTGGATGTTCTTGCCGGTGGTGTTCTTCAGCATGATCACGTTCTCCCCGCCCTTGCCCACCGCTCGGTTGGCCTGGCCCGGGTCGACAACGTATACCAGCTTGTCCTCGGTCTCCATGCAATCGCGGACCCTGGCCTTGGTCACCTTCTCGAAAAGGGCGATATAGCGCAGGGTCTCCTCAGTGAAAGTTATCTCAGTGGTCATGTTCAACCCAACGAAAGGATGTTGGAGGCTCCCTTGTCAATTACGGCAATGGAGGACACCGAGAAAGGCTTTCCGCATAGAGCACCTAGTTCCATGTTAGTGCCATTATACTGATACACCGGAACACCGTGGCTCTTTGAGACCACGTATTCGCTGGGACAGTTCGTTGCCACTATTATGAGCTTGGCTTCCCCGCTCTTGATCATCTTTTCCGTCTGCTGTACGCCAAAGACCACCTTTCCGGTGTTCACGGCTGATTTTAAAGCTCTTCCCAAATCGATCATTCAGCTGCCCCCTTCTTTGCAGGCGCGTATATTAGATTTACTGCCCCGGTTCCCAGAGTAACCGGCTGCCCTACTATAATGTTTTCTGCCACGCCGTCTAGGTAATCTACCTCTCCAGTCATGGCCGCCGATAGCAGGTGGGCGGCGGTTATTTCGAAGGCCGCCCTGGCCAGTACTGACGACTTTCTTCCAGATATGCCGTGCCTGCCGATGGCCTTGACGTCACCGTCGGCGGTCATCAGATCGGCCACCAGCATGATGTGGCGTATGTCCACTGACAGTCCCTGTTCGTCCAGGGTGCGGGTCGCTTCCTCAATGATAGAGTTGCGGGCCGCCTCCACTCCCAGGACATCGTATATCTCCTGTATGGAATTGGTGTATACTCTGGTGTGGTCAAGTCCATTGATCTTCAGCACCTCCTTGAGGTTGCTGCCTTCGGTGTATATGATGTACTGGTCGTCCTTCTTCCTTAGAATGGCGCGGGTTATACCCTCCACGCCCTTGACCTTGCTGGCCTTGACCATTTCCAGAGCCTTCTGCAGGTTCTTGAAGGTGTGCTCCTTCGGCTCCAGGCAAACATAGCCCTTCGTCGCCATGACCGCCTTGGCCGGAAGGCTCTCAATAGAGGGCTCCGGCACCAGGACTATGCCTCTCAGGCGAGAGACCTTGTCCCGAACGAGATCTATGGGGTTCTCCACCCCTCTTTGTTTGCACTTGCGTTCGTCCGGTACGATGAACAGTCTCATGTTGTGGAGGTCGGTCTCAATGTCCGCTAGGTCCAAGACCGTAGTGATCTCGATGTTGGACGCCAATGACTTGACCCTATCCAGTTCATTGGAGAGCGCCTTGTCCACAAATATGGTCATCATAGGTGTGCTGGGCACTCGACGTGCGTCCACTATCTCAATGAGGCGTGGAAGTCCCAAGGTAACGTTGATCTCGGCCACACCGGCGTAGTGGAAGGTACGCATGGTCATCTGAGTACCGGGTTCGCCGATGCTCTGAGCGGCCAATATCCCGGCGCTTTCGTTGGGGTCCATCATGTGGTCCATGAATTTCTTGTTGGCGGCCTTGAGTATCTTGACCAGCTTGTCCTTGCTGATGTCGTTCCCTTCTAATCGGTGGGCGATGTTGAGAACCACCCTCCGGGGAAGCGCCAACTTGAGTTCGACGCACTGCTTGAACAGATTCTCCTGGAAAGAAGTGTAATCCTTCGACTTGTCCGGGATCTCATAGACGATGTCCGTTTCCGGTTCCACCGCCTCCTTCTCAGCCTTCTTCCTTGCGGGCGATCTCTTCTTTGCGACGGGTTCCTTCTTCTTGCCCAGCTTGGTCAGAAGAAAATCGGCCGACTCCTCGCTCAGACCTATGTCCACCAGGTCCTTGACGGATGCTTTACCCAGATCGGTCTGGTTGCTGTAGTGGTCCTTGACCAGATCGATGGTCTCCTCAGGAATCTCCTTCCTTTGAAGGCCTTTGATGAAATCTTTCTGAGCCATTATTCATCACCTCCGCTCTCGAACTCGGCGTCCTCGAACTCATCTTCCTCTTCTGAGGTCTCCATGAGGTCCTTCTCCACGGTGGCATAGCCACCGATCTTACGCTCGTCGAAGCGGGACAGCAGCTCGGCCTGCTGTTCTCCCAACACCTCGCGAAGTACGTCATCGAGATCGATGGCCTCTCCCTGAACGCTTCGCGTGGGGTCGATACCGTCCTCACCGTAATTGAACTGGATCACGGTGTCGGCGGTGTTCCTGACGGTGCCATCCTGTTTTAGCTTGAGGTCTTCCAGGGCGTTGATCAACCGGCGTTGCATGTAACCTGAACGTGAGGTACGCACGGCGGTATCCACCAAACCCTCCCTGCCACCCATGGAGTGGAAGAAGAATTCTGTGGGCGTCAATCCGCTCTTGTATGAATTTGCCACGAACCCCTTGGCCTTGGCGCCTAGATCTCCCTTCTGGAAATGCGGAAGCGTCCTGTTCCAGTATCCTCTAGACAACCTTTCACCACGAACGGCCTGTTGCCCGATGCACCCGGCCATCTGAGAAAGATTCAGCATGGAACCACGGGCGCCGGACTTGGCCATTTGCACCGCGGAGTTCTCCAATCCCAGGTGTTTTCCGGCGATCCTGCCCGCCTCATCCCTGGCCTCTCCCAACTTCTTCATGGCCTCGACCTCCAAGGTCTCCTCCAAGGAACGTCCCGGCAACTGGTCTAAGGTACCATCGCGATATGAGGCGACCAACTGGTCCACCTCCTTGAAGGTGCTGGAGATCTTGTCCTCGATCTGTCTCCGGGCATCGTCTGGTATGTCCTCATCGTCGATACCAGTGGAGAATCCCCTGACCATGATGGAACCGATAGCGAGGCGAGTGACGTCATCCAGAAAGTCCCGGGCCATATCAGAGCCGTAATCCCTGGCGATCTTGTCCAATATCTTGCCTTTGAAGGACCCTATGGCCTTTTCGTCGATGGTCCCCATTAACAACTTGCCATCCCTGATCTTCACGTAGGCATCGAACTCGCAGCCCTCCTTCTTACAGTGATCGCAGTTTTGACAGATGGAGGACTTGAAGTGAGTGTTGAAGTCCTTGGGCAATATGGTGGAGAACAGTGCCTTTCCGGTCCAGTATTCAACACCATCTTCCACTGTAGGCTCGGGAAGTTCGTTGTGTCCCATCTTGGAGACGATGAACAAGGTCTGTGCCTTGTCAAAGTGGCTGTTGCGATGGGTGAGCAGGAACGTTCCAGTGATGTGGTCGTGAATAGCTCCGATGATCGGTCCGCCGAAACGGGGCGAGAGAATGTGCTCCTGCACCTTCATCAAGATGGTCGCTTCTGCGCGAGCCTCCTCGCTTTGCAGCACGTGCATGTTCATTTCGTCGCCATCGAAATCAGCGTTGTATGGAGGGCAGACGCAGAGGTTCAAACGGAAGGTCTTGCCGGGCATGACCTTGACGTTATGGGCCATCATGGACATTCTGTGCAGCGACGGCTGTCTGTTGAACAGCACGACGTCTCCGTCCATCAGATGCCTTTCCACGATGTAGTTGATCTCCACACCCTCGGACACTGTCTCAGCGTTCCTGTCGGTGACCCTGATCCTGCGACCGTCCTGACGGATGATGTAGTTGACCCCGGGCTGATATTTCTCACTGACCGGCGTCGGTCCCCTCTTTACCAGGTTCCGCAACGTCTCCAGGTTGTCCTTGGTGGCGGTGACCGGTACGGTCAGCTCGCGGGCGGCGAACACGGGAACGCCCACCTGATTGATCGAGAGCCACGGGTCTGGCGATACCACTGTACGAGCCGAGAAGTTGACACGCTTTCCAGACAGATTACTACGGAAGCGTCCCTCCTTCCCTTTCAGTCTTTGGACCAAGGTCTTCAGCGGACGGCCGGAACGGTGTCTGGCGGGCGGAATGCCCGAGGTTTGATTGTCATAGTAGGTGGTGATGTGGTACTGCAACAGTTCCCACAGGTCCTCCACAATAAGCTGCGGAGCGCCGGCGTCGCGGTTCTCCCGAAGCCTCTGATTGATACGGAGGACGTCCACAAGCTTGTGGGTCAGATCATCCTCGGAGCGGTCTCCGGACTCCAGAGTGATGGATGGACGCACCGTTACCGGTGGCACCGGCAGGGCGGTCAATATCATCCATTCGGGGCGGCAGGCATTGGGGTCTATTCCCAAAGGAATGAGGTCCTCGTCCTTTATCCGCTCCATCCTCTCACGAACCTCCTTGGGGGTGAGCTTGTGCCCATCCTCCCTGAAGGTCGTCGGTTTATCCAAAGTGATCTTTTTCTGCTCGGCACCGCAATGAGGGCATACTTCCCTGAGGGCCTTCTCGGCAGCGGCCTTGGCCGTCTCCTTGGAGAACTCCTTCATATCGATGGCGTCGCTACCCAGCTCCTCCATGATGTCCATGCGCTTGCGGTACTCCCTGACCTCTTCATCAGTAAGTACCAGCCGACCGCAGGATTTGCAGGTGGACTGTAGCAGCTTTTTAATGTCTTTTACGAAACCGACATGGATGACCGGCATGGCCAGATCGATATGGCCGAAGTGCCCGGGGCATTCGTCCACCTTGTGGCCACAGGTCTTGCACTTCAGGCCGGGCTCGATTACCCCCAAATGAGGGTCCATCAGACCCAGTTCGATGGGGAATCCATCATCGTCGTAGGTGTCGGCTGTGATTATCTTGGTGGCCGACATTCGGCGGACCTCGTCCGGCGAGATGCAGGCGAACTTGATCGATCCGATCCTCTTGGATACTCCCCGCATCATCTTAAATCCTCCAGTTGTAAACGCATGGCTACTCCAAGCGAAAGCAGTTCATCCAGAAGCAGCTTGAAAGCGTACGAGGTCTGAATGAGGTGCACGTTGGTGTTGTTGTTGCATACCGTGCAACGCAACGAGCCTTTGGCGTCAAGCATGGCCATGTGGCCACAGTTGGGATTGCCGCAAACCCATTGATAGGTACCGTCAGACTCGTCCAGCAACCGGTCCTTTATGACCATGGCCGCACCGTGACCGATCAGACAGTCCCTCTCCATCTCTCCGAACCTCAGACCACCCTGTCTCGACCTTCCCTCAGTAGGCTGTCTGGTCAATATCTGCACCGGGCCGCGGCTCCTGACATGCATCTTGCCGGAGACCATGTGGTGCAATTTCTGATAGTAGATCACCCCGATGAATACCTCCGCCTGGATCATTCGACCGGTGATACCGTCGTACATGATCTCGCGGCCGGTCTTCTGGAACCCGGACTCCACCAGAGATTGTCTGAGAGCGTCCTCGCGCTCTCCGCTGAAGGCGGTACCGTCCACCAGGCGTCCTTCGAGGGCGCCTACCTTGCCACCGATCATCTCCAGCACATGGGCCACGGTCATACGTGAAGGAATGGCATGGGGATTGATCACCAGGTCGGGAATGATCCCGTCCGCGGTAAAGGGCATGTCGGAGCTGGGGACCAGCAGTCCCACCACTCCCTTCTGTCCGTGCCTGGAGGCGAACTTGTCCCCCAGTTCCGGGACCCTTTCATCCCTGACCTTGACCTTCACCAACCGGGAGCCGTTCTCCGACTCCGTGAGCATGACGCTGTCCACCCATCCAGTCTCACCGGACCGGCAGATCACCGACGTTTCCCGGCGTTTCTGCGGCGTGAGGAAGTTCGTATCCTCCTCCTCCACGAAACGGGGGGGAGAGGTCTTTCCCACCAGGACGTCGCCTCCCATAACCTTGGTCTCCGGGGAGATCAACCCATCTTCGCCCAGGTTGCTGTAGGCCATATCGGTCCTTGCCCCTCTGACGTCTGGCGATGGGATCTCGAAATGGTCCTCCTGACCACCGGGATAGCGGCGTTCCTCGGTTCGATAGGTCCTCATGAAAGAAGAACGTCCCAGACCGCGTTGCACGCTGCTCTGATTGAGAATGAGGGCGTCTTCCATGTTGTAACCGTGGTATGACAGTACGGCCACGACGAAGTTCTGACCCGCTGGGCGGTCATTGAAGGACACGAAGTCCATGAACTTGGTCTGGACCATCGGCTTCTGCGGGTAGTGCAAAATGTGCCCGCGAGTGTCCGGGCGTTTTCGGTAATTGCTCGCCGACAGTCCCAATGATTGCTTGGCCATTCCGGCGCCCATGGTGACACGCGGAGAAGAATTGTGCTCGGGATACGGAACCATTCCGGCGCAGATCCCTAGGATGACCATGGGATCCACTTCCATGTGGGTGTGGTTCTTATTGAGTATGAAATCGACCTTCATCAGTTCGTGGCAGTGCTTGCACTTCAGCTCGGCCTTCGCATCGGATGTGCCTGGGTTCATCCAGTCCATATCCAGGGGCGAGAGGTCTCGCTCGCAATTGACGCACTTTCGGGGCACCTCGAAAGGTTCTACGGCGATGAAGGTGTCCTCCTCTTCCTCGGCGTCGACCCATTCCAGCACTCCTTCACGGACCAGATCGGACCAGTGCACCTTGCCCACACGGATGTCCTCGATGTGCTTTCTTGTGAGGGCCAATTTTCCGTCCTTTACAACGAGTAGTGCACGGCGCAATCGGCCTTCATCGCAGTTGATGATGACCTCGTCCATCTCCTCGACATAGCGGATGTTGATCTCGTCCGAGAGCAATCCGGAGCGGCGGCGGTTCCTCATCTCACTGACCAAGAAGACGTGGTTATCGTGCACACCCTTCAGGTCCCCGTTCACGTAGACACGGGTACCGGCCATCTGCTGCCCCTTGACCTCGTGTATGCCCAGGTCCTTGAGCAGGAAGGTGACGTCCTCCTCACGGAAACCCTCGGAGACGTTAATGATCAGAGCGGCGTTCTTCACTAGACCGCAGTTCTGTCCTTCCGGAGTCTCGTTCGGGCACAGTCTACCCCATTGAGTTGGATGCAGATCACGAGCTTCGAAGTGAGGCTGGCTACGGGTAAGGGACGATGTGACCCTTCTTAAATGGGAAAGGGTGCTCATGTTGGAGGTGCGGTCCAGTAGCTGGCTCACACCTGCCCTTCCGCCGACCCAGTTCCCGGTGGCCAACGCGTGCAAAAGACGGTGGGTCATGAGGTCGGGGCGTATGGCGCTGCTAATACGCAGGTCCTTTTTCCTGGCGTAGGACCTCTCCAGTTGATACTTAAGGTCCTTCATCAGGTTGGTGAAAGAAACACGGAACAGGTCCTCGATGAGGTCACCAGACAGTTTCAGGCGCTTGTTGGCATAATGGTCCTTGTCGTCCTCCTTTCGCTTTCCCAGGGAAAGCTCCAACACGGACCGGGCGATCCTGCCCAGGAATATGGCCTTCTTAAGGCGGTCCTCTTTGATATCGCCCAGATGAGGTAGCAGGGAGCGGTCGATGATGGACTCGACCTTCTTCACCCTGTACTCCTTGGCCTGGCCAGTGGCGAACTTCTTTTCCAGATATGTCAAGGCGTGCTCGGTGCTGAAAATACCGGTCGGCCCATACACCTTGGGGTCCTGGATCTCTTCCAGGTTCGCGTAAACGATGTTGGCCATCTCTGGGGCGGAGACAATGGCCTCATAGATCTCCTGGTCGTTCTCCATGCCCAGGGATTTCATTAGGGCAACCAGGGGTATCTGCCCGGATGCCGCGGGTACCGTGACCATGAGCATGCCGTCGCGCTTCTTCTCTACCAATGTCAAGGCACGGTGTCCCTCCCTCTGGGAGAACACTTTGGCCACTTCCATGCTGGTCCCGTAGCGCTCGCTGAGCTCGACCATTACCCTATTGGGTGCAAGGTCTTCCAGGGTGATCAGTACCCTCTCGGTGCCCCCGATGATGAAGTATCCACCAGAGTCCATGGGGTCTTCGCCCTTCTTCATCAGCTCGGCGCCATATTTCTCATCATCGAGTTCGTAGTCCTCTTCGAGACGCTCCCTGTGAATGTTACATTTACGGGACTTGACCATGATGGGCAGGTCACCGATGTGAACCCGTTCAGGCTCCTTCTCCAGGCCGTCCTCGATTATTGTGAAGTCCAGGTAGATGGGTGATAGGTAATTGAGGTTCCTGAGGCGTGCCTCCATGGGGTCGATGGGGTGCACATAACCGTTTGCCTCACGCACCATCGGCTTATCGATGTGCAGGGTCGGTTTGATGAGCGGGTCCACGTGCCCGGTCTTTTCATCGCGACGACGACCGACGCGGATCTGGATGACCCTGCCGTCTGTCTTTTCTGGGTCCAGCGTGATCAACCCTCTCTCGGGGTCCTCGGCTGACACCCGAACGTTGTCCACGATCTTCTGCATACGACTGTTGGGGTTTTCCTGCGTTGCTAGAAAATCATCGAAGCTGGCGATGTGATGGTTGACTATGCTGCTCTCTCTAAAATAAAGTTCGACGAGGTCCCTCACTAAATTCACCCTCTTATAACGAGACGATAGATTTCCGCTATCTCGGCGGTCTCACTGTCTCTAACTATCCTCACTATGCTCCTTTCCGGGATGCTCCTACCCATGGCCTTCTCGAGCATTTTGATACAGGCATCGTTTTCCTTTATCTTAGGAAGCTGGTCCCGGGTCACCTTCAACCGTTTCAGGACCTTATCCACTTCCTCGTCGCTCAATAGTTCATGGACTGGAACCATCTTGTGGCTCAATACGTTAAATGGTACGGACTCCTCCAAATGAATCACCTCATACCATGCAGAAACCGGACTGTTCCTCCACCAATTGTCGACCTTGTAAAAATGCATCGGGAACGGGGTTTGGATACTTCGGTCTGCATATATTTTCACCTACCCAAGCGGGCCCGCGGGGATTTCCGCATACACGGAATTACCGCGTACCTTTCGAACCCCGGACCACCTGGTTAAAAGCCAGATGCTCTCTCTAGGGACCTTCGTCACCGAAGGCCCAACCTAGCTGAGCTACGGGCCCATTGGTAAGTAAGTGCCGGCGTGTGAACGAGAGAGTAAATCCTTGTATTATTTAAGATTTCCCATCCACCACAGAATCGAGGTCGTTTAGGCACGCCGATCGCCTTGGACCTCCCGGATGATTCCACTAATATCCCCATAATCAAAGTAATGTATAAGAACTTGCGCAAAACTTAATTATATATTATAATAACAAATTTTATTGCCGGCGATCTTATTACTATCACCCAATGATTTCTGGTTGTTCGGGACCCAGATAGGGACTCGACGCGTACCCTTTTTCTAGAATCACGTATATATATAAGGACTATAATCCTGCACAAAGCGATGACCTATGGAGAATGAAAAGGTTTGCAATTCATGCGGAATTCGGCTGGTGGGCAATGGCATCACCTTCTTCAAGTGCCCGATATGTGGTGTTGAAGAGATAGGCCGCTGCGCCCAATGCCGTGACCAGAGCGTCAAGTACGAATGTAAGAAGTGCGGCTTCGTCGGACCTTAAGGGTGATTGGAATGGGAACCGTAGCAGCTACGTACACCCTCATGCCCGAGGATACCGATTTCGATTTCGATACCCTGCTAACGAAGTTGCCAGGGATCGTTTCGGCCAATATCAAAGTGGCCAAGGCGGACATCCTCCCCATGGCCTTTGGACTTAAGAAATTGGAGGCCGTCTTCGTCATGGAGGACGCTGAGGGACTCATCGACACGCTCGAGGAAACCTTGCGCGCCATTCCGGGAATTCAGAACGTTGTGACCGAACAGATCACTTTGCTCTGATAGTCCGTTTTCCGGCCGAACGAGGCCCCCCTTCCTTTATTTTCAAGCGGCGAGTACATGTCCGACGTCCTGATATTCGACGGCTACATTGACGAGCCTGGTTCATTGGGAGTTCCTCCCTACATCCACCCCATGGTAAGGGCGGTGTTCGGAGCGGTGAAGGATTCCGGAAACACGCCCCATTACATGACCATTGACCAATGGCGTCATGGCCACTCAATGCCAAAGGTCGATCTATTGGTCGTCCTATCTGGAATGTCTGTACCTGGGCGCTATTTGCGCGGCATGCCGGCCTCCCACCGCGAACTGTTCCAACTGATCGATAATTTTAGGGGAGAGACAGTTCTGGGAGGACCAGCGGCCCTGGACCCGGGTTTGAAGGACCGGTTCCATCGTGCCCATTACCTAGACCCGGCCTCCGCCACCTTTGACCTTTTAGAGAAAGGCGTGGCCAAGGACCGTTGGAGGGAATTGGAGGAATGGGACCGCTGGATGATGCTGGGAGCGGATTGCGTCCTTTCTCATCCGGACCATCCCCAACCGTTGATAGCCGAGATAGAGACGTATAGAGGCTGCGTACGCTACGTGAACGGAGGTTGTTCATTCTGCGTGGAGCCGTTAAAAGGTCGTCCAATATGCCGTGAGCCTGGGGCGATAGTAGCCGAGGTACGGGCCCTTAGGGAGAGGGGTGTCGTCAATTTCAGATTAGGCTCTCAGACCTGCATCATATCCTACAAGGCCGAACTGGACGGGACTGACTGCCCCCGACCGAACCCGAAGGCCTTGGAAGAGCTGCTATCGGGGGTATCTGCGCTCAAACCCGATATATTGCATGTGGACAACGCCAACCCGGCGGTTATGGCCCGGCACCCAGAGGAAACAGAGATGATCCTACGCTCCTTGGTCAGACACTGCACCCCAGGGAACGTTCTGGCACTGGGGATGGAGACCGCGGACCCCGAGGTGGTCAGGATGAACAATCTGAACGCCACCCCGGAGGAGGTGCTGTGGTCCGTTCGGACCATCAACCGTTTGGGCGGGGAGAGGGGAAGCAACGGCATGCCCATCCTGCTGCCGGGCATCAATGTACTGGTCGGCCTGATGGGGGAAACGCCCACCTCATTGGACCTGGACCTACGTTTCCTGCAGAATATCCTTGATGAGGGTTTGCTCCTCCGCCGCATAAACATCCGGCAGGTCATGCCTGTGCGCAGGGAGTTCCCACAGACCGTGAGCCATTCAGCCTTCTTGAAGTTCAAGGAGAAGGTACGAACCCAGATCGACAGGCCCATGCTGGAGCGCCTGGTACCGGTGGGCACAGTGCTCCGAGGAATCTATACTGAGATCAGGGAGGGGAAGGTGACCTTCGGCCGTCAGATAGGGACATATCCACTGTTGGTCGGGATACCGCACCCGGTCGATCTGAACAAGTTCGTCGATGTGGCCGTGGTAGGGCACG
>Ga0307377_10002733_pt1 | contig 20579 bp, 20 predicted proteins | sample TR3MG_FD_202535 | JGI IMG/M metagenome (GOLD analysis project Ga0307377, IMG submission 202535) | Soil microbial communities from Risofladan, Vaasa, Finland - TR-3 | ecosystem: Environmental > Terrestrial > Soil > Coastal area > Acid sulfate soil | place: Finland: Risofladan, Vaasa | collected... | reverse complement strand
GTTCCTTGGATCATTTGATCCCGAAGTAAGATTCAGCCCATCAAGCCTGAAATCAGGGAGAAACTCACCGACATGAATTTTGATATTCGAGTTTGGAATCTGAAAATCATTGTTGAGTTTTACTTCGTATTCCTTCTTCATCTTCGATACCTTATCCTCAAAAATTATCTTCACTGCACTCCATTTTCCCTTAACAGATTCGGGGACAATAACCTGTGTTTTTCCCATGGTTGTCATGCCGGGCCGCGCAAATTGCTGTCCAGCCGGGGGCATCTGACCTTGAGGCATCTGACCTTGAGGCATCTGACCTTGAGGCATCTGACCTTGAGGCATCTGGCCTTGAGGCATCTGTCCTTGAGGCATCTGACCTTGAGGCATCTGGCCTTGAGGCATCTGTCCTTGAGGCATCATCGGAGCCGGGATCTGCGGAGCAAGTGGTTCAGGTTCCTTTTTCTTGCATGCACCAAATGACAGAATTAATACAAAACAAAGTATCACTAAAATAATCTCTCGTCTCATGTATCCTCCTTGTAATAAACTTCCCTTCACGTGTTATTTTTTCCTGTTCACTTTTCACTGTTCACAATCTTTATGGCGGAGAGGCAGGGATTCGAACCCTGGGTGAGGTGTTACCCCCACAACCGCTTAGCAGGCGGCTGCCTTCGACCAGCTCGGCCACCTCTCCCAAAAACAGGAACCAGTAGACAGTGAACAGGGAATAATTTGTTTAAACACGAAACTCATTATAGTAACAGCTTGAATTGAACTTTGTAAATAAGCGGACGGTGAATGCCGGCGCGCAAATCCGGTGATTGAACGGTATGGGAGAGGCTCTTGATCAGCTCTGCAGAGAAAAGCACATTCTCAAAAATGAATCTCAGCTCAAATCCCGATGGACAACGCTCAGGTCAATCGGATGCCTTTTCAGATGGCTCTGTAATTTTTCTGCAATGGCAGGAGCCCGGTGATTCCCGCCGGTGCACCCGACACCAATAGTTAGATACGATCTTCCTTCTTTGATGTACTGGGGGATGAGAAAATCTATAAATTCCTGGATCTTTTTGACATATGCCCTTGCAGTGGTATTCTTCAGTACATAATCTGCAACCTGCCTGTCCGTTCCCCTCAGCTGCTTTAATTCAGGGACAAAGTTTGGATTGGGTAAAAATCTTACATCAAAGAGAAGGTCGATATTCTGGGGGGCACCGAACTTGAACCCAAAAGAAATGAGTACGACAGTCATTGCTTTCCTGCCGGTCTGAAGCCCGTAGAAAGACGTAATAAGCTGCCTCAGTTGGTGCGGAGTAAATGACGATGAATCAACAACGCGGTCTGCAACGTCTTTCAGCGGAGCAAGTCGCTCCTTTTCTATGTTCATTACCTCGTCAATATTTCCTCCGAGCGGATGAGGTCTGCGTGTTTCCCGAAATCTTCTCATGAGGACATCTTTCTCTGCCTCGAGAAAGAGAACCTGCGTCTGATATTTTTTTCTCAGGGTTTTGAGGACATCTTTGATTTCAGACAGAGAACCCTTTTCCCGTATATCAATACCTATCCCGATTTTTCTGATCTCCCTGTTCCTGGATATGATCGATGCGAAAGAGTCAATGAGTGCGATAGGAAGATTATCCACACAAAAAAACCCGGAATCCTCGAGGGCTCTTAAAGCAACCGTTTTGCCGGAGCCGGAGAGGCCGGTAAGAATGACAATGATGGGTTTCAATTCTTTTAGCCGAAATTATTCATAAACTGGACGGCAGATAGTGTATCCTCTTTCTTCATTTCACCGGTTCTATGAGACCGAAATTGCCGTCTCTTCTGCGATAGATAACATTGATATCAGCACTCTTGTCGTTTGTAAAGACGAAGAAATCCTTGTCGAGGAGTTCCATTTGCATTGCCGCTTCATCAGGGCTCATCGGCTTCAGTTCGAATCGTTTATTTTTTATAATCCTGCCGATTTCCGGCGCAACTGTCTCTGCAGCCATAGCGTCTGCTTTTCCTTCTGATTTTCTGTGTGAAACAAGTTTTTCCTTATACTTCTTGATCTGTCTTTCGAGTTTTTCTGCTACTTCATCTATTGATGAATACACATCACCGGTTATTACTTCTGCCTGGATGAGGACACCGTTCACTTTCATCAGGACTTCTACTTTATGCCGGTACTTTTCCACGCTGATCGTAACAATCGCTTCTGCAATATTCGACAAGTAACGGTCAAATCGTTTAATCTTCTTCTCCCCATAGGTTCTCAGGGCAGGTGTAATTTCAAGGTGTCTTCCTGTAATAATGATATTCATATATCCTCCTTTTAGTGAGCCGATTTTCTTCGCTGTATTTGTGATGGTATCCCGAGTTCCTCCCGGTATTTCGCAACAGTTCTCCGTGCTATCGTAATGCTATCTTTCTTCAGCATTTCAGCGATATTTTGATCACTCAGGGGCTTCCGGCTGCCTTCTTCAGATACGATTTTCCTGATGGTGTTTTTTACCGATGTTGATGAAACACTCCCCATCCCGCTGCTCAGTGCACTGCTGAAGAGGTAACGGAACCCAAAGACACCGTGTTCGCAGGATAAATATTTGTTTGAGGTAACTCTGCTTACCGTGCTCTCATGCAGATTCAGTACTGAAGCGACTTCTTTCAGCGTTAACGGCTTGAGTTGTTCCACGCCATTGCTGAAAAAATCTTTCTGGAGATCAAGAAGCGTCTCGGTAACACGATATATGGTTCTGTTCCTCTGATCAAGACTCTTCAGCAGTTCCTTTGCAGAGCGCATCTTCTCGATGAGGAACTGCTTGTCTTCTTTGGGAAATGCATTGTTTTGTTGCATGAGATTTTTATAGAAGCTGCTTACCCTCAATTTCGGGACCCCCTCATCATTCAGAATAATCTGGTACCCTTCCGCTGTTCTGATCAGGTATACATCAGGGGCGATATAATTTGGGCTGGCACTCGAATAATTTCTGCCCGGTTTCGGTTCAAGCCCCTCAATGACCTTCACTGCTGCAAGGATATCATTGAGGGGAAGCTCATGCTGCTGCGCTATCACTGAATATTTTTTCTTCTCCAGTTCATTCATATTGTTCCTGATAATCTTTTCAACGATGGTGCCCTGGAGCTTTAATGCCCTGATCTGCAAAAGAAGGCACTCCGTAATATCCCGGGCACCTACTCCGGAGGGATCAAAACTCTGTATCACCGCGAGGGCTTTCTCAACCTCCTCGGACCAGGTCCCCCCTCCATCACGGATTTCTTCGAGAGAGGCGGTAAGGTATCCGTTTTCATCAATATTTCCTATGATGATTTCTCCGGCTCTCTTGATATTTTCGGATACATGCGAGAGTCTCAGTTGCCATAAAAGGTGGTCGTACAGATCAGGTTTTCGTGAAAGAAATTGCTCAAATGATGGGGGGGTGATAGTCCCGGGATTGAAATACCCCACATCTCTCCCATCGGAAATCCGGTCTTCGAAATATTCGTCCACCGAGAAGTTCATGAGCTTTTCGAGTGGAGCCCCCGCATCCTCTTCTGGTTCCTCAACCTCGATAGAGTCTTTCTCTTCCGGAGTGAGTTCATCTGCGGAGACTTCATCAGCGGTCTCCTCAAGGAAGGGATTTTCTATAAGTTCCTGGCTGAGAAACTGCGACAGTTCAAGATACGGCATCTGGAGCAGTTTGATTGCCTGCTGCAGTTGGGGCGTCAGGATTAATTTTTGAGATAATCTGAGTTCAAGCCTGTTCTCAAGAGCCATTACAGGGTAAACTCCTCGCCAAGGAAAGCCTCTTTAACCCGGGGATCCGATGCAATCTTGTCAGGACTTCCTTCCTCGAGTATCCGTCCGTTGCTGATAATATATGCCCTGTCGGTAATAGAAAGCGTATCCCGGACATTGTGATCCGTTATCAGCACCCCAATACCCCTGCCCTTCAGATAACTGAGCATCTTCTTCAGTTCTATCATCGCCAGAGGATCGATGCCGGCAAACGGCTCATCAAATAAGATGAATCTCGGTTTTATCGCTATAGCCCTGGCTATTTCCGTCTTTCTCCTCTCACCGCCCGAGAGCTTATACCCCTCCTTTTTGGAGAGGTGCACAAGATGAAACTCTTTCAATAATCGTTCCCCTTCAGCATCAATCTCATCCCGTTTCAATCCTCTGATCTCGAGCACTGCTTTGATATTCTCTTCAACGGTAAGTTTTCTGAATATTGATGGTTCCTGGGGTAAATAGCTTATGCCCATGAGAGACCGCCGGTACATGGGCAGGGCGGTTAAATCTTCATGATCGAGAAAAATCTGACCGCCGTCCGGCCTGATCAGTCCAACCATCATATAGAAGGTGGTTGTCTTGCCTGCACCATTCGGTCCCAGGAGACCCACGATCTCACCGGTGCTGACGTAAAGATTCAAACCAGCGACGACCTGCCTTTTCCCGTAATTTTTTACCAGATTTTTTGCTTCAAGAAGGTGCATGATAAATGCCCTATTGCTCTTTCTTATTGGTAAGGAAGACCTTGCTTCCTTCTACAAGGAAACGATCTTCATTCATAAGGTATGTCATTTTTTTGCCTGTGACAACATTTTCACCCTCAACAGCCTTTGGCTCGCCGGTGAAGATAATCTTTTCCCCGACTGCAGAATACATTGCCTCTTGAGAAGTAATAACCCGGTTCCCTGTGACGACCTTAACCGTACCGCTTGCATCAATTCTGGTAACATTGCCGCTTTCTTTTTCATAATGGACAAGCATCCTGTCGGCATACATGGTCATGCTGGTTGTCCGGGCAATAACAGACTTTTCGAAAAGTGCTGTGCGGGCCTGGTTATCTGCTGTCAGCATCTCAGAGGTTATGGTGATCGGCCCTTTTATCTTCTTCGGTGCATTTTCAGCAAGGATATTGGTAGCGAGCAACAAAAAGACTGATAGGAAGCAACACAAACGGTAAAAATCAGTTATGAAAAATCGCTTTGACATCATTGAATATCCTCACCTTTTGTTCTTTCCCAGCCTGCATACCCTGCCCTTCCAGAGAAAACCCCTTCCCCTCGAGGCGCACCCTGCCTTCTGTCTGAATATTGGCTGAAGAGACATCGAGGTCGAGTGAATCCGCTGTTATGCGGTAATTCTCTGCCCTGGCTTCAACAATAGTATCTGTAGTAAAACTTTTTTCTGAAAAATTATACGTTCCTTTGTCGGCATGGAGCATGAGGTTATTTTCCGGCACCGCCAGACTGATGGTATGCAACTCGGCTTTATCCTCTCCCTCAAGGAAGTCTGCCTTCTCTGCTGTCAGTGTCCAGACAGTTACGCCCTTCTTCTTTTGCAGAATCCTGATATCTTCAAGAAAAGAACTGCCTGTTATTCGCAGATCCACCCGTGATTCCTTTCCCGTCTTCAACAGAAAAAAAATGCTGAGAAGAAGCACACAAACGAGCCCTGCCAGCACACCGTTCTTCATGAAAAATTCTATCATACGGCAAGAACTATGTAAACTCTGATTTTTCCAAGCATGCTCTAAGGATTTTGTTGATAAAATTTATTCTCCTGCCGATAATATACCAATGATTACCTATGACGATTTCAAGAAATTGGATATCAGGATCGGCACCATTGTGTCTGCTGAAAGCGTCAAAGGAACGGATAAATTACTCAAATTAGAGATCGATTTCGGCACCGAGAAAAGGCAGATCGTCGCAGGCATCGCCGAAACCTATCAACCGGATCACCTTATTGGGAAAGATATTCCCGTGCTCCTGAATCTGGAACCCAGGAATATCAGGGGAGTCGAGAGTCAGGGGATGATACTCGCAGCCGATGCAGACGGCAAGCCGGTCCTTTTGCATCCCGATAGACAAGTCCCCTCGGGTAGTATTGTCAGATAATCAGAAAAGCATGCAACCATATAAAGATCAATTCAGTGGATGTCTGGTCGGCCAGTGTCTTGGCGATGCAACCGGTTTTGTCGTAGAGGGATTCTCACCCGAAGCATCGCAAAGGTATGTGGAAGATTATCTGAAAACCGAAAAAGCAGGGGAATTCGGAAGGTTTCCTTTGCAGTTTGGACAGTATTCAGATGATTCTCAGCTTGCACGCGAACTGATACAGAGCTATGTGGCACAAAAAAACTTTAATCCTGCTGATTATGCAGAAAGAATAAAGCGTATTTTTTCTGAGAAGCGGATTGTCGGCTTCGGGTATTCGACAAAAGAGGCTGCAAAAAGATTAGCTCTCGGGATTTCATGGGAAGAATCAGGTGCTCCGCCTCCGGCTGCAGGCAACGGAAGTGCCATGCGGGCAGCACCTGTCGGTCTGTTCTTTTTTGACAATCCGCAGAAGCTCATTCAGGCGGCACATGATCAGGGCAGGATTACCCATAGAGACCCGCGATGTTCAGCAGGTGCTGTCGCAATCAGCGGCGCGGTAGCGCTGGTGCTTCAGGATAAGGAATTACATCCGGATCGCTTTGTGTCAACGCTTGCAGAATGGACTAAGCCCTTCGATCAGGGATTTGCTGATGGACTGAAAACAGTTATGCACTGTTTGTCCATGCCGCCTGAAGAAGCATCCCCGTTGATTGCCGATACCGGCATTGATGCTGACTACATTGATGACGATGAATGGAAAGGCATGCCTGCATTTGTTATCAGCAGTGTCCTGTGGAGTCTGTATGCGTTTCTCAGAACACCGGACGATTACTGGGAAACCGTTTGTACCGCCATTGCAGCGGGTGGCGATACAGATACAACAGCAGCTATGGCAGGGGCAATCAGCGGAGCTTATCTCGGAATCAGTGCCCTGCCGTCTCGTCTGACAGGCCACCTCACTGACCGGGGGACATGGAAGCTTGACGAACTGGTCGCCCTGGCACATCAATGTTATGAAATAAAAAAACGTTTATGAAAAACATCAGCCGACATGCGGCTCTGGAACCTTTTTTCCCCGGCAATTCGTACGACACCCCGGATGATAAACGCCGTCTGCTTCTGGACCGGGTATTTATGAATACCCGCTGGTATTTTGTTGGAGGGCATGTAGGCGAGATTATCAGAACCCGCTCCATAGCCCTCAAGGGACTGTATGATAAAAAAGTCTGGGCAGAATCCTCTTACAGAATCTTTAAACTCATAGAAGATATCGGCGGCCGCTTTCACGTAAGAGGATTAGATAACCTGCGTTCCTGCCGGGCACCTCTGGTTATTATCAGTAACCATATGAGCACGCTGGAAACTTTTGTTTTCCCCTGTATCATCGCGCCCTTTCTGGAGGTCACGTTTGTCGTCAAGGACAACCTGGTAAGACACCCCTTATTCGGCCCCATAATGCGCTCCCGGGATCCCATAGTCGTGAAAAGAGAAAATCCGCGTGAGGATTTTCAAACCGTCATGGCCAGGGGGAAGGAGCTGTTGGCCGGAGGGACTTCCATCATTATTTTTCCCCAGAGTACCCGGTCTGCGGAATTTATACCAGAAGAATTTAATTCTCTGGGCATCAAACTGGCCAAGGCTGCGGGTGTGCAGGTTATGCCTGTGGCGGTTAAGACGGATTTCTGGGGGAATGGCAGATACCTGAAAGATTTAGGAGTCATAAACCGCAGCAAACCCATCCATATAGTTTTCGGCCAGCCCTTTTCAATTCAGGGAACCGGCAAAGATGAACACAAGCAGGTTATCGATTTCATTATCAGTCATCTTCGGGAGTGGGGAGGATTGGTTAAAGGGTAAAGGGGAGGCTGGTAGGGCTATGGAAGCCCTCCGGTGTGAGGAATATTCATGTGAGGAGATGATAGCTCTCGATAATTTTTTATCTTCTTTATGCCGCTGAAATAGAGTAAAATAGTTACATTGCACGAGTACGGGGGGATAGTCTGCCAAATGAATCTGACGTATTGGTGGAAGTGGAGGAGGAGCAGCAAAAAAAAACTCGCAGGCCGAGCTCCCTTCAGAGCAATCGTATGTTCTGAACAGCAGGACGCTTTCCGCACCTTCGGTATCCAGATCAAGAATATTCTGCTTATTTTATTCATACTTTCTTTCTTAGGCTTTCATCTCAATGGTTGCACGCCCAAGTATGGCACGCGTGAGCCTGACCAGAAACAGGCGCTTCGGACTTTAGCCGGAGGAGTTGCAGGAGTATTGCTTGCAGGGAATGTCGGTGGAGCCATCGTAGGCGCTTTAGTCGTGGACGTCGTTAGTGTAGCGATAATTAAATACGAAGACAAACAACTGGAAAACGGCGACCAGGCCGCAAAAAGATACAAAGACCAGGACAAAAAGGCCGAGGACAGAAAAGATCAGGACAAAAAGGCCGAGGACAAAAAAGATCAGGACAAAAAGGCCGAGGACAAAAAAGATCAGGACAAAAAGGCCGAGGACAAAAAAAACCAGGAGCAAAAGGCTGAAAAGAAAAAATGGGAAGAAAAACGGGTAAGCCTTTTTATAGAAGAATCATCCGTTGCAACGCTTAATGTAAGAACCGGCTCAATGGTCAAAGCTAATATCCAGTATACATTGCTTGCCCCTGAGGGGACAGCGAACGTCAAGATTACAGAAACAAGGAAACTCTGGACCGCATATAGCACTCGGGAACTGGATACGAGAGATATTACCAGAACTCAGGGAACATACCTGTCTTCAATTCAGTTCACAATGCCTGAAGATATGCCGAAAGGTTATTGTATCTTGTATACTACCGTCTCCGACGGAAAGCGTGCAAAAACAGCACAGTCTGTAATGAATATTCTTTAAATTATTATTCTGTAAAGCGTAATCGGTTATCTCTCAATTCTTTGATTTTCTGAACCTGTCAAGAGATACTACTTTCTCGTCCTGGCTCTCTGTTTTTCCGGATTTTGATACGCTGTTGGATTTCATGACAGAATCCTTTTGTTCCCATACGTCCCAACGGTCAAATTTAATTTTTGCGTCAGGGGAAAATACCGACATAATATCATCTGAATGAAGGAAACATTTTTCAGATTTATTGCCCACTCCAAAGCCCAGAGTAGCTCGTATACTCCCGTCTTCTGACCATACAAGATTTTTGTAATTCCTCTGGTTGAATACCAGGGTTATCCCTTTTTTCTTCTCTTCGGCGCTGAATCCCCGTGCGCCGATAACCGTGTTTTCTGAATGCCTTACGACGATATAGGCCTGTCCGTAATCATTCAGGATGTCAAAAAACAAATTCTGGATATATCTCATCTGGTTTTTCATCCCAGTGTATCTTATACCATAGAGCAATAATAGACAAAACACCTCACGAGAATAAAATATTCCACTCTGCACCCCTTTGCCATAGGAGATAGATGGCAGATATTGTATTTGAGCGGATTTGAATACTGTCGAAGACAGAATTCACCTCGGAGGTCGATACGACCGAGAATGAGCGAAAATACTGTATCTGCCAGCATAAACAAAGTTTATGAATAATGCATGTTAAGGGGGGGGGGGGGGCCTCCGGGGGAGGAGACCCCTCGTGGGAGGGGAACTTAAAGCTCCTTTTGGAGCTGGGGCGACTTTCTGAGGAATGTCGGCATATCAATAGGCTCCTCATAGGCCATGATATCTGTCGTTATCATATCCGTTCCTAAATTCAGGCTGAGATTTTTGGACAGAACCCTTTCTGAACCTTTCAAGTGGACAGAATGCCTGAGAGGCGTAAATTTTTTAATCTGCGGGAGGTCAACCTTCTCCTTCTGATCGCTGAATCCTGTCGCTATAACGGTTACCCTCACTTCGTCACTGATATCAGGATCTATCACTGCACCGATAATAACGTGCACATCCTCATGGGCAGAGTCATATATGAATGAAACAGCATCCTTGACGCCATCAAGCGAAAGCTCAAGTCCTCCGGTAATATTAACGAGGATACCCTTAGAGCCTTCAATCGATGAATCTTCCAGGAGGGGATTCGATATCGCCTTTCTGGCTGCCTCAAGAGCTCCTCCCTCTCCCTTCCCAAGGCCGGAGCCCATGACTCCTCTGCCTTTATCCTGAATGATTGTTTTGACATCAGCAAAGTCAACGTTGATAAGCCCGGGGATGAGGATAATATCGGATATTCCCTGAACCGCCTGCTTTAAAACATCATTCGCTATCGCAAAAGACTTGAGAAGGGGAGTTCCTTTCTCAACAACAAGCCCTATTTTGTCATTGGGTATGACTATGAGCGTGTCAACATTATTTCTCAGCTCTTTGATCCCCTCTTCAGCATTCACATACCGTATCTTCCCTTCGTAGAAAAACGGCTTCGTGATAACTGCAATGGTGATAGCACCAAGTTCTTTTGCAATACCGGCAATCACAGGGCTTGCGCCGGTTCCTGTACCACCGCCCATGCCCGCAGTTATGAAGACCATGTCAGCCCCCTCCAGATATTCAGCAATCAGGGTACTGTCTTCGAGGGCAGCCTCTCTCCCGATCTGCGGGTCTGAGCCGGCGCCAAGGCCCCTTGTGAGATTTGATCCGATCTGGATCTTGAAAGGCGCCAGAGAGGTCTCGAGTGCCTGCATATCAGTGTTTACCGCAATAAATTCAACACCATGCAGATTAGAAGTTATCATCGTGTTAAGAGCATTCCCTCCGGCCCCTCCGACACCGACAACCTTAATTTTCGCTGTCTGTCCCCGTACCTCTTCAATTTCGAACATACTCTATCCCTCCTTTTTTTATTTTTAATATCTCCTTTGCCCAATCTTTTATCTTGCCGAATACCCCTCTTACAGCGTCAGCGGAGTACATCCGCTCCGACGAGGCCTCAAAGCCGTGAAGAACAAGCCCTGCTCCGGCTGAACAGATAGGATTGTTGAGCATATCCTGAACGCCATGTATGTTCATAGGACCCCCCAACCTGACAGGCAGCCCCCATGCTGCTTCTGCCATGCTGCTAAGTCCTTCAAGCAATGCTCCCCCTCCTGTTAAGACAACTCCTGTCGATGCAATATCATAGCCGGAGCATGAGATGAATTCTTTGCGTATTAAATCAAGGAATTCATCCGTCCTTGCCTGGATTATCCCTGCCAAATGCCTTCGCAAAACCATTCTTTCCTGACCGCCGTGAACAATAGCTATCTGCTCTGAGTCGCCGACCATATGCATTGCTGCCGCTCCGAAACATTTCTTGATGCGTTCAGCCTCAGTCACGGGAATTTTCAGACCAACAGCAATATCATTGGTAAAGTGATTTCCCCCTACGGCAAGTCCACATGCATGACTCGGACAGCCGTCTTTATAAAGAATAATGTCTGTAGTGCCGCCGCCGATATCAACAACGGCAACTCCCAGTTCCCGTTCATCATCTGTGAGTATGGCTTCTGCCGATGCGAGCGGCCCGAAGACTATATCTGCAACCTCAACCCCCGCCTTCTCACAGCACTTCAGAAGATTCTGCATGGAGGTGACTGCCCCGGTAACGGTATAAACCTTTGCCTCAAGCCTTTCCCCTGTCATTCCGACAGGATCCTTTATTCCGTTCTGGCCATCGATGGTATATCCTGCCGGTACAACGTGAAGCACCTCCCTGTCCAGCGGCACATAAACAGCTTTTGCAGAATCAAGCACACGATCAACATCAGCATAGGTTACGTCCCTGCCCGCGATACCGGCAGCGCCACAATTATGTGAACCCTTCACATGCGCTCCCGAGATACTGACATACACAGAATTGATTTCAACGCCAAAAGAGGACTCCGCTTCCTTCAGAGCATTCCTGACTGCCTGGACCGTCTCCTCCATGTTGACAACAGCACCTTTTCTCATGCCCTTCGACGAAGATATATGCATGCCGCGAAATGCTAAAGTACCGCTCACAACCTCTCCGACAACGGTACATATCTTCGTTGTTCCCACATCAAGGCCGACAATGATATTTTCAGGGTGGCCCCGTCGGATCATTCCTCAATCCTCATGGCGGTAATCGGTTTAACAATTGCTTTATCGCCAAAACGCAAATCTATATAATCAACAGGGATGTTCCTGTCCTTGAGATCCTCCTCCAGTTGAATAAGCCGTTCGAGCTTTTCGTCATACCCGCCTGCTCCTATCTTGACAATGGTCTCGTCCATTTCTATGCGTAATTCATGCGGCTTATGCGCAATAACTTCGATATGGCCTTTTTCTGAGGTTAATCCCTTATCGTTCAGCAACCGTACAAGGTGCAGGGCCTCAGAAAAGCCATCCTTTTCCTTGTATGGATCACTGACGATAATCGGCAGGAAAGGGACTGCATCATCCTTCAGCTCTTCGAGGATTTTCCCCATTTCATCAACGAGGAAGAGATGTTCATTCATATCGAGCAGTGCAAACGGTTCTGTTTCTTTTATGGTTATCGAGAGTATTCCCGGGAATTCCCTCCGCACATTTGCAGACTTGATCCACGGCGACTTTAGCATGTGCCGGCTGACCTCCCTGCACGAAACCGTCAGCAGACTTTTGTTCACCTGGACTCCGGTAAATTCCTTCAGTTCTTCATCTGTCAGATGTTTATTATCAATAAAAACAACTTTCTGAATGGGATAGAGGGGTCTCATATGCTGTGCGTGATGATAAAAATATATGCAGAGTGCACTTATGACGACACTTGCGACAAGAGCGATGTTCAGCTTACTGAATAGATGGATGCTCTTTCCCCCCTTTTTCAGTTTATTCGCTTTCATGGATTGCACCTCTGAGTATTTCTTCAATCAAGCCGGGGAAATCATATCCTGCGAGACGCGCAATTTTAGGCAGCAAGCTTGTTTCAGTCATGCCGGGAATTGTATTGATCTCAAGCACATAGGGATTGCCTTGCCTGTCAATCCGCAGATCCATCCTTGTAGCGCCTTTACATCCAAGGGATTGATGAGCCTTGAGGGCTGTCGTGCCGGCACGTTCATAAACCGCATCGTCAACTTCCGGAGGAAGGATATATTCGGTTAGTCCTGAGGTATATTTTGCTTCATAACTGTAAAATTCAAGAGACGGCCTCACCTCGACTCCGCCGATGACTTTTCCGTTCAGGACACCGATCTGAATCTCTTTGCCGTCGATATACTGTTCAACAATTATTCTTGACCCGTAAGCATAAGCCTGCTCTATGGCTTTCCTGAAATCATGTTCTTGCCTCACTATGCTCACTCCGATGCTTGATCCTTCCGAAGCAGGCTTGACAACCCACGGCAGTGAAAAGTCAATAGTCGGGAGCCTGTCTTCAGCAGTCTTCCTATCAATAACCACATAGGGAGGGACAGGGATATCATGATAGAGAAACACTTTTTTTGAAGCCTCTTTATCCATTGCAACGGCTGATGCAAGCACTCCGGACCCTGTATAGGAAATCCCCAGGACCTCAAGCATCCCCTGGATAGAACCATTCTCACCATATCCTCCGTGCAGTGCAAGGAATGCTATCTGTATTCCCTCCGCAGTTAATAAAGTACAGATATCCTGACCGACATCGACAGCGACAACGATATAGCCCAAACCTTTCAGGGCCTGGTAAATTGCATGTCCGCTCCTGAGGGATACTTCTCTCTCAGCGGACGTTCCACCCAAAAGGACACCGATTCTCTTATCCGTTACCATTATCTCTTCCCACTATTTTGATTTCCGGTTCAAGGGTGATCCCGAATGTGCTGCTGACCCTTCCGGCCACCTCGTGCATAAGCCTGATGAAATCAGCGGCGCACGCTTTTCCTCTATTGATAAAAAAATTTGCGTGGATGGTGCTTACCGCAACATCACCGATGCTCATCCCTTTGCACCCTGCTTCGTCAATGAGCTTCCCCGCGGGCAGTCCTTCGGGATTCTTGAATACACAACCCGCCGAAGACTCCCAAATAGGCTGTTTTTCACGCTTCGCCTTCAGGAAATTCTCAAACCGCGCTGATACCTCGTCCCTTTTGTCCTTCCTGAGTTTTAACTCTGCGCGCAGGAGCAGATCGGTCGGCAAAATACCCGACTTCCTGTATCCGAAGCCAATGTCTTCTGCACGAACCTTTTGAATCCGCCCTTCAGCACCCATCATATCAACTGAAACAAGAACATCCTTTATCTCATAGCCGAATGAGCCTGCGTTCCCCCAGATTGCTCCACCGACAGTTCCCGGGATACCGGCAAGTCCCTCGACCCCTGCATACCCCTGCTCTCTCGAATGCATCACAAGCCTCTGGAGCACTGTCCCTGAGTCGACAGACAGATATGCATATTCGCCATCCTCTCCCGCAGGTTCGATCTTCCTGAATGAACTGAAGCATATGACAGCACCCTGAATGCCACCGTCCTTTACCAGGATGTTGGTACCGCTTCCGAGCGGGAATAAGGCGATGTCATTCTTTTGTAAATAATCATGCAGACGCCCCAGTGACGCAAAATTCTCCGGTATAGCAAAAATATCCGAAGGACCGCCTATCTTAAGGGAGGTATGTCTGCTCATGGGTTCCATGAATTTCATATCACCTTCAAACTGACAGTCAGTAACGATATCTCTTACCTGTTGGCCTGTCATGCGTACCTTTCGCTCTTCGTCTGCAATCTGTTCAGGATCTCTTCCCCGGATTTCCAGACATTCCCTGCACCGAGCGTGAGCACAATATCTCCCTTCCTGACCTGTTCAATAATATGATCAACTGCTTTTCCCCTGTCTTCCATATAGATGACATTGGAGTATCCAGCTTCTCTGATCTTCCCGGTCAGGATTGATGAGTGGACACCTTCAATGGGGTGCTCTCCTGCCGGATAAATATCAAGCACGATGAGCATATCTGCATCGGTAAAGGAAACTGAAAATTCCTTGATCAAATCTCTTGTCCGGGTGTAGCGGTGAGGCTGGAAGAGAACAACTAACCTGCCGGCTCTTTGACCGCCCGCCTCATGCCCTTCCTTTATTGCCCTCAGGGTTGCCCGTATCTCCGATGGATGGTGTCCGTAGTCATCAAAAATCCTTACCCCGTCAGCCTCGCCTTTGAACTCTAACCTTCTCTGGATACCGCTGAAACCTCTCAGCGCATCCTGGATGACCGCTGCATCTACTTTGAGAATTAATGCCACCCCGATCGCAGCCAAACTGTTCAGGACATTATGGATACCAGGCACCGGGATATCGAAAACACCGATCATCCTCTCTTTATATACAACTTCAAAGGTTACGGACATGAACCCTTTCCTGATGTGCTCTGCATAGAGCTGTGCTTCGGGTGAAAGTCCGTAGGTGATATACCGCCGGTGAACAGAGGGCAAAAGCTCCCGAATATGTTCATTCTCGATACAGATAATTGATGCTCCGTAAAAAGGCACCTTATTGATGAATGAAAGAAATGCGTCTTTCAGTGTATCCATTGTTTTAAAAAAATCCATATGCTCTCTGTCGATGTTCGTGACAACAGCAATCGTTGGAGAAAGCTTGAGGAATGAGCCATCGCTTTCATCTGCCTCGGCAACAAGGAAATCCCCCTGGCCAAGCCGCGCGTTGCTTCCCGTTGCCTTTAATCTTCCGCCGATGACAACCGTGGGATCAAAGCCGCCGTGTGCCAGGATAGTCGAGACAAGGGACGTCGTCGTGGTCTTTCCATGAGCACCTGCGACAAGAACTCCGTATTTCAGTCTCGCCAGTTCAGCAAGCATTTCCGCGCGTGGGATCACCGGGATGGACCTTTCTTGTGCTTCGATGACCTCCGGATTATCCATGGAAACCGCAGAGGAAATTACCAGGACGTGCGCATCATCCACATTTTCTGCCTTATGACCGATAAAAACCTGTATCCCTGCTTTCCTCAATCTTGCTGTTGTCTCTGAATCTTTGAGATCAGAACCCGTGACCGTATAGCCGAGATTATGCAGAACCTCTGCAATCCCTGACATGCCTATACCACCGATCCCCACAAAGTGTATGCCCCGGTATCTCTCAAACATTATCGGTCCCTCTGCTTCTTGCCGCAGACCTTGCTCCCGATGCAGATGACTGCTTCATTAAGCTCATCGCTATATCTACAACCTTCATACATGCATCCGGCCGGCCGACAGACCTGCTGTTTTTCTGCATCTCCTCCCTCATCGTTTCATTGATGAAAAGGTCTTTTATGCTCCCGGCAAGGGTCTCCCCGCGAAGTTCGCGGTCAAGGATCATCTTCGCAGCGCCAATCTTCTGGAGTTTCCGCGCATTCAACTCCTGGTGATTGCCGGCTGCAAAAGGATAGGGGATGAGTATCGCGGGTTTGCCAAGGGCAGTCAATTCAGCAAGTGTTGTTGCCCCCGCCCGTGAGATTACCAGATCAGCAACAGCATATGCCTCGCCCATCTGGTAAACAAAAGGAGCGATCGTTCCCTGGAAACCGCTCTCACGGTATGCATTCCTGATATTTTCATAGTCTTTCTCGCCTGTCTGATGGAGAAACTGGATCTTGCCTTTGAGGTCCTGGAGATAATGAAGAGCCTCCGCAAGAGCTCTGTTAATGCTGTGTGCACCTGAACTTCCGCCAAAAGCAAATACCGTAAAAAGACCCTTCCCAAGAGAAAAAAGACGGTATCCGGTTTCGGCATTCCCCTTGAAAATATGCACCCTCACAGGATTGCCTGTCAGAAAGGTCTTTGCTTTCGGGAAAAAAGAGATGCTCTCCTGATAGGTAATGCAAACGGTATTGACAAGTTTTCCAAGAATCTTATTCGTCAGGCCGGGGACGGAATTCTGCTCAAGGATCATTGTCGGTATTGACATGAGGTATGCAAGGAGCATAACCGCACCCGATGCATATCCGCCAACACCGATCACGATATCCGGCCTCACTGTCTGAATAATCCTGTATGAATCGAGCATGGAAAAAATTGCCTTTATAATCGCTTTCATTTTTTTTATGAACGTCACGCCAACCAGACCCTCCGCCCGTAAAAACCTGATCGGATAACCCTCTCTCGGGACAATCCGTGCCTCTATCCCGGATTCCGTCCCGACAAATATCACTTCTGTTGAGGCATCCCTGCTCTTGAATTCTTCAGCCACCGCAAGTCCCGGGAAGAGATGGCCTCCTGTTCCTCCGCCTGCTATCATTACCCGCATGAAAACCTCGTTCCCTTGCTCCGGTCGTCAGTTGTTGATCGCAGATCATGAACCTGACGCCGAATATCTTCTGTATACATTTCGTCTCGCCTTTTTTCTCATCAGCAATTCGCGGTTACTGCACGCAGATGACAGGTCTTCACCCTTTGATATGGTTAACAGAATACCAACGGCAGCCATATTGACAAGAAGAGACGAACCGCCATAACTGATGAACGGCAGCGGCAATCCTTTTGTCGGTACAAGCCCTATGGCGACTGCAAAGTTGGTGAGCGCCTGCAGTGAGATCATAAGCGTGAGGCCTGTTGCAAGATAGTAAGTAAATCCTTCCTTTGCACGGTTAGCAACAGCAATGCCCTTGACGAAAATAACCAAAAAGAGCACAACGACGCATAATACGCCGATGAGACCGAATTCTTCACCGATAATGGAAAAAATGAAATCCGTATGCGACTCCGGCAGATACGCTAATTTCTGCTTGGAACTCCCGAGCCCCACCCCCGTCACCCCGCCGCTTCCCAGGGCAATAAAGGATTGAACGAGCTGAAAGCCGCAGCCCTGCGGCTCCTTCCAGGGATCAAGAAAACAGGTTATTCTCTTGAGGCGATACGGCTTCAGGGCGAGCATAATGATAACAGGGACAGCAAAGAGTGCAAGGGAGCCAAGGTACCTGAGTCGTGTACCTGAAATAAAGAGCATCGCAAAGGTGAGAAATGCGAGGCTCATGGCTGCTCCGAAATCAGGTTGTTTGAGGATCACGACCTCGAATATCACCATAATGCCGACCGGTTTGAGAAATGATGTGAAGCTGTCTGTTCTGTATTCGGGTTTCGACAGATAGTGGGCAAGGAATATGACCATAGAGAGTTTTACAAGCTCTGAAGGCTGAAAGGTTGAAGGCCATAACCGTATCCATCGTGTCGCACCTCCCACGGTAACCCCAAAGCCGGGGATGAAGACAAGGACTAACAGAACGAAGGAGATGATCAGAAGGGGGGTGGCATACTTCTGCACAAAAGAGAGTCTCAGTTTAGAGGAGGTCAGGAACAGAAAAATGAATCCGATGATAATGGTAAAAATATGCCTTTTGAAATAGTAAAACTCCGTAACGTTTTTCTTCGCAGACACCGGGGTTATAACAGAGGTGGAACTGTATATCATCAGTGCCCCGAAACTTACCAGAGCTACGGCGGCAAGGAGTATCACCCTGTCGTATTTTCCCATTATTTTATCCCCATCACAATCTTTTTAAACTGCTGCCCCCTGTCTTCGAAATGAGCAAACATGTCAAAGCTTGCACACGCCGGTGAAAGCAGAACAACATCGCCTGGAGCGGCTTTCCTCCGGGATATCTCTACAGCTTTTTCCAAATCATCTGCCATAATTGTGTCGGTTAGATCCCCGAGTGCCCGTTTGATCTTTTCCTTTGCTTCTCCAATCAATACAAGCGCCTTCAGCCTGGTGCGAACCAGTTCCCTCAATTGGGAAAAATCACCCGACTTGTCTCTTCCTCCGGCTATAAGGACTACGGGGACGGAGAAACTTTCCAGTGATTTCACAACTGCACCGATATTTGTCCCCTTTGAATCGTTAAAATACTGAACACCCTGCAGCTCCCGGACAAATTCGAGCCTGTGCTCCAGTCCTGGGAATTCTCTTAGTGAATCCTGAATTGCCTTTACGGAACACCCTGCAAGGAGAGCCATGGCTGAAGCAGCCATGGCATTCTCCAGGTTATGAACTCCTTTAATCCTTATCTCATCAGCCATAATAAGTTCGCCGTTCTGAGTATCCGGTCCCCTATTTTGAAAATTACAGTAAACGACACCATCACGGGTGTAAAGACCGTCGACTTTTTCTCTCCTGCTGAAAAAATGCACTCCCGGCATTGATGCTCTTTCCCCGGTCAATTTTTTCCTGGAGAGATTCATTGTCTCAGGGTCATCATGGTTCAAAATGAGGAAATCCCCTTCTCCCTGATTCTCGAAAATTCTTGCCTTTGCATCTGTGTATGCATCCATTGCGTGATATCGATCGAGGTGGTCGGGGGTAATATTCATGATCGCAGCACCACGTGGCTTAAAATCCCTGATGGTCTCAAGCTGGAAACTTGATATCTCGGCAACAATATAGTCAACAGGCTGCTGATGCCTCACTCTTCCCAGCATTTCTCCGGTCAGAGCATTTCCTATATTCCCCCCGAGTACTGTCTGGAACCCGCCCTTCCGAATCATGCAATCAAGAAGGGCTGTTGTGGTTGATTTTCCGTTTGTTCCTGTAACAGCAAGGAATCCCCCATGCCCCTCCCTTATCAGCGGGAGGATATGCGGGTTACCTGACCCATAGGTTGCAAGCTGGTATGCAAGCTCAAATTCGCCAAGCACCGGGATACCCATTCCCTGAGCACGCAACACCTGTGGCATATCCGATGGGACACCCGGACTGAGTATCACCATATCGGCATTCACGAAAATATCCTCGGGATGTGATCCGAGGACAAGCCTGACAGATGGGTTCAGTTCTTGGATGAAATTCCCAAGCTCGTCTTTTCGCTTCATGTCTGTTACCACAACATCCGCTCCCAGTTCAGCCAGCAGATTCGCCGATCCTATCCCGCTCCGTGCCATACCGACAACCGTCACTTGTTTATCCTTTATTTTTTGCAATACTGTCTTTCGTTGCAACACGATAATTCTTCTTTTTCCCTTTATATTTGACCAGAATCTTTTTTTTGCCTTTTTTCTTTGCCAGTGTTGTCTTTTTCTTTTCTCCCGATTTCTTTGCGATGAGGGTTTTTCCCTTTTTTGATTTTGATCGCTTCTTTTTGATAAGGTGCGATTTCTTTTTTTGCGATGATTTTACTAAAAGAGGGATATCATCGACTTTTGCGAGATATATAACCGGTTCTTCGACATTGCTCAATATTTCGAACCCCTTGCCGATAAGAAGCCCGGATTCCCTCCAGAGGTCGCTCCTGCTCGGGCTCCCAAGAAGGGCAACAACAACCGTGTCATTTTCACGCTCAGCGACACAGACGAAACAATGCCTGGCAGTCCGGGTATATCCTGTCTTCCCCCCTACCAGCCCTTCCTCGGACCATAAAAGCCTATTGGTGTTCCTCAGGGATATAGATCGCCCTTTTTCTGTTGAAATCTCTGCCACGCGGGTATTGATGATCTGTTTCAGTTTTGGATAATTCAGGGCGTAATTCATAATCTTTGATAAATCCGATGCAGTAATATATTGTCCAGGCCCGGGAAGGCCGTTTGCATTAATAAACTGCGTATCACGTGCGCCGATCAGGGAAGCCTTTTTGTTCATGAGCGCTGCAAATTTATCCTCGGTCCCGGCCACAGCCTCCGCAAGAGCAACAGCTGCATCATTTGCAGAACCGAGCAATGCTGCATAAAGGAGTTCCTCAACGGTGACCTTGTCCCCCTCTTTAAAACCCGCCTTGTGCGGGGAGACTTGTGATGCATTTTTGCTTATCGTTACAACATGAGTGAGAGGCAAATTTTCTATCGCCACAATAGCCGTCATGAGAAAA
>Ga0307377_10002732_pt1 | contig 20579 bp, 20 predicted proteins | sample TR3MG_FD_202535 | JGI IMG/M metagenome (GOLD analysis project Ga0307377, IMG submission 202535) | Soil microbial communities from Risofladan, Vaasa, Finland - TR-3 | ecosystem: Environmental > Terrestrial > Soil > Coastal area > Acid sulfate soil | place: Finland: Risofladan, Vaasa | collected... | reverse complement strand
TTGTCGATAGATGTGTCCAGCCGAGTTGAATCTCGGTCGACATTGGTGGACTCAGGGGTGGTCCCTTACTCGTGGCGGAAGGGTGGTCCCTTACTCGTGGCGGAACAACCTGCCAAGTGGTCCCTTACTCGTGGCGGAACTACTCGGTAGGTGGTCCCTTACTCGTGGCGGGAACACCGTCAAGTGGTCCCTTACTCGTGGCGGCTGACAGGTTCGCCGTGTCCCACGGCTTGCACCTGGCTCAGAGCGAACTGGGCTACCATCTGCGCCTCGTCTGATGGCAACGCCTTTGTCGTGTGCATTGTCGTTGAAAATATGGCCACCGCACTAGCGGCCTGAATCTGCTGTGAACACCACGAAGGGATCTGCTGCGAGCGAGACGAACTTGAACAAATCACGTCTGGCGACTTTGATTGGTCGATGGTCATCGTGTGATTAACTCCACGGCGCTCGTAAGTCACCAGCACCTTTTCAACGGCGTAGGCGTGGCCAAGAGATGGTGCGCGCATACCCAACCACAGCGCGTTGGTGCGCGCCAGAGTAACTGTCGTCCCATACGCCTGAACCAGTGGAGTCTTGCCTTGCTCCTGCACCGTTGTCCCCTTCGGTAGCCGGATTGGCCAACCTCGGGTGTTGGCGAAGTCACTCGCGTGGCGTGCGAACTCAACGCCGACCACCTCGGGAGCCAGAAAGCCCTGCACCGGAATCACCTTGACCGACGTGATCCGTATCGCGACGTGGGCATGGGTCGAGAAGTTGAATGATATATCTTCCACTTGGGAGGGCCTTGCGAATTCGCCCACGCCAGTTATTCCTCCTTGATAGCCACTGGTTATGACCACCGGCGCCCAGTAGTGCGTTAAAGCTATTGCTCCAACGGCCACGGCCGCGACGAGCACGACGGCTGTCGTCGCCCACGCGACAACCCGCAGTCCGCGCTGGAACGTGAGTCGCGCGAGGAGCCCGTGCGCAACGATGTCAGCAGTCCGTGCCAATGAGACGGGCCGCTCGAGCAACTCCGCTTCAAGGTGGGCGACGAACTCCTCGCCGTAACGTTCACGCCACGCCCGTGGGTACCAGCGCAGGTAACCCTGTGCACGCCTGGTCGTCGCCGAACCAACGTCGAGGTGTCCGGGACTCACGAGAACCGCCACGACGCACGAAGACGACGACGCCCCTCGGTTGCCAGTCGCTCCTGGGCGCTCAGATACTCATCGAGCACGGTCGCGCCCGCAGCGGTCAGTCGGTAGGGGCGCCGTCGGTCGGTTGACGCCACCGGCTCGATGAGGCCTTGACCCTCGAGTCGAGCGAGGGCCTCATAGAGACTGCCCGGAGCAATGCGAACACCCGCGAACTGCGCCACGTCCTGGGTGAGGGCGTAACCGTGCTTCTCTCCATCAGCCAGGCTGGTGAGTATCAGGTAGGCGACACCGGCCACGCGACCAGTGTTCTCTGGGGTCTTCTTCATCACGCTTACTGTATCGGTTACCGATACACTTTGCACGTAGCCACGAATAGAGAATCGTCGAACTACATACCTCTCGCTTGTCTTCGAGCGTCCAAGATGCCGCAGGCTTCGTCAAGAGGCCATCGGCACCGTACTTCCGTAAGTGGTATGGACCAATGGGGTCAAACACGCTTGGTAGGGCCGGTGGGGATCGAACCCACGACCGAGGGATTATGAGTCCCCTGCTCTAACCACTGAGCTACGGCCCTGCGGGAAACTCTCTCTAAAGCTCCCAGAGCAGGACTCGAACCTGCAACCTAGCGATTAACAGTCGCTTGCTCTGCCAATTGAGCTATCTGGGAATGTACCCGAAGGTAGAGCAACATTAGCACCCGTTTCCCTACCCCTACTGCTGATCGAACCAGTCCTCCAATTGCTCAGCCCGGGGACTTGCCTTGACCGCTCGCCGACATTTGTCCATCCGTTTGGCCATCCCCTGGCGGGTGATGCCACGCGCCTTTGCCAATTCCTCGACAGATGTTGTGCGAAAGGTGACTTGCCAGAAGGCGTCGAAATCGTCTCCGCACACTTCTCGCAACGCGCCGATCACCCATGCCGGCGCATCCTCGGGGTCGCTTCTCAACTTCACGTGAGTGGCATTACTGAGATCCGTCGTCTCAAAGCGACGAGCGTTGAACTCGCGACTGAGCTGCATCACTTCCTGCGCTCGGGTTTGAGAGATCTCGAGGGCCTTTGCCACGTCACGCCTCGTGAGGCGCCTATTCAAATCAACCCTCTCAAGTCGCCGCAATTTGAGAATGAGTCGCATCTCGGTGTCCGTCAGTCCGACCTGCTGCTGGATCGCCTGATTAACGAGCTTCATGATCCAATAGTTAGCGTACGTGGAGAAACGGTTGCCCTTATCTGGATCGAACCGTCGCAAGGCGTTCACCAGACCCTCCACACCGGCCAACTCCAATTCCTCATTGCCAAATCGGTACCCCCGCTCCACCACCCTCGTCCGCACTAATCCAAGGGTCGCTCGCAACAGCTGGGACTCCGCCTCCTGGCCTGCGTGGCGCTGACGTAGGAGGCGACGCCGTTGAGTGGGATCGTTCACCACTCCGTCGTCAAGGGCCGTCTCCGCGGCACGGCCCTGAAGGATTACCGGGTAGAGACGACGTTCCTCTTCGACCTCGAGAGGTGCCAGCATCTCCAGTCCGCCGATGATGCCGTACGCCGACCGGTTCACGATGTCGTCGATGATGATCGCTCTACGAGCCAAGTTCGCAGGTCATCTTCAGCAATTTCGCCGTGCACCGTCTCAAGCAGGTTGAGCCGCTCTTTCACGTCTCGAATGGTGGCCATCACGACATCGGGGGCCATACCCCCCTCCCGCAACTCGCGCTCAATATTCTTCAATTCCTGACTGGCCGCGCTGCGAATGAGTTGGGAGATGACGGCGCTGACGTCGGCCGGACCGTATTCCCGGTCCAACTCGTCGACAGCCAACTGGCTGAGAACCGATCCCGCGACCTCCTCGCCGCGGCGGAACAACTCATCAACGACCTCAGATATCGGGCGACCATCCTCGACTCCTTCGAAGATCTCCCGTTGCACATCGTTGACAAACAGCGCACTCGCGAGACGTCCCTCGACCAGTTCACGTCCGTGGATGAGCAGGCGTAGCGCTTCGAGTCCGGGTCGCGGCATCGCTCCGACCGGTGAAAGTGGGCGAACTTTCGTCTGCTCGACAGGCGCGTCGTCAACGGCACGCGGGGGGTTGCGCACGAGTTCGAGTACCCGGGGCCGCAAGGAGGCCGGCTCGAGACGCAGACGGTCCGCCACCTGCATGAGGTACTGATCTCGGACCAGATCACTCGGATGTTCGGCCAGAACCACCATGGCACGTTCCGCCGCACGCGCGCGCCCCTCGGCCGTCGAGATATCCGCGCCGTCGAGCACCCTTTCAAGGCGGAACTGAAGAAACGGCACCGCCTCGGCGACCGCCTGGCGGAGTGCCGCCGGGTCTTGCTGTGCTAACTCTGCCGGGTCGGCGCCGCCGGAAAATCGAGCGACTGCAACATCAACTTCGTGCTGTCGTTCCCATTGGTAAACCGACGCGGCAGCGCTCTGACCGGCCTGGTCGGCATCGTAGGCGAGCACGATCCGCTTGGCGAAGTTTCGCATGGTACGAAAGTGCTCTTCACCCAGTGCCGTGCCGCAGGTAGCCACTGCTCTCGGCATGCCCGCGCTGAAGAAGGCGATGACGTCGGTGTATCCCTCGCAGACGATGATCTCACCGGACTTGATGATGTCGTCTTTCGCCCAATTCAGTCCGTAGAGTGTTCGTCGCTTTGAGTAGATCGGTGTCTCGGGACTGTTCTTGTACTTGGCCTCGACGTAGCCGTCCTCTCGGGGCGGCGTTCCAAACGGAGGCGGCAAGATACGCCCCCCGACTGCGATGGCCTTTCCGCCCGGGTCGAAGATTGGGAAGATGATTCGCGCACGCAGCGCATCTTGTCGACGTCCACGTTTGTTCACGAAACCGAGTCCGGTACCCGTCATCAGCTTCTCGTGCAGTTTCAAGGAACTGCTCAGAGCATCCCAATCGTCGGGAGCCCAGCCCAACTTGAAACGACGAGCCACGTCGCCGCCAATTCCGCGCGTTCGCAAGTACTCCCGAGCTGGTCGGGCATCAGGCGAATTCAACAGGCGGTCGTGGTACCAATCGACCGCCTTCTCCATCGCCCCGAGGAATTCCTGCCGTTCCTTTCGGGCCGGTCCGGCGTTCGAGTCTTCGTGGAGCTCGATGCCCGCCCGGTCGGCGAGGAGGCGGACCGCATCGATGAAGTCCAAGTGCATCATCTCGCGGACGAAAGTGATCTGATCGCCCGAGGCCCGGCACCCGAAGCAGTAGTAGCGGCCCTCTTCGGCGTTCACTGAGAACGACGGGGTCTTCTCGCCGTGAAATGGACACAGACCGCTCCAACGGCGACCGGAGCGCTTGAGCGCCACCTGTTCGCTGATGAGCGCCACGATATCGGTTGCCGACCGGACTTGAGCGATCTCATTCTCCGATATGACCATAGAAAGAAGGTACCGGTTCGCCCGACCTCGAGAAGCGTGGGCCGGACCAGGTCTGCCTAAACTTCGGGCCATGTCAGATTTTGCGGTCGAAGCCACCGGTATCGTTCGCACCTTCAACGACGGGGACTTTCGAGCCCTCGACGACGTGAGTCTGCGCGTGCCGACGGGTGAAGTCTTTGGACTGCTCGGCCCTAACGGTTCGGGCAAGACCACCATGGTCCGGATCCTGTCGACTGTTCTGTCCATGACCGAGGGTTCCGCCACGGTGGCGGGCTTCGATGTGCGCACCCAGCCCGGCCTGGTCCGAAGCAATATCGGTCTCGCCGGACAGTTCGCCGCGGTCGACGACAACCTCACCGGGTTCGAGAACCTGAGAATGGTTGGTCTGCTCAACCACATTGAAAAGCCCGTCGCGGTGAAGCGATCGCGCGAACTTCTCGACCGGTTCGGATTGAGCGATGCCGGCAACCGCCTCGCCAAGACTTATTCAGGTGGCATGCGCCGGCGACTTGACCTCGCGGCCGCGCTCGTCGCCAATCCGCCCATCCTGTTCCTCGATGAACCAACCACCGGTCTCGACCCTCAGAGCCGCCAGGATCTCTGGTCGATCATCGAGGGCCTCGTCGAAGGGGGAACGACCGTCTTGCTCACGACCCAATACCTCGAAGAGGCAGACCGTCTCGCCAAGCAGCTGGTCGTGCTCGACCACGGTCGGATCATCGCTGAGGGGACGTCGGGCGAGCTCAAGCGCCGACTCGGCAACACCGTCCTCTCGCTCACCTTCGCTACGACCGCCGATGCCCTGCAAGCGCTCGCTTTGGTGGCCGGTATCTCCTCGAAGGCGTCCAACGTTGAAGGTACCGTGATTGACCTCACCGTCAACAACGGTCCGGCGGCGGCGGCCGACGCCCTTCGTCGGATCGATGCCGCCCACATCGCACTCGCGGGGCTACAACTCAGGGAGCCCAGCCTCGACGACGTCTTCTTGAACCTCACTGGTCACAAGGCCGAGGATGTGCCCGACAGCGACACCGAGCCGTCTGGTCGGGGTCGGCGCTCTAAGCGAAGGAGTCGCTCATGACCGTGTTGTCAAGTCCACCGACCACCAACGCGCACCACTCATCGCTTCGCTGGACCATCAGCGACACCATCACTATCGCCCGTCGGAATCTCCTGGCGCTCTTTCGGATACCCACGGCCATCGTCTTCGCAATGATCCAGCCGGTCATGTTCGTTCTGCTGTTCCGCTACGTGTTCGGCGGCTCCATCAAGATTCCCGGTTCCGTCTACGTGAACTACTTGATTCCCGGCATTCTGGTCCAGACGACCATCTTCGGCGCAATCGGCACCTCAATTGGACTGGCCGAGGATCTGCAGCGCGGGCTCATCGAACGCTTCAAAGCACTGCCCATGGCTCGCATGGCGGTACTAGGCGGGCGCACTATCGCCGACACGGTGCGTAACGTCATGGTCGTCACCATCATCACCTTCGTCGGCTTCGCGGTCGGATTCCGTCCGCACGGCGGCGTGCCCTCTTACCTCGAAGCGCTGCTGTTGATGCTGGTCTTCGCCTACTGCCTGTCGTGGGGTTTCGCCTTCGTGGGCCTGGCCGCACCGAACAGTGAGACGGCCCAGGCCATGACCTTCCCATTGATCTTCCCATTGACCTTCGCCTCGAATATCTTCGTGGATATCAACGGAATGCCCAGTTGGTTGCAGCCCTTCGCCCGTAATCAACCGGTTAGCCAAGTCGCTGAAGCCGTCCGCGGCCTGATGCTCGGCAAGCCGCACCAGCAATCAGTGTGGATCGCCCTGGCGTGGAGCGTGGGCCTCGTGGCGGTGCTCGCACCGCTCGCCGTAAATCGCTACCGTCGAGCGGCCTAACCATGCCCGTGCTCGACGTGAAGGAATTACAGGCCATCCTCGTGGCGGCATTCCCCGGCAACGACGTGCCCCACGTCGAACAGGTGGAGGACGAGACCGTGATCATGAGTCTGCCGGTCGAAGACCGACACGGACGACCCGGGGGCACGCTGTCGGGCCCGACGATGATGATGCTCGCCGACACCGCCGCCTGGATGGCGATCCTCGCCCAGGTTGGACCAATGCTGTTGGCGGTGACCACGAGTCTGCACATCGACTTCCTGCGAAAGCCTCAGCTCACCGACCTGATGGCGCGAGGACGACTCTTGAAGCTCGGGCGCAAACTTGCCGTGGTGGACGTTGAACTCTTTTCACGCGGCAGCACTGAACTTGTCGCCAAGGCGCAGGTCACGTATTCGCTACCCTCGCCTGCGGAGTGAGTGCTGAACACCGGATGACGTCCCGGTAACGTCGGGGAATCCGAGAATCCAAGACGTCCACCCACGCTCCCGCCACTGAGGAACCGCTGACCAACGCGTTGATCGTGTTGATGGCCGTCGCCATCGGCGTGATCGTTGCCAACCTCTATTACCTTCAACCACTGCTGCACCAAATTCGTCACGACTTCCATGCGAGTACCGCGAACACCTCACTACTGATGACCCTGGTGCAAGCCGGCTACGCCGCCGGTCTCGCCTTCGTTGTGCCCATGGGCGACCTGATACCTCGTCGTCGATTGGTCGTGGGCATATTCCTGTTCTCGTCCGTGATGATGGCCGTGGGTGCGCTGCTGAGTTCGTTCGCCCTGTTCGCGGTGGTGTCGTTCGTCATCGGCATCACATCGGTCGGTGGCCAAGTGATCATTCCTCTGGCAGCCGACCTTGCGGTCCCGACCCAGCGCGGTCGGGTGATCGCCCGGGTCATGACGGGTCTGCTGATGGGGATCCTCCTGTCGCGCATCGTCTCGGGACTGGTCGCCCAAGTGGCCGGATGGCGTGCCGTGTACTGGGGAGCGGCGGGATTGCTCACCTTCATGGCGCTGGTGCTTCATCGGGCGTTACCCGACGAGCCGACTCGTCCCCACGTGCGCTACCGCACGCTCGTGGCGAGTTCGTTCTCCCTGCTGGTCACCCTCCCCCAACTGCGGCGTCGGGCGTGGTTCGGGGCGTTGATCTTCGCGGGGTTCAGCGCGGTGTGGACGACCCTTTCATTCCACCTCGCGGCGGCACCCTTCCACTACTCCAACGCGGTGATCGGTCTGTTCGGCCTCTTCGGGGTGGCGGGCGTCCTGGCCGCCAATCTCGCCGGTCACCACGCGGACCGCCAGCGCAGCCACGTCAGTACGATTATCGCCGCGCTGTTCTTCCTGCTGGCCTTCGCGATCCTGTCCTTCGGTCGCAATAACTTCTGGAGCATGGCGCTGGGACTGCTCATCCTGGACGCCGGCATGCAGGGTCTGCAGATCACCAACCAGTCGATCATCTACGCGCTGCTCCCCAGTGCGCGCAGTCGCGTCAACAGCGCCTACATGGTCTGCGCCTTCACCGGGGCGTCCATTGGCTCATACGCGGCGGGTGCGCTCTACGCGGCCTTTGGCTGGACCGGTGACTGCTGGCTCGGGATCGGCATCAGTCTGGGTCTACTGATTCCCGCGCTCTGGTGGCGCAACCTCCCCACGACTACCGCAGCGGCCTAACGTTCACGAGCTCAGACCTGATTCGTGCGCTGGCGCAGCGTCGCGAGCAACTCGTCGATGCCAACGCGAACCTGCTCGGTGGTGTCACGGTCGCGCACCGTCACCGCGCGGTCCTCGAGCGTGTCGAAGTCAACCGTGATGCAGAACGGCGTACCGACTTCGTCCTGGCGGCGGTACCGTCGGCCGATTGACTGGGTCACGTCGTAGTCGCACATGAAGTGAGGCTGGAGTAGTTCGAGCACCTCGCGCGAGATGCCCTCGAGTTCGGGCTTCTTCGATAGCGGCAGCACCGCGATCTGATACGGCGCGAGTCGCCAGTCGAGACGCAGCACGGTGCGGGTCTCCCCCTCGACTTCGTCCTCGTGATACGCGGCGAGGAGGAAGGCCATCATGGCCCGGGTGGCGCCGGCGGCGGGCTCGATCACGTAGGGCGTGTAACGCTCGTTGTTGGCCTGGTCGAAGTACTCGAGGCGCGTGCCCGACGCGTTCGAGTGCTGGGTGAGGTCGTAGTCGCCGCGGTTGGCGATGCCCTCGAGCTCGTCCCAGCCCCAGGGGTAGAGGAACTCGACATCAGTCGTGCCGCGCGAGTAGTGCGACAAGTCCGCTCGCGCGTGTTCGTGCAGACGCAGCAACTCACGTGGAATCCCTAGGCCGAGATACCACTCGAAGCGGGCCTGGACCCAGTAGCGGTACCACTCGTCCGCTTCGGCCGGCGGCACGAAGTACTCCATCTCCATCTGTTCGAACTCGCGGGTTCGGAACACGAAGTTCTGCGGGGTGATCTCGTTGCGGAACGACTTGCCGATCTGGGCGATGCCGAAGGGGGGCTTCTTGCGAATGGTCGAGAGCACGTTGGCGAAGTTCGTGAACATGCCCTGGGCCGTCTCGGGTCGCAGGTACGCCGTCGCGCCCTCGCCCTCGACCGGACCGGCCTGGGTCTTGAACATCAGGTTGAACGCCCGTGGCTCGGTGAACTCGGTCGAGCCACAGTTGGGGCACACGCCGTCAATCTTGTCCTCGCGCCAACGCTCCTTGCACTTGCGACAGTCAACGAGCGGGTCCGTGAAGGTCTCAAGGTGGCCCGAGGCCGCCCACACCGCCGGCGGGCCGAGGATCGCCGCGTCGAGGCCGACGATGTCGCTACGCATCTGGACCATCGTGCGCCACCAGGCCTGCTTGACGTTGCGCAGCATGTTGACGCCCAGCGGGCCGTAATCGTACGTGGAGCGAAATCCGCCGTAGATCTCCGCCGACTGGAAGATGAACCCACGGCGCTTGGCCAGATTCGTCACCTTCTCGAGAAGTTCGGGGTCCTGAGCGGGGGTCGATTCCATCCGACAAGGCTACTGGACTACTCGGCGCTCCTCAGCCTGACGATCACTTGATTGGCGAGCAGCCGACCTGACTGAGCGAGGGTGACCCGGTCATCGCTGACGTTCACGAGATGGCGTATCTCATCGAGCGACTCGAAGGCCTCAACGGGAACACCCCGACTCGTGCGCAGAGCCAGCGACTCGCGCTCGAAGCGCTGAGTGCGCTCGTCGAGGGTCTCCTCCCCGCCGAGGGGCCGCTCACCGGCGCGCACCATCGTGACGTAGCGATCGGGGGTACGGACGTTCCAGAACCGGCGTCCCGCGCGGTGCGAGTGGGCGGCTGAACCGAAGCCCACGTAATCATCCTGATCCCAGTACACGTGATTGTGACGACACTCATGCCCGGGTCGGGCCCAGTTCGAGATCTCTTCCCATTGGTAGCCGTTGTCTTCGAGCACCCGACCCACGAGGTCGTAGGCGTCGGCGGTTTCATCCTCGTCGGGGTGGCGCGCTCGGTCCTGACCGAGCGGGGTCCCGGGTTCGGGGGTGAGGGCGTAGCAACTGATGTGCGGGGGCGCGAACTCGAGTCCCAGCAGGTCGTCGAGGGTGCGGCCGACGTCGTCGAGTGTCTCGGCGCGAGAACCCACGATGAGATCCATGTTCCACGTCGTGAATCCCGCCTCCGTCACACGCTGGGAGACCTCTTCGTGGGCCATGATGCCGTGACGACGACCGAGGTCGGCGAGCACCGCCGGTTGGGTGGACTGCACCCCAAAACTCATGCGATTCACCCCGCCACGACGGTAGGCGAGGAGACGACCAATACTGGCGTCCTCGGGATTGCATTCGACGGTGACCTCGGCGTCACCGTGGCGCGGGATCACGTCGAGAATGCGCAGGAGCTGTTCGGGTGCGAGCCGCGAAGGCGTGCCCCCGCCGAAGAACACCGATGTCGCCGGCTCGAGGCCGTCGCGTACCGCCCACGAGATCTCCTCGACGACCGCGTCAACGTACTCGTCCATTAGGTGGTCGCGGTCAGCGTAAGTGGCGAAGGCGCAGTAGTCACAGCGATGGGCACAGAACGGCACGTGCACGTAGACCCCGAAGGCGCTCATGAGCCGATCCTTGCGAGGGCCCGCGCTTCGGCGAAACGTGCGAGCGCTTCGGCGCGTTCGGTGCCGTGGTCGACCATGGGCGAGGCGTAAGCGGAGCCGAGGCCTCTCGCACCCCCACCGGGCTCCAAACACTGCGGCGCCGGCACCGAGGCCAATTCACCTACGTGACGTCGAATGTACGTGCCACGGGTGTCGAATCGCTGGGCCTGCAGCGTGGGGTTGAAGATCCGATGAAAGGGTGCGGCGTCGGTGCTGGTCCCGGCGGTCCACTGCCAGCCGTGTTGGTTCGACGCAATGTCGCCATCAACGAGCCGCCACATGAACCATCGTGCACCCCAGCGCCAGTCGAGGTGAAGGTGCTTCACGAGGAACGATGCCGCCACCATCCGGACGCGATTGTGCACCCAACCCTCGCTCAGCAACTGGCGCATGCCGGCGTCGACGAGCGGATAACCCGTCTCACCCCTCGCCCACGTCTGAAACCGCGCAACGGCCCGTTCATCGTCGTCGACGCGCAAATGCTCGAGGGTGGGCTGCATCACGTGACGCACCGAGTCGGGCCGGTGGAACACCACGTCGGCGTAGAACTCGCGCCAGCAGATCTCCGAACGGAAGGTCCGTCGTCCCGTGGAATCGCCGTCGAGGGTGGCGAGGACCTGGCGCGGGTGCAGGGCGCCAAAGCGCAAGTGGGGGCTCAGTCGACTCGTCTGGTCGAGACCGGGATGGTCGCGGACCTCGTCGTAGTGATCGACGAGGTCTCGGTATTTCGTGAGAACTTCCCGGGCCGCGTTCTCGCCCGCCGGGGACGGACGTGACGGTGGCCCATCGGGAAGGTCCCCGAAGTACCAAGGACGCGAGGTCCCGGCGCAGCGCGTCAACTCGTCAAGTGACGACGACGGGAGGTGGTGCCAATGAACACCCGACGGCGCGTCCACCGGCGTCGCGACGGGAAGAAGTTCCCAGCCGCGACGGAACGACCCGAACACGCGGCACGGCATCGATGACGTGGTGAGCACCGTGCCGGGCTCCACCACGTAGGGCGAATCGACGAGTCGCAAGGTCAGTCCCTCGACCGACAGCGCCTCAGCGACGCGGTGGTCTCGCTCACGTCCGCGGGGTCCGAAATCTCCGGTGGCGAAAACCTCCCTCGCCCCGATCTCGCGCGCGACCTCCACCAATACCACCGCGGGGTCGCCGACCCGCACCGACAGGCAACCGGCGAGGCTGACGTCGAGGGCCTCGAGCGTCCGACGTAGATAGTCAATTCGGGCGGCGCCGGCGGGGGCGGCAAAATCCCGGTCGACGACGAAGACTGCGGCCACGTGGCCGTCGGAGCGCCGCACCGCAGCGACAAGGGCCGGATTGTCGGCGAGGCGCAGGTCCCGTCGGAACCAAAAGACTATTGGATGTGGCGCCACGGTTCCTCGCAGTGTTCGTTGGCACCTTACCGGTCGGGGACCGGCGGGACGAGCGGGGGCGACGAGCGGGGCGCCCGCAACCGGCGGCCGAAATGTACTTCGATCGCCTCCTGAGCGATGCCCGCCACCTCGCTCGCCGCCGGTGGTTCGACGTCACGCAACACGGCGGCCAATTCGCCGCCCAAGATCCGTCGAATGAGCGTCAATGCGGCGGGTGAGACCGATGACCCGGCCCGACAGTTCGCGCAGAGTGTCCCGCCCGTCTGAGCGTCGAAGGCCACCAAGGGACCCGCGCTTGCGCAGTTCACGCACTCGTTGAGCACGGGTTCGGAACCGTCGAGAGCGAGCAACTTGAAGTAGAACGACGCCGGGATCAGCGTCGGGCTGAACTCGGGGTTGTCGAGCGCGAGCAGCACCTTGACCAGCAGATCGAAAACCGCCTCGTCGGCCACGTCGTCCGAGGGGATGGCGTCGACAACCTCCACGACGGCGTAGCCGGCGACGATACGCGCATAGTCCCCTCGAAGGCTGGTCAGCCGCTCTCGATGGCTCACGTGGCGGACGATATAGAACTCACCACGAGTCTTCACCAGATCGACATCGACGTAGGCGAGGGTCTCGATATTCCCGCCGAGCCGGCTCGTCGCCTTTCGCACTCCCCGTGCGATCACCCGCACCTTGCCGTGCGAGCGAGTCCACAGCACGACGACCCGGTCGGCTTCGCCCGACTTGTACGTGCGCAGCACCACCGCGTCGTCGCGAAGCTCTTTCACCGCTCCGTCTTGTCGTCACCGTCATCGAAGTGCTGCTTGCGCGGCGTGATCCCGAGGTATCGGTCGAGACCGACGCCGACGGCGACCAGCAGCGCCAGCACCAGTGGGATGAGCAGTGGAGCGACGAGGCTCGACGCCCCGTTGAGGGCTATCGCCCATAGCAATACGTAGAAGATTGCGCCGACGATCAGTGTGATCCGCAGCGCGCTCACGTGTCGACCCCCCCGTAGCGCCGTTCTCGCTGCTGATACTCCACCACCGCGTCGAAGAGGTGCTCACGGCGAAAGTCCGGCCAGAGGACGTCAGTGAAAATGAGTTCAGAATACGCCATCTCCCAGAGCAGGAAGTTCGAGATCCGGTACTCACCCGAAGTGCGAATCACGAGGTCAGGGTCGGGAATCTCAGGATGATAGAGCCTTGCGCGGATGGTCTTCTCGGTGATACTGGCGGCGGGCACGCCCTCGGCCACGATCCGCTGCACGGCGTCGACAATCTCGGCGCGTCCGCCGTAATTGAAGGCGATGTTGAGGGTCATCACCTTGTTGTCATGGGTCAGTTCGGCCGCCTCATCCATGCTCTTCAACACCCGGCGCGGCACCCGCCAATCACGGCGCCCCGAGAACGTGATCCGAACACCGTCCGCGTGCAGCTCGTGCTGGCGACGTTGGAGCAGGTTGCGATTGAAGTTCATGAGGTACCGCACCTCGTCGACGGGACGGCGCCAATTCTCGGTGGAGAAGGCGTAGACGGTCAGGACCCGGATTCCGGCGGACAGCGCACCGTACGTGGCGTCCACGAGCGCCTCCTCCCCGGCCCCGTGGCCTTCCGTGCGCGGCAGCCCCCGACGTTGGGCCCAGCGCCCGTTGCCGTCCATCACGATGGCGACGTGGTGGGGCACGCTGCGCAGGTCAAGGGACGCAGGAATCGGTGTCGGGCGCGGGTCGGGCACGGATAAAACCTACTGCGTCGTCCCGGAAATGCCGGTCGACCCGACGCTCTAAGGTCGTGCGGTGCATAGTTTCGACCCCGATGAGGAGAATCCCTACGAGGAGCCTGACATCGACCGGGGCGTACAACTCGATCACGACGTCGTCGAGATCGACGCCGAACGCGCCCTCGAACTGCTCGACCTCATCACGCACGACCTGCCGGGCGGCGGGGAGAACCGCGAGGGTCAACGCGCCATGGTTCGCGCGGTCGCCGAATCATTCTCCCGACGACGTTCATCCGTAATCGAAGCGGGTACCGGCGTCGGCAAGTCACTCGCCTATCTCGTGCCCGCCGCAATGCTCGGACAACGCGTCGTGGTCGCCACCGCCACCAAGAATCTGCAAGACCAGTTGGCGGCGAAGGACGCCCCCACCGTCGCCGCCCACACCCGGGGTGTGCGTGTCGAAGTCCTGAAGGGTCGTCAGAACTACCTGTGCCGCAATCGCGCCGAGAGCCTCGGTGCCGGCGCCCAAATGAGCTTTGACGATGGCTCCGACGTGCCCAAGGGCGTCGCCGACCAGATGCGCCGAGTCCTCGTGTGGTCTCGTGACACCGTGTCCGGCGACCGCGACGAATTGCCATTCGAAGTGGATCAGCGTGCGTGGCGAGCCCTCTCGGTGACCGCGCAGGAGTGTCTCGGTCGGGCTCGCTGCCCCCAGGGTCCCTCCTGCTTCGCCGAGTTGGCGAAGGATCGTGCGGCGGCGAGTTCAATTCTCGTGGTCAACGCTCACCTCTACGCTTCGCACCTGGCTTCTGGCTCGATGCTGTTGCCGGCCCACGAGTACGTCGTGTTCGACGAAGCCCACGAGATCGTCGACATATTCGCCACCCTGCTCGGCACGTCACTCAACGCCACGCGACTGCGGGCGCTGGCGAGCGTGGCGCGACCGCTGTTGGGGGCGGACTTCGGCCCCCGATGTCTCGAACTCGCGACCGTGGCGGACCGCTTCGCGGCGGCCCTACAGGCACAGTTCGATCGCGGTCAACTCACCGGTCTCGAGGAGGAAGCCCAGCGTGAACTCGGCCGAATCAACGAATTGGTCGTGGGGGTCGTGGAAGGGCTACGGAGCCTCCCCACCGACGGCGCCGACGAGGAGGCTCGCAAGATCCGCGCCCTGGGCCCCGCCGTCCACCTCGCCAATGACCTGGAGCGAGTCAACAACGTGCGTGATGGTGAACTGCTGTACCTGGCGAGGCGCGACCGCGAGGTGGACCTCGAGATCTCCCTCGTCGACGTCGCGCCACGGCTGCGCGAGGACCTCTGGTCGTCGGTCACGGCGGTGCTCACCAGTGCCACCATCCCTGACAACCTGACCCGCGCCCTCGGGCTGGACGACACCCCGATCGAACGATTCGAGAGTCCTTTCGACTACCAGCACAACTCCCTGCTGTACGTGCCGGACAACTTCCCCGAGCGCAACTCGCCCGACGCGGAGAAGGCCATCATCGAGGAGCTCATCACGCTCATCGGCGCCGCTGGTGGGCGCACGCTCGCCCTGTTCACGAACCGGTCCGTGATGAACCGCGTCGCCGAGGCCGTCGCGCCCCGTCTGGAGACCGAGGTCCTTGTTCAGGGCACCCTGTCACGCCACCGCATCATCAACGAATTCCGCGATAACGCCTCCGCCAGTCTCTTCGCCGTGACCAGTTTCTGGCAGGGCATCGATGTCCCCGGCCACAGCCTCAGCCTGGTCACGATCGATCGGCTGCCCTTCTCCGTGCCGAACGACCCGTTGGCCGAGGCCCGTCGGGCCCGTTCGGAGAAGCCCTTCTACGAAGTTGACCTGCCCCGGGCGACGATGTTGCTCGCCCAAGGAGTCGGACGTTTAATCCGTTCGAGCACCGACCGGGGCGTCGTGGCCGTGCTCGACACCCGCCTCGCCCAATCGAGCTACCGTGCGGCGATGTTCCGCAAACTGCCCAGGATGAAGCGCACCCGGGATCAGGCCCAGGTCCGTGCATTTCTCCAGGACCTCCAGCGAATCAGCCCCTGACGGGTCGTTCCCATGGTCGCGCGGCCCCGACGTACTTCGCAATCGACCCCCGTCGGGTGGATATAAACTACTATTTCAATAGATTTTATTTCTAATGAGAGACAACGCGTGCATATCGACCTGTATCTGGTGCTCGGCAGTGCGGTGGTCGGGCTCCTCGTTGGATTGACGGGCACCGGGGGCGGGGCCCTCATGACCCCGATGCTGGTTCTCTTCTTCTCGGTGACACCTTCGGCGGCGATCGCCTCCGATCTCATGGCCGCCCTGTTCATGAAGCCACTCGGCGTGGCCATTCATTGGCGGCGCCGTACCATCAACGCGACCCTCGTGCGGTACCTCGCACTCGGCTCAGTTCCCGCTGCGCTCCTCGGCACCTTCGTGATGCGGCTGATTGGACGCAGTGCTTCGGCCGAGCATCTACTGCAGGTACTGCTCGGAGGCGCTCTCGTGGTTGGCGCTCTCGCCATGCTGTCACGGTCACTCTTCATCGAATCCGCCCCGGGGGGCGCCGACGAGGTGCAAGTCCGGCCACTGCCCACGGTGCTGGTGGGGGTACTCGGTGGCTTCATGGTGGGCCTCACGTCGGTCGGCGCCGGGTCGTTGATCCTCGTGTTGTTGGTGATGCTGTACCCGACGTTGCGCAACGACCAACTGGTCGGCACCGACCTCGCCCAATCGATTCCCCTGACCCTCAGCGCGACGCTCGGCACGGTTCTCTTCAGTCACGTGAATTTCGCACTGACCACATCCGTCGTACTGGGCAGCGTGCCCGCCGTGGTGATTGGATCCCTGCTCTCGTCGCGCTCGAACGGCTTCCTGCTGCGCCGGATGATCACTGGCGTCGTACTGCTCACCGGGTTGAAGTACGTCGGGGCCTCACCGGTGGCGCTGCTCTTGGTGGCCCTGTCGCTCGTCGCCCTCTTCGTCTACTTGGCGGCCAACCGCTGGATCACGGTGCGGCGGACCGCACTCGGCGCGGCCCGCTCAGTAGCCGAGGCGGTCGAGGATGTCATCACGCTTCTGCCAACCCGGCTCGACCGAGACCTTTAACTCAAGAAAGCATCCCTCGGGTAACTGGCGACGCGCCGCGATGCCGACGTCCTTCAGCAGTTGCCCACCCTTGCCGATGACCATCCCCTTCTGGGATTCGCGTTCGACCAGGATCTCGACGGTGATGTGGGGCCATTCGAACTCGATGACCCGACAGTGGATCGAGTGAGGCAGTTCCTGCTTCGTCTTTCGCACCAGTTGTTCGCGCACCAGTTCGGCGACCCACATTGCCTCGGGCACGTCGGAGACCTCATCCTCGGGAAAGAGTAGCGGCGACTCGGGCATGGCCAGCTTCACGAACTCGACGAGTGCCTTGGTCCCTTCACCGGTCTTGGCCGACACCGGGAAATACTCGACCCGTTCCAGCACGTCAGTGAGTCCGGCCTCTTCGGCGATCTCGGTGACCGCCTCGGTGGCGGCCATCAACTGCGCGGCCACTGCCTCGCGGCCGGGACGGTCCATCTTGTTGACGACCACGACGGGTCGCGGTCCCCGCTCATGTCGCGCATTCTGGAGCATGGTCGTCAGCACCATGCGGTCTCCGGGGCCAATCGAGGACGTCGCATCGATCACGGCGACGATAACGTCGACCCCGTCGGCCGCGGCGCGCGCAGCTTCGTTGAGGCGGCCACCGAGCGAGGTCTTGGGCCGGTGGATGCCCGGTGTGTCCACGAAGATGACCTGCACGTCGTCCTCCGTGAGGATTCCCCGGATGGCGTTGCGGGTGGTGTTGGGTGAGGCGGCCGTGATCGAGACCTTGGTCCCCACGACCTGGTTGACCAACGTCGACTTGCCGACGTTGGGGCGACCGATGATGGCGACGAAACCCGAGCGCGTCACGAGGCGACCGCCACGGGCTCGACCAGGATCTCTTCGATGCGTCGGCCGTCCATGCGGGTCACGGTGAGTCGGTAGTGCTCGGTCACGAACACGTCGCCCACCTCGGGTACGCCGCCGGCGAGGTCGAGAACGAGTCCACCGACCGTGTCCCAACCATCCTTGGGCAGGGCGAGGCCGTACTCTTCGTTCGCGTCATCGATATTGAGTCGTCCACTCAGTTCCAATCCTTCTTCAATGGTCTGGTCCTCGTCGTCCTCTTCCACAATCGGATCGGACTCGTCGGTGATCTCGCCCACCAACTCCTCGAGGATGTCCTCGAGGGTCACCAGGCCTACGGTGCCGCCGTATTCGTCGACGACGACGAACAGGTGCGTCTTCGCCCGGCGAATCTCGGTCAGGAGCGACGCCACACGTTTGGTCTCGGGCACGAAACTGGCGGCACCCATGTGGGCCCGCACCATATCCTCGCCCCGCCCGTCGGCGACCAATCGTGCGAGGTGACGCAGGTTCACGATGCCAACGATGTCGTCGACCCCTTCGCCGAGCACCGGGATGCGCGAGCGGCCCGATTCAATCGCGAGGTCCAGCGCATCACCGATGGTGGCGGTGTCGGCGATATCCACCATGTCGACGCGTGGCACCATCACCTCGCGCACGATGGTGTCACCGAACTCGATCACGGAATGAATGAAGTTGCGTTCCTCCGACGCGATTGCCTCGTCCTCGTGGGCGACGTCGGCCATCGCGAGCACTTCGGATTCAGTCATGCGCATCACTTCACCGGCACTGCCGAGCATGGCGATCGCCTTGTCGGCGATGGAGAGCAGGAGTCGCGACACCCACTTGATGGGCCAGAACTTCAGAATCGAGGTGACGACGGGCGCCGTCATCAGCGCGGCCTCGTCCGAGTGCTGGACGGCGTAGTTCTTCGGAATGGCCTCGAAGACGACGAAGATCACCACCACTTCGCCCACGGTGGCGACGAAGACGCCCGCGGCTCCGAAGAGTCGGCCCGCGAGTACGCCGACCATCGTCGCCGAGATCAGCTGACACATCAGGATCAGCAGCAGCAATGGGTTGAGAAACTTCTCGGGCGTCTCGGCCAGTTCCACCAGGGCACGCGCGCCGTGTCGTCCCTGGTCACGCAGGGAGCGAGCACGCGACTTGTTCATACGAACCAGCGAGGTCTCAGCGAGCGCGAAGAAGCCCGACAACAGGAGCAACACCATCACGGTGACACTCAGGTACGTGTCGCTCGCGGACCAGGCGGCGGCGATCACGGTGCACCCGTACGGTAGTGACGCGTCAGCAGGTCCTGCTCTCGTGCCTCCATGCGCTCGGCCTCCTCGTCGACCATGTGGTCCCACCCGAGCAGGTGCAGCACCCCGTGCACCACCAACAGCGCCACCTCGTCCTCGAATGAGCACTCGTGTTCGACGGCGTTGCGCGCCGCCACCGCCGGACAGATGACGATGTCACCGATCAGTTGAGGAATCTCACTGGCGGGCGGTTCACCGGGCCCGCTCCCACCGGCGTCGGGGACCCGGCCACTCGGCTCGTCCTCGAAGTCGATTGGGAAACTCAAGACATCGGTGGGGCCGGTCTTGCCCATGAACTGCTGATTCAGCGCGGCGATCGTCGGCTCGTCCGAGAAGATCAGGGAGACCTCCGCCAGTCCCTTGACGCCTTCGTCGGTCAGGGCGCCCGAAGCGAGGGCAACGTATCGGTCGAGGTCGATGGCGAAGTCGTGCTGCTCGTCGGCGGCGTAGATATCGATGCTCATGAGGACTGCTGATCGTAGGCGGCGACGATGTCGGCGACGATCCGGTGACGCACCACGTCCTTCGCACCGAGGTGCACGAACGTGATGCCGTCGATGTTCCACAAGATCTTCTCGATGGTCGCCAGGCCACTGTGGCGCCCGTTGAGGTCCACCTGGGTCACGTCACCGGTCACCACGGCCTTGGAGTTGAAGCCGATGCGGGTGAGGAACATCTTCATCTGTTCTGGCGTGGTGTTCTGCGCCTCGTCGAGGATGATGAACGAGTCGTTGAGCGTCCGACCGCGCATGAACGCCAACGGCGCCACTTCGATGGTGCCGTTGGCGATGAGCCGCTGAGCACCCTCGGGTCCCACCATGTCGTACAGGGCGTCGTAGAGGGGGCGAAGGTACGGATCGACCTTGGCCATCAGGTCGCCCGGCAGGAATCCCAGATGCTCACCCGCCTCAACCGCGGGTCGGGTCAAGACAATGCGCTGGACCTGGCGACGGTGCAGGGCCTGGACCGCCTGGGCCACCGCCAGATAGCTCTTGCCGGTGCCCGCCGGGCCGATGCCGAAGGTGATGATCGACGAGTCGATGGCGTCGGTGTAGCGCTTCTGACCGGCGGTCGTGGGCCGGATGGCCTTACCCTTGGCGCCCCGCACCACTTCGTGACGCAGCACCTCGCTCGGCCGCAGGTCGTCGGCGACCATGTCGATCGTGCGCGCGATCTTGGCGGGGTCGAGGGTCTGGCCGCTCTCGAGGACGAGGACCAGTTCGTCGAACAGCCGCAGCACCTCGGCCGCGTTCGGGCCCGACACCGAGATCTGGTTGCCCTGGACCCGGACCTTGGAGTCGGGGAAGGATCGCTCGATGACCCGCAGATGCTCGTCGCGCGGGCCCAGCAGGCCCGACATCAGATGAGTGTTAGCAACGTAGGTGGTCGCCGTGAGGGCCTCACTGGCCGTGGCATCAGAAGTCATCCGGGCGGCCACTCCAATCGACGCCCGCCCAGCACGTGCATGTGCAGATGGGGCACAGTCATCTGGGCGTCGACGCCCACGTTGAACACGAGTCGATAACCGCTCTCTCGAACCCCCTCGAGTTCGACGACCTCTTGAGCGAGCAGGATGAGGTCGTCGACCACTCCCCCGTGGGTGCTCGCCACCTCGTCGGCGCTCGTGATGTGGCGCTTGGGGATCACCAGCACGTGCACGGGGGCTTGGGG